>Ga0137365_10000203_pt1 | contig 35300 bp, 30 predicted proteins | sample SagtaG_9_FD_104799 | JGI IMG/M metagenome (GOLD analysis project Ga0137365, IMG submission 104799) | Vadose zone soil microbial communities from Sagehorn Ranch, Mendocino, California, USA - Sage1_L_40_16 metaG | ecosystem: Environmental > Terrestrial > Soil > Vadose zone | place: USA...
CCTTCCAGCTTCTCATCCTCTGCCACCTCAGCAGTTCTGGAACGGCGAGGCTGCGGCAGAGGTGTTAACTTCTCTTCCAGACCTTGTACCCGTACACGCGCCTCATTCAGGCGTTCGCGGGAGACTGTGCCACGATTTGCCTCAACCTTGACCTTCGCCAGCGTCTTCCTCACCTCGTTCAGTTCACGCTCGGCCTGGGCCCGTGCCTCGTTGATAACTTTGACACGCTGCTCCTCTAGCTTATGTCGCTCCTGTTCAAGCTGCTTGCGCTGGTATTCCGCCTCGGCACGCTCCATACTCAAATGGAAACGCTCGTCTTCCACCGCCTTACGCTCACTTTGCAGCCCTTCCAGCAGGTTCTCCATACGCACACCGGCACTACCCAGAAACGCTCGCGACTGCTCGATGACACGCTCGTCAAGTCCTAAGCGGTTGGCAATCGCCAGCGCATTACTGCGCCCCGGTAGGCCAATGCTCAGCCGATAGGTAGGCGAAAGCGTCTCAATATTAAATTCGACCGAGGCATTGACGACGCCCGGCTGCTCGTGGGCAAAGGCTTTGAGTTCGGAATAGTGCGTGGTAGCTACCGTAGTAACATGCCGTTCCAGTAAGAAGGTCAGGATAGCACGTGCCAGGGCCGAACCTTCGCTGGGATCGGTACCAGCACCCAGTTCGTCAAGCAGCACCAGCAACTGTGAGCCACGCTTCTGCTCTCTCTCAATCAATTCTTGCGACAACTTGCCACGAATATCGGGAGTACTCTTATGCTTCTCCGCCTCAATACGTCGCAAAATCTCAATGATGCGGGTCAGGTGCGAAGAGAAGGTACTCAGACTCTGTTCGATGCTTTGCTCATCACCGATATCGGCAAAGACATCCTCAAAAACAGCTACCTCTGAACCTTCTTCCACTGGAAGATGCAGACCAGCCTGGGCCATCAAGGTCAGCAGGCCCACCGTCTTTAGAGCCACTGTCTTACCACCAGTATTGGGGCCAGTGATGACAACCATGAAGAAGTCACGCCCTAAATGGAAGCTGATCGGCACAACCTTTCCGGTTAACAAGGGATGACGTGCGTTACGTAGATCGATGCGCCCCTCGTTATTCAGGCGTGGCTCTGTAGACTGCGTCATGCGGCCATAGCGAGCTTTTGCCAGGTGCAGATCAAATTCGGCCAGTAGTTCGACCGCTACTTTCAAGGTCTCCGCTTCACGACCAATTTCCAGCGAAAGGACACGCAGAATACGCTCGATCTCCTGCCGTTCCTCGATCTGTAACTGTTTGAGTTTGTTGTTCAGCTCTACTACCACCATCGGCTCAATGAAAACGGTGGCTCCACTGGCCGACTGATCATGCACAATACCACGTACTTGACCGCGACTCTCAGCCTTTACCGGTAACACATAGCGGTCGTTACGCATAGTGATCAGATGCTCTTGCAACGCACTACCAAACTCGTTGACCAGCGTGCGTAAGCGGTCTTGCAGACGTTGATTGGCTCCGCGAATATCGAAGCGCAGCTTATGTAGCGTGGGGCTGGCGGTATCTAAGATCTCGCCTTCTTCGCTGATGGTCTCTTCAATACGTCGTACAACCTGTGGTCGCTGCGGCATGTCGGCTCCCAAGCGACGCAGGAGCGGGAACACGTCGGGATCAAGCTTCTCTAAGAGACGAGCCACATAGATCGCGCTCTGTGTCGTTGCCAGCACCTGCAACAGATCGCCCGGCGTTAGTACACCTTCACGGGCCGCACGCGCAAGCAAGGGTCGAATATCATGTGCCCCCCGCACACTGGCATCGGCGTGCAGGTCGATCAGGTGAGAGGCTTCCGTTGTATAGGCCAGACGTCGCCGTGCCTCCTCCAAATCTGGCGTTGGCTCCAACTCCATCACTCGTTCTTTGCTGGCCGAAAAGGCAGCTTCCTTCGCTACCTTGGTCAATATTTTCGGATACTCTAAGGTTATTATACTTTTCTCATGCATATGCTTTTTAGTAAATCCTTTTTGATAATCTTCATACGACTTTTCAAATATCTGAAGCGCAGTCAAAAATTGCAACAGTAAGATACCACATTTGCGGCAAGAATGAAACAGGGAAAATAGCTCATTATGGCAACATACAGGCCATGATCTATGGATAACGATCGTCTACCCTTTATAACACACTCTTTCACCCAAAACTTCCTTCCACTTCCTGCGTATTCTATATGGAACCATGAATGCAAGTATAACAGAAATTGGAGTATGAGCTTATGATCCTCCACCTTGGAGAGCGCGTTTTCTGGGGCGCACCGGAAGTGATTTATCTTGAAGGCACTATTACGAAGTTAGATACTAAGACACAAACCGTCACTGTACATGTTGACCGGGCCACACCACATTCTGCCCATCTCATCGATACGGATATCGCTTTTTCCGCTAATGGCCTCACTCCTCTTAAAGGCGATAGCCCTCCTGGTACGACTGGCGAACGAAATACACATCCTCAACCTCCACGCCGCATGAGCGACGACGAAAAGATACAGAGTGCAGCGGCAGCCGCCGTCCATCAACAGTATGGCTATGCCCTCCCACCAGAGCAGGAGCAGGCATTGATCGAGCAGGTCACTCAAACGCTCAACAGCGATGCCGCCATGCGAAGACGCATTATTGCCTCCATGGATGAAATTCTGAATCGGGAATTTTGAATTTTAATGTAGGGACGCGATTGATCGCGTCCCTACAGTGTCGTCTGCTGCTTTTCACCCTCAAAAGATGGAGAGCCTCATCGTATTACACATAGACGAACGCCCGGAATCGGCATATAATAGAGGCGGCCTTACCCAGTCGGATAGATACTCAGAAAAAAGAAGGTGGTGAACTATGAACTGTCCAAGATGCAATGCTCCACTCGAATCACAGGCTCGTTTCTGTCGTAACTGTGGTCAACCCATTTCCTTGGCCGCACCTTCCCAGGCCACTAACCAGCAGCCAGAGGCACCTACGATACCACCTGGTCAAATACGCCTACCACCACAAGAGTCCAGGCCGCAAACATGGTCACAGCAACCAACAACACAGCCAGTGCCTCCATGGTCGCAACAATCACCACAGCCAGCATACTATCCGCCCAATTCACTGAATGCAGGAGTACCGATGCAAAATAGAGTTGACGCCCCGAAACCACGTAAACGACGCTTTGGCTGCCTTGCCAGAAGTCTTTTGAGCCTCATCTTAGTAATAGCTATCCTGGTAGGTGCCTGGTTCGCGATAGTACGTCCTTACATTCGCGACACGGCTCTAAGTAAGCTGAATTCCAATCTGGATAATGTTGTCAGCCAGATACCTCCACAAGCCATCGCAGCTCCTGCCGGGCCGCTCGCAGTGCAAGAGCAGCTTCTGAATAACGTACTGGTACTTGGATCTGCTCCTGACGATCTGGTTAAAAATCTACAGGTACACATTACGACCAGCAATATTCGCTTGGAATTTCAAATTGGGGGTTTTCCGAGTACAGTAACGGGGGTACCGCAGGTAGTACAAAATAAACTGGTGTTGACCAATATCACCGTCGACGGCTTGGCTAGCCTCATTCTCACTCCCGATGATATCGGGCCGGTGATAAACAACCACTTAGCTCAGGCGCAGCAAAAGCTCAACCACCCTATTCTCTCGGTACACCTCAAAGATAAGGAGATGGATTTGACTCTAGGTCCGGCCAGTATTACACTTCCGACGCTTCCTTGATAGTTTGGCCACTACCCGCTTGCGAGAGAACAGTACAAATATACCGGGCATCATGAGCAGGAACAGGCCATCCATATCGAACACGCCCCCAGTAGAGCCGGTGCCCGTACTGGACTGATGTACACTAGCAAACACTGCCGAAACGTTGGGCAAGAGGCCATCGTTATCTTGTCCCAATGGCCAATAGACCAAGGCAGCGCGACCGATAATGTTCTCACGGGGTACAAAGCCCCAGTTACGCGAGTCCGAACTGCCACCACGATTGTCGCCCAATACAAAATACTTGTCGGGCGGCACGAGCATATTCGAAATGGTTTTATAGGCATACGGGTTACCCTGATGCCCAGGATCAACATAGCTCTCATTCAACCTGACACCATCCACAATCACCGTTGTATCGCGAACAGTAATTGTATCTCCCGGAACGGCAATGATGCGTTTGATATAGTCTTGCGAAGGGTCTGGAGGGGCCACAAAGACGATCACATCTCCACGGGTCGGTTCATGAAATAGATACGACCACTTATCCACCAGGATAAGCTCCTTGTCATGCAAGCTCGGCTCCATACTCTGCCCATCAATATTAAAGTTCTGCACAGCCATACGGATAACTAAAAACATTAAAATCGTGAGAACGATGGTTTCTATCACCTCACGCACTAATCGATACCGCTTCTCAAAATCAAGTTCTACATTCATCCATCTCTCCTAATGCATATTGCCCATCTCGTCTATCTGAACTGTACCATCTTCCAGCAAGAGAAACAAGGTATGCTTAGTCAAATAGGTTGTGCCAGGAAATGAAGCCACTCACAATATTTTTGCATAGTATAGAGCTTAAATGGCACTTCAGGCTAGCCAGGAAATAAAGCCTATTACCAACCTTGTTCTATTATATAGAATCGTGCGAAAATCGTCATCTCTTTAGTTCTTATGTCATAGCGTTTCATGCTTACTAGGATATTTGACCCCTGTTGCTTTGCGTCTAATTGTAGTATAATAAGCAAAGTTGAACGTTTGTATCAATACATGTCTAGCTCACAGGTGTTCTACAGCCATAAAAACCTTTAGCCTGTGAGCTAGACGTTTGTGGGATGAGTGGTACTGCTGTATGTCTCAAGATAAAATTGTTGTTCGTGGTGCTCGTGAGCACAACTTAAAAAACATTGACGTCACCATCCCCCGTGACAAATTTGTGGTGATCACCGGTCTCTCCGGCTCTGGTAAGAGTAGCCTGGCCTTTGATACCATTTTTGCCGAGGGCCAGCGACGCTATGTCGAATCCCTGTCAGCTTATGCCCGGCAATTCCTCGATAAAATGGAGAAGCCTGACGTCGATCATATCGATGGGCTTTCTCCCGCTATCTCTATCGACCAGAAAGGGGCGACGCATAACCCTCGTTCCACGGTGGGGACGGTCACCGAAATATATGACTACATGCGCTTGCTCTATGCGCGTATTGGTCATCCTCATTGTCCCAATTGTGGCCGCGAGGTGAGCAAGCAAACCATTCAACAGATTGTCGATGCCGTACTTAGCTTGCCTGAAGGGTCACGTATTTTGCTCCTGGCTCCTCTTGTGCAGGGACGCAAGGGTGAGTATAAAAATGTTTTTGAAGAGATGCGCCGCTCTGGTTATGTACGTATGCGCGTCGATGGCAATATCATTGACCTCAGCGAGGACATTGAGCTGGATAAGCAGAAAAAGCACACCCTCGAAGTCGTCGTTGACCGCCTGATCATTCGTAAAGGCCAAAAGAAAGCTCTCACCAGCGATACGTTGACTTCTAGCGAAGAACGGCAACCGATCCCATTTGCACATCCGGCCCTCAAAAAAGTTGCCGAGCGACCAACGCTCTATGACATCAATGCACCAGAACAGAGCGAGAATGGTGCCAATGCAGCTGATACTCCTGCACTCTCACACGGGGATGTCGATCTTGCATTCCGGCAACGTCTGACCGATTCGTTGGAAACGACGCTTAAGCTGGGCAACGGTGTCGTACTTGTCTCGGTGGTCGATGGCGAAGAGATTCTCTTCTCTGAAAAAGCGGCCTGTGTCTATTGTGGTATCAGCCTGCCCGAGATTGCGCCACGTACCTTCAGCTTCAACAGCCCACATGGTGCCTGCCCTACCTGTACAGGTCTGGGTACTCAGCAAGAGATCGATGCCGAACTGATCGTGACTCACCCCGAACTCAGTCTGGCAGGAGGAGCCATCGCTCCGTGGAGCAAAGTGGTTAATGGTAGCCAGTGGCACGCGGCTATTCTTGAAGCTCTAGCCCAGAAAGATCATTTCAGCTTGCAGACTCCCTGGCGTGACCTGACTGAGGAGCAACGCCGGAAGGTGCTTTATGGCACAGATGAGCCACTCACCATTCGCTATACACCTCAGCATGGGCGTACTCGCAGCTACACCATTACTTTTGAGGGCGTCATTCCCAGTCTTGACCGTCGTTACAAGCAAACTGAGAGCGAGGGCATACGCGAAGAGATTGAGGGCTACATGTCGGCACGGATCTGTCCCGATTGTCACGGGGCGCGTCTCAAACCAGAGTCATTGGCCGTTACCATAGGTGAACGGAATATCGTACAGGTCACCCGCCTCTCCATCGTGCAAACGCAACGTTTCTTCCAAGAACTTGAGGCCAGCCACAATACCGACAACGTAGGGGCACAATTCATTGTGTCTCCCACCAATCAGGCTCCTGCCAAAAAAGACCCGTTGGAAAAGATTGATCCTCACGGGCCACTCGTTCTGACTACTTTAACGGACCGTGAAGCCTTTATTGCACGTCAGGTTCTCAAAGAGATTCACGCACGCCTGCAATTCCTTGTTGATGTCGGATTGGAATATCTGACGCTGGATCGTGCAGCGGCCAGCCTCTCCGGTGGCGAGGCTCAGCGTATTCGCCTAGCAACCCAGATTGGCTCAGGGTTGATGGGTGTCCTCTACATCCTCGATGAACCAAGTATTGGCTTGCACCAGCGGGATAACGAACGGCTGATCAAAACCTTGATACACCTGCGTGATCTCGGTAACACATTGCTGGTGGTTGAGCATGATGAAGAGACCATGCGTGCCTCAGACCACATCATCGACATTGGTCCTGGCGCGGGTGAACACGGCGGGCATGTGGTGGCAGAGGGCACCTATGCTGACATTGTTGCTAATCCCAACTCTATCACTGGCGATTACCTCTCGCGACGTCGCCGTATTGAGATACCAACGAAGCGTCGTGAAGGCAACGGTCATATCCTTACTATTCGCGGCGCACGTGAAAACAATCTGAAAAATGTGGATGTCGATATTCCACTGGGCAAGTTCGTAGTGATCACAGGGGTATCTGGCTCCGGTAAAAGTACATTGATCACCGACATTCTCTATCGCAAGCTGGCCCACACCTTCTATCGTGCTCACGAAAAGCCCGGAGTACACGATAGCATCGAAGGCTTAGCATACCTGGACAAGGTCATTGATATCGACCAATCACCTATTGGACGCACACCGCGCTCCAATCCAGCCACCTATACCAACGCTTTTACCGGTATTCGCGAGTTGTTCGCCCAGGTTCCCGAAGCCAAATTACGCGGCTATCAACCCGGTCGCTTCTCTTTCAACGTCAAAGGTGGGCGGTGTGAAGCCTGTAAGGGTGAGGGTATTGTCAAAATTGAGATGAACTTCTTGCCCGATGTCTACGTGCCATGTGAGGAGTGTAAAGGTAAACGCTACAATCGTGAAGCCCTTGAGATCCACTACAAAGGCAAGTCGATTGCTGATGTACTCGATATGACGGTAGAGGAAGCGACAACCTTCTTTGCCAACATCCCTTCCGTTTTCAACAAAATGAAGACGCTCAACGATGTAGGTCTGGGCTATATGCGTCTGGGCCAGCCAGCCACGACGCTTTCCGGTGGTGAAGCCCAGCGTGTCAAACTGGCAACCGAGCTGGCACGCCGCGCCACTGGTCGCACAATGTACATTCTTGACGAGCCAACCACTGGCCTGCATTTTGCCGATGTTGGCCGCCTGCTGCACGTCTTACAACGCCTAGTTGATGCTGGCAATACCATTGTGGTCATTGAGCATAATCTAGATGTGATCAAGAGTACCGACTGGATCATTGATCTGGGGCCCGAAGGTGGCGATGCTGGTGGCCAAGTGATCACACAAGGCACACCAGAAGAAGTGGCCGAGAACGAACAATCCTATACAGGATACTTCCTCAAGCGTATGTTCGAGGAAGAAGCTATGTTCGGGAATGCTGGCTCTCAGGCGATTTCTGACGCTGCTGCTCAGTCTGAGGAGCAGCCTCTGTTGAGTCTGCAATAGAGGCTGCTTGCCACTCATTATTCTGATCCGGCCTATCAGAAGCACTATCAAGACTCTCAGCCGGTACTGGTGCCGAAGGAATATCAGGTCCTTCCAGTCGAATACCTATACCACGCCGACGCTGGCGATAATCTATCCAGATAATCAGTATCGCCATCGTTATTCCAACCAGACCAAGCCCCATAAATTTGTAGAAGTGGGCGTTATGCATACCGGTCAGCGTCAAAGCTAGCAACCCAAAGAGCAGTGATAGTCCATAAATCATGTAACAAATCTGCTTCACACTCAAACCGGTTGCCATGAGACGATGGTGCAAATGGGTTTTGTCGAAGTGCAGTGGTGATCGCTTGCGCCGTATACGATTGATAATCACCACCGCCACGTCCAGCACAGGTACACCCAGCACCATGAGAGCCAGAGCCAGCTTCGCACCACCCATGACTGACAACACCGCCAACCCCAAGCCCAGGAACATCGAACCGGTATCACCCATAAAAATTTTCGCGGGATTCCAGTTATGTGGCAGGAAGCCAAAAACAGCCCCGGTGAAAATGGCTGCAAGAATGGCTATACTTTGTTGATCGAGCATAAAACTAATGAGGGTAACAAAGAGTCCAGCAATACCCACAACACCTGTAGCCAGCCCATCCATCCCGTCGATCCAGTTGACCGTATTCATCATACCGGCTACCCAGAACCAGGTTAGCAGCACAGCCGGGATGGCTAAAAAGGTGATATTCGGCAAAAAGTCGGGCGAAGGTGAAGATGGATGAATAAAGAGGAACAGGGTCGGCTGAAGATACCATGGCAGGCCCGGTTCCATTACGGCTCGACCGAACGGGTTATTGAAGGTAAAAAGCAGGATGCCGTGAAAGACACCACCCCACGGGCCCAGTACAATGACTACCGCTAACGTTTGGGCCAGTAATTTCGGCCAGGGTTTTAGCCCTAGAATATCATCATAGGTATGTACAAGCACCATCAGTGTAGAAGCGGCAAGCAGGAGCCAATAAATAACTCTCTCGTTGTGCGATCCCGGCGTATAAAGTAGGAGTGACGCCAGCACAAATGCCACAAAAATCGCTACTCCTCCCAGGCGAGGGACAGCTTTGCTATGCACTCTGCGCTCAGCCGGATAGTCGAGCCAACCCATTTTATAGCAAAAAGCTCTTACCGCAAAGGTGAGTAAAAACGCGAAGAGAAAAGCACAGGCACCACCAATAAGTAAGATGAGGGCATTGTGAATATTGTTGTGGTAGTCATGCGCAATAGGGGTCAGTAACAAGAGCTGATTAATAATGTCAGCCTGAGTCATAAAAACACTCCCTACTATGGACTATACCTTTACTGCTTTGACAGGGAACCTGAAGATGCTCCCTATCATATTGTCTCGATTATAAGCTTCTTCTTTAGAAAACGCAACTGAATAGCCACTTTATCGTTACTTGTACCCGTTATACGCTTATCTTCAATAATCGATCCCACCCTGCATAATCTTTCTCAAACTCCATCTTCGCTTGCGGCCACATTTCGTGCAACAAATGAGTCAAAGGCTCACGCTGCTGATAGCCAATCTCTAGCAGGAGTACTGCTCCATCTCTCAATTTTTTCGGCTGCTGTGCCTCTATAAAAAAGCGATGGAGCAGGTCTAGCCCTTGCGGTCCACTGAACAGGGCCAAATGTGGCTCATATTCACGTACATCCGGTGCAAGTATCTCCATCTCACTGGTTCCGACATAGGGCAAATTGGCCGTCAGGATATCCACTGGTTCGGGCAACGGATCCAGGAGATCACCTTGCAAAAGGCGGATACGGTGCTCAACACTATGCCGTTGACAGTTGAGGCGTGCCACTGCCAGCGCATCAGGAGAAATATCACAGGCGTAAAGATAAGGCAAACGAGGTTCATATACCGCCAAGGCAATGGGAATGGCCCCTGAACCAGTACCTATGTCAGCTATCAACGGTGTACGGCCAGAGGCGAGCCGCGAGCGAATGCACTTGAGAGCAGTTTCAACCAGCAACTCTGTTTCTGGTCGAGGAATCAAGACACGTTGGTCTACCAGCAAATCCAGCCCGAAAAATTCCTGCGAGTTCACAAGGTAAGCTACAGGCTCCCCCTGTTTGCGACGCTCCAGTAGTTGCTGAAACTGTTGCTCTTGCTCCATTGTCAATAGACGTTCAGGGTAAGTATAGAGCGTGGCACGATCCACGCCCAGGACATAGGCAAGTAAGACCTGCACATCTAAAGCGAAGTGGGTTTGTCCCTCTGACAGGTGAGACTTATCATATGTCAGGGCATCTTTGATGCTCATCATACATTCTACCTGCCTCATCAGTCTAGCGGCTGACGACCGGCAAAACCGGTGTGCAGGTAATGCCAGAAGTTGATCCGCTCTTCGCCCAGCATCCAACAAAGGTAAATTTCACTCCCATTGCGCATACTGAGAAAATCGATCAGCCCAATATCGGGGTCTTTTAACTCGCATCCAAAGCTATCTAGCTCTACCGCCAATTGGCGCAACGTCTGGGCATGCCCAGCGAGCTTATCCTGCAATTGCGTCATGCGGTCATGCAAGTTATGCCCATTGCCAGCCGCCTGCATCCGTAACGCCTCCAGTTCCGCATTCGCTTGTATCAGAGACTTGCGTTCGTCACGTATCTTTTCCAGCACGATCGCTATCTGCGGCAGCAATGCCTCGGCCTCCTCGCGTGTGAAATAATGCGGCATTATGCACCTCCATTCTAATGCTTTGGTGTCGGGCTGGGAGTGGCACCCGGCGTTGGCGTCCCTCCAAGACTGATCGTCAGATCATCAAAGGTCTTGAAATTGATTACCGTAGTACCTGTGTTCAGGTACTCACCTTTGATGATATCACCAGGCTGCACCAGAGGTAGCTTCGGTGAGAGCGAGAGGTTGGCCGTGAAAATGACACTCTGGCCTTGCAGTTGCAGGTAATAGATGGTATTGTTGCCCTGCTGCACCGACGATATGCGCAGCACCTTTCCCGTTACTGTTTGCAGCGTATTATTCCCACCTCCAGAGGTAGGGTTACCATTGCCTTGCTGCTGCAGCCATTGTTGATAATCCGTCAGAGCCTGGGAAAGCGAGGGTTCGTACTGTACATTACTACCGTTCAGGTTACGCGCATCCACAATGCCCACTGCCTGAAAGCCACCGTTGCCACCTCCCTGTACATAAATGGCAACCCACGTTGGCTCTTGATCAATCTGGTACAACCGCGTACTCGCGACACTGTAGTTACGAATATTTTTGCTGGTAGACTGAAAAGTACTCTCTACGTTGCTTCCGATGCCCAGGCCATTCAGGGGATAGAAAAACGCCTCATTCTTATGGGTATCAAAGAGAAACACCCCTGTACTCGATTGATCATTGGAAGATGATGAGGTCATGGGAACCAACCATACCGGCTGATCGACGCTATTATAGAGTAGTTCGGGATCGCTGGCCGGTGCTTGCTGCCCCATGCCAGACGGATTAAACCATGGAGCTGCATGATACAGACCCCACCATTGTAGGTACTGGCTAACCGTATCGGCAGGCATTACCCGATCCACCCAGGACGGTACATCCTGTGGATTATAGGCCTTAATATCACCCGTATGGGCATCGACGAGCAAGACCTGGCTCAGCACATCGCCTGTATAGCCACGGCTGGGCTGCATCAACGAAATTGTCCAATAGGGATGAAAGTTATCATCCAGTTCCAAGGTTGGATCAACCAGCTTCCCATACGTGTAACCGCTCAGGTAGACATGGCGCAACAGGTCTTGATTGAAAATCGCTCCTGGCAGATAGGCAATTGAGGTACCGGCCTGGGTTTGCTCGGTGCGTAACTGGGGAATAGCTTCGGGATTTTCGGCGTCTACCACTACAAAACCAGGCGTCGTAGGACTGGCAAAATTGGCAAAAATGTTGTTATAGCTCAATGGTGCCACATACCAGAGGTGATGATTGATCGATTGCAACGTATAGCTATTAGGATCAATGTTATACGTTGAACCGAGATTCTGCCCATTCGAGCCAAGCACCTGCTGCCCTTTATAGGCTGCTATACTCTCGCTAACCAGGACAATATGATTGGGATCAGTAGGCGGCAAATTTGCCGAATTGGGCTCCATATGCACCTGTGGAATAGCGGCTAGAGCCTTGGCGTTGCTATCAAACCATGTCGTAAACACCACGATCAACCCGCTGATCACGATACCCACTACTGCCGCTACCACCAGTCCAAGGATACCTGCCGCGATAGCTCCCCGTGAAGCGTTGGCTGGTATGGTCGTAGAGGTACTGCGTGCTGAACGTGGTTTGCCTTGACTTATAGCCGAAGCATCTTCCAGCACACTCACGGCAGAACGGGCAAAGGCAAACAAGTTGGCAACGCTACTAATGACCAAGGGCCATAATACCCATTGCCAACCCCAAAACGGCCCCGTCAAAGCTGGTTCAGAGGTATAGAGGATAAACAGACAAATGAGGTAGTTGATAATGGCAAAAATGATAAACCAGCGTGTAAATTTGCCTCGATTAAAGGCTTCACGGCGCCCAAAGCCAAGCCTTCCAATCGTGAGAATTGCCATAACGATCAACGTACCGATCAGTGCTAGCAGGAAGATAACCATAATAGCCACTCCTTGTGTAATCTCTGCGCTCTTCTTTACTATAGCCTTACCTCTACTAGAAGATGCTTCTGCAAAACATCCGTACAGGCTCATGCTACGTAAAACATAAAAGGAATAAACAAGTTCATTGTAGCGTTTCTAAGGGTAGTTGTGCAACTAAACAAAAGCCTGGATTTTCCCAAACATTGGGGATACTATGAAAGTCGTGACATGCGCCAGATCACAGTGAGCATGATGACCGCAAGGGTCATCACTACTATACACGCTTGCCTCGGCCTGTGAAGACGGAGTAGAGTCGTGATGACCCTTGCGGTCATCATGCTTCGCAAAAATCCCAGGCGCACCTGAAAGGCTATAAAACTGTAACATATTGTGGTCTTGTTGGTCTATACTAAAGTATCATCCCTTTCCTATCAACTATGAACATCTTAAAGCATGTAAAGAATGGAACTTGCCTCCGTGGGGCAGGCCATCAATACTAAGGAGTACTACGATCATGCAATGGTTTGGCAAAAAATCAACAACACGAGTAGATAAACCAACTGACAGCCAGAACCGTCTCCCACCGGGACAATATCTGACGAAAAAATGGCCTGTTCTTAGTTATGAACGCACACCGCGTGGACTGCCGCCCGACTGGAAGCTCAAGATCACCGGTCAGGTAGAAAATCCCTTCGAGCTAACATGGGAAGAGTTTCTTGAACTGCCACGCTCCACTCTCACTACCGATATTCACTGCGTCACTACATGGAGTCGCTACGATAATATGTGGGAAGGCGTGTCTATTCGCGACATACTCCAGCGTGCCAAACCCCTGCCCACTGCCAAATTCGTCATGGCTCACTCCTGGACAGGCTACACCACTAATCTCCCTTATGCCGATCTCGACGATGACGATGTACTGATCGCTCTCAAACATGAGGGCAAAGATCTGGAGCTTGAGCACGGTGGTCCCGTCCGCCTCGTTGTCCCCAAACTCTACTTCTATAAAAGTGCCAAATGGCTCGACGGCCTCGAATTTATGGAACGCGACCGCCCCGGCTTCTGGGAGCAACGCGGCTACCACAACCACGCCGACCCATGGCAAGAGGAACGCTACTGGTAAGAACAAAGGGATGTTTCTATAAAGCAACAGGCAGGCTCAGCAATTGCTGAGCCTGCCTGTTGCTTTATAGAAACATCCTTAGAATTTCCACCTCGTATCTTATCAAGCTCATCTTCATTCTATGGAGAAAGTTTCTTTAAGCGATGCCAGCAAAAAGCTGACTTAGCTGACAGATAAAGTCCGGGAATAGCTAACAAGATTTTCTTCCACCACCTTTGCAAACTTCTTGCCATTAGCCTATTTACCTGCTATACTGTGCCTATGGCAGTGTAGCTCAATGGATAGAGCGTGCGCCTCCGGAGCGTAAGGCTGCGGGTTCGATCCCCGCCACTGTCACTATAATTCGTAGTCTTTTGCCCAATTTATCCTTTTAGGCAAGGTTCAAAGAGAGGCCATCTGGCTTGACACGGGTTGCCTCCTGTGAGCAGAAAAGTGTCACGTTCATTTGAACCTTGCCTAAATTGACTCACTAACAGAAGTCATTATCGAAAAAGAACACCCATGAGATTTGCTCATGGGTGTTTGTTCTGCTAGCAATACAGTTATTTACTTGCCAACTCGTCGATAACGCGCCTCTACAAAGGAGTACACACCATACGCAACCAAGCCCAGAGCCACAATACCGAGGAGGAACGGGCCGAAGGGCTGATGGGCTAGTTCCTGCAATGCACCATCCAGGCCCTTTGCTTCATAGGCATTGTGCTGGGAGGCGGCGACCATCAGGAAGAGACCGATAATAGTGAAGACTACTCCTAGAGCTGCGTAGCCAAATCTGCCCAGGAAAATGACCGCTTTCTTCACCTGTGCATTTACGCTAGACAAATTGAGCCGATACTGGAACTTCGCTTTGTATGCCTTGGAGAACAAGTAAACAGCCACACCAAGTACAACCAGACCAGCAATCACCACCAATACAACTCCAAACGGTTGCTTGAGCAACAGGGCCGTCCAGTTCTGCGTGTTGGCCGTAGAGTTTTTACCTCCTACCTGTGAGGTGGTAATAAACTGCAAAGCACCATAGGCGACGCTTCCATAACCCACACCAACTACAGCATAGCCAATACGGGCAATAATACCTTTCGCATCTTTACCTTTATCCTCGGTATCAAAAATGGCTTGGATAAAGCTCCATAGTGCATAGCCAAACAAGCCAATGGTGACAACGATCATCAGAAACTTACCAGCAGGCAAATCGCTAATAGTCTGTAACGCTCCCTTCTGATCGGTCACCTTACCACCAACTCCTGCTGCCAACTGTACAGCTAACAATCCAATGATTAGATATACAACACCCTTAATTGCATAACCCAACCGGGCAAGCATAACCATCCACTTGCTAGTCGCGGCACCCTCTGCCATCCTTCCGGCACCCTGAGCCATGCGCTCTGCTTCTTGAGCATTTGTAGGCATATGTCTATCGGGACCCATTCTGGACGGTCTGTCATACGTTCTTTGTCTTCTTGTTGCCATGATTATTACCTCGCGGTACGTAAACATCCTCTTACGTATTTCATCTATCTCATAGGAGACTCACACAAATTGTAGCCTCCTTCTCTGACTAATTCACGTAAGAAATTGTTTCGACGTTTCACACTCACCGCAGGTAAACAAGCTTTAGTCTTAGGGAATATTAGCCACCTGTCTCTTTCAGCCAAGGCATCATTGCTCGTACTTCGCTGCCTACCTGTTCGATAGGATGCGCGGCGAAGGTGCGGCGCATTGCCCGAAAACTGGGACGTCCTGCCATGTTTTCCAGTACCCAATTCTTCGCAAACGTCCCATCTTGGATATCTTGCAGCACCCCTTCCATCTCATCGCGTGCGTGCTGATCGATGATGCGCGGCCCGGTGACATAATCGCCATACTCGGCGGTATCGCTGATCGCATGGTGCATATGATTGATTCCACCTAAGTGCAGCAGATCCACCGTCAGTTTCAGTTCATGGAGACAACAGGTGTAAGCAATTTCCGGCTGATAGCCCGCTTTCACCAATGTGTCAAAAGCGGCGCGGATCAAGGCCGTAACGCCGCCGCAGAGAACCACCTGCTCGCTAAAAAGATCAGTCTCCGTCTCCTCGGCAAACGTCGAACGGATTACGCCAGCACGGGTGCAGCCAAGGGCGGCTGCGTAGGCAAGGGAGAGAGCATCCGTCTGTCCGCTAGCGTCCTGATACACAGCCCAGATCGCCAAGGTACTCAGTCCTTCGAGAAAGAGTTTGCGCACCACTGCGCCAGGGCCATTGGGAGCGACCATCGCCACATCGACATCCGGCGGAGGCACCACCTGCGCGTAATGAATACTGAAGCCATGTGCGACCAGCAACATCATGCCCGGCCTGAGATAGGGCCGAATATCCCGCTCATACACCTCGTGATGTCGCTCATCAGGAAAGAGTAGTGCAACGACATCAGCTTGCTGCACCGCCTCCGCCGTCGTCATGACACGAAACCCCTGGGTTTCCGCCCTCGCCCGGCTGCGACTGTTTACTGGCAGTCCCACGATCACCGAACAACCGCTATCGCGCAGATTGAGGGCGTGGGCGTGTCCCTGGTTGCCGAAGCCGATCACGGCTATGCGCTTCTTTGTGATGAGTTCCAAATCGGCATCGGCGTCATGGTAGATACGGGCCATGGCTCAGTCTCCCTGCCCTTTTTTCAGTTCGCGAGCCGCCTCGCTATCCATGTGATAACTTTCCACATCAGCGGGGAACGCACCAGACTGCACGTCGGCGAAGAAACGCCGCAGCCCTTCGGTGGCGACCTCGCTCAGGTGCGCGTATTGCCGCACAAATCTGGGCATACGCCCCTCGTGAAAGCCCAGCACATCATGGAAAACCAGCACTTGACCGTCGCAGTATGGACCAGCACCGATGCCAATCGTCGGCACAGGTACGCTTTCGGTAATCACCTGCGCCAGCGCATCAGGCATACCTTCGAGGACGATGGCAAAGACTCCTGCATCCGCCAAGGCATGAGCATCGACAAGTAATTCGCGAGCTGCGTCAAGCTGTCTACCCTGAACGCGATGGCCACCCATCTTATGGATGGACTGCGGCGTGAGCCCCAGATGGCCCATGACAGGAATCTCAGCCGCGAGGATGGCCTCTATCATGGGAAGTCGTTTCCGTCCACCCTCCAGTTTCACGGCCTCGGCTCTGGCTTCACGCACGAGACGCCCGACGTTGCGAACTGTCTCTTCCACAGAGAGATGATAGCTTAACCAGGGCAAATCGGCGATCACCAGCGAACCGGGGCGGGCGCGAGTCACCGCTGCCGTATGATGCACCATCATATCTATGGTGACGGGAAGTGTATCATCATAGCCCAATACCGTGTTGCCCATTGAGTCGCCAACCAGGATCATATCAGCCCCGGCACGGTCGGCAACGCTCGCCATCGGAGCGTCATAAGCCGTCACCATGGTAAGTTTGGGCCCTCCTTTGCGAGCCAGAATCGCAGGTACAGTTACTTTGTCCCGCATGGTCATCTCTCCTTTCTCTGTGAAACAGAGCAAAATGATAGGATTGGAAAAAGTACATATCGCCTCAATGTTGCTCATGCGCAACAATGATGCCTGTATCCCAACTGCCATCAGCACGCAAGAGAAAATTATCGATAAGTCTTGTCGGGCCAAGGTGCGCCGCGATGGCAAGAAGGGCTGGAGCCTGGAGAATTTCCAATGGGGCAAAACTGTAGGGATGCCTGACGTCCACATAGCTCAGACGCACACGAGGCTCACCGGTCAACATCTCATGTATTGCCTTCGTCACTACCTTGGGATCTCCGCCCATTGAGGCTGCAAATACCTGTTGTCCCACCTGCAAAGCCCGGTACAATATCAATGCCGCCTTGCGATCGGTGGTGCTTAGATAGGCATTGCGACTGCTCAAGGCTAAACCATCGGTATCACGGATGATCGGCATTATATGAAGCGTGATCGGTAGATGGAAATCTTCGATCAAATGGGCGATGACAGCGGCTTGCTGCGCATCTTTTTGTCCAAAATATGTGTGGTGGGGATGCACAATTTCAAACAACTTGAGTACGATTGTGGCTACGCCGCGGAAATGACCGGGGCGTTCAGCACCTTCGGCAACTTCCGTCAGTAATCCCAGTGGTGTGACATAGGTGATAAAATTTGCTGGGTACATTTCTGCTGTCTGAGGTGCAAAAACGACATCGACACCTGCCGCCTCGAGTAATTGCAAATCGCGTGGAATATCACGAGGATAGCGTTCCAGGTCTTCATGCGGACCAAATTGTGTCGGGTTCACAAAAATACTAACCACAACCACATCATTTTCTGCACGCGCACGCCGGACAAGCGAAAGATGCCCCTCGTGCAAATATCCCATCGTGGGAACCAAACCAACGCGCCTCATCCCCCACGTTGAACGTTCATTGATCATGACTTGGACAGCATTAATGACGTCCATTGCTGCTGCTCCTATGTATAAGTTAGTAGCCATCCTCAGTATACGTACTGAAAAAGCCTTATGTCAAGGGAAGCAAGCATCCCTTGACAGTCGTATTGGCCCAGTGAAAGATATAGCCCCTGGGGTAGGTCACCTCTCTCACTATGCGGATACGACTTTCACCCCATCTGGGCCACCAATAATCGCCTGAACGTCCATATGGAGAAATAAACCGGTCTCTACTACGCCTACGATACTACGAATACGCTGCTCCATAGTTATGGGATCGGGAATACCACTGGCAAAGGTACAATCTAGAATGACATTCCCGTTATCCGTAATAAACACTTGATCGCCCAGTTGACGCACTTGCACCTTTGCCCCCAGAGCTTCAATGCGCTTACGTACAGGCGTCACACCGAAAGGTATCACCTCTACCGGTAGGGGCATATGCGTTCCCAGCACAGTTACCTGCTTGGTGATATCTGCAATCACCACAAACCGACGCGCCGCCGAAGCCACAATCTTCTCACGTAACAGTGCTCCACCACCACCTTTGATCAGGTTAAGCTGACCATCGATCTCATCGGTACCGTCAATCGTCAGATCAAGCTCAGGATGCTCGTCCAAAGTCGTCAAGGGGATGTTCAGGCTGCGGGCAAGCTGCTGGGTCGCGTCTGAAGTTGGCACACCGCCAACAATATGCAATCCCGCCGCAATCCGTCGTGACAACGCATAGAGCACATATGCTGCTGTCGTACCTGTTCCCAAACCAAGCAGCATGCCATCCTTTACCAACTGTACAGCAGCTTCTCCAGCCATCTGTTTCCATGTCTCTTGGGGGCTATGATGTGGCATTGTCATTGCTTATTCCTCTCCGTCTCACTCGTGATCCAATTGAAATACCCTCTACTGCCAGCCACAACTGGCATCGCTAGAATCTCTGGCTCATCATAAAGTATAACATTTTCGGTTTAGGCTCGCTAAAGGTAAATCACTCTTGTCAACATCTCTATCTCATGATACACTCTGCACAGAACAACAAGCCTGAACTATCCCGACAGCTAAGTTTATCTTTATCTATTATGTATCCTGGCAGTATTTGCTATCAACGTGTCTGGTGAGTGTACAGGCTGAATACCAAATCTTTTTCAGGTGGTTACCCATGACTGAGCAATGGCGTATCCTTGTGGTTGAAGATGATGATGCCCTCAACCAGAACATTGTCAATACACTCCGAAAAGACGGTTATCTTGTGCAAGGCGTCAAAAGCGGTGCCGAGACTATACGTGTGCTCTGGTCTGAGGAGTTCAATGTTGTCATTGGCGATCTCAAGACACCTGGGGCCGACGGTTTTGAGATGCTGCAATGGTTGCGTGCTTATCGCCCTAACACGCGTATGATCATGGTTACAGCCAACCCCTCCCCCACCGCTCGCACACAGGCATTTGAAGCTGGCGTGGTCAGCTATTTAGAAAAACCTTTGAATCCGCACCAACTTAAAGAGGAGCTACGCCGCCTGTGGCAACAAACTGGCTTTTCCGCCGACCTCAACTCTTTTGACCTGCTTGACGTTATTCAGATTATTAACATAAGCCGCAAAAACATTGCCCTACTCGTCAATATTGGTATAGATGAGCAAGGCATTCTGCGCTTTCAAAGCGGCGAACTCATGTGGGCCGAATATGGCACTCTCCATGGTGAAGAGGCGTTTTTTGCCCTTGCCGCCCACAAAAAGGGTACAGTGACCGAGCAATCCTGGCATGAGCAGATTACACCCAATGTCACCCAGCCACTGTCACGCCTCATCTTCCAGGCTCTTCAGTATCGCAACAAATATGCCGCATCTCAAGAAGATACCAGCAAGCAAGTAGCTATCAAGTCGTTCTCTCAGACTTCGGAGATAGATGATACGCCCTTCCTGGTCCTGGCCGAAGCACCAAATGAGACACCAACTACCACCTTAACCCAAGAACAGCCTGAAGGGGTCAACAATGCGCAAAAAGAATGGTGGGAACAAACAGGCAAGATAGCCAGAATTGACATGCCAGGTAAAAGCGTGCCTCAACTTGCTCCCAGTGAAGCAACTACCCTGCCTCCAGGCAATGCAACGAACATTATACCCACGACAATCCCTAAGACTCCCGTCAGTCAGCGCAGCGAGCTCCCTTCCTGGCTAACAGAACAGCCCACGCAATCCGACATGTCCATGCTGCGTCCTTCTGCACTCTCCAATACAGCCCATGTACCGGTCACTCCCCCCGTCAAACCATCGCCTGCCGAATGGCAAGCACCCCCATCGCAAACTCGCATATCCGGCTCACTTGCCCGCAAACAGTCAACAGGTTCGCATAAATCCCCCACCAGAAACAAAGACGCCAGTACAGACCCCGCCACTTCACCAGAATGGCAACCACCAGAGTACTCACCTGTCTTTCCAACACACAGCGGACCACTGCCAGAATCCTCGCCTGCCATCCGCACAACTAGTGGTCCTTTGACCAATAGCGGCCCTTTGATCAATACAAGCAGAGCAACTGGGCAACGTACTCCCAAGCGCAACTATCAGGCCCTTACAGCAGCCCTACAAACAGTTGGCTACTCTACCAAAGGCTTCATTGCCGCCGCCGTTATCAGCCTCAATGGTCAACCTATCGCCCAGGTAGCTATCGATGACCTCGACATCTCGCCCGTATGTCATCACTTCAGTCAGATACTCCAGGGCGCACTGCAATCTCTAAAGCAAGGTAAATGGGGCAACCACCAGGAAACGCTCATCAGCAGTGCCACACACTATATTCTGCTGCGCCTCATCGGCACCGATGTCGCAGCCTTCCAGCTCCTCATCACCACTCGTGATGCTGATCCAATTGAAAGCTTCGAAGTCATGGCAAACGTCGAAGCTGCCATCACTTCGGCTCTACACTAAAGCAGGAGAACATCATGAGCGGAAAAAAAGAGCCAACTGAAGAAGAAAAGCACATCAACCGCAAATCCTTCATCATTGGCATCTTCATAGGACTGGCCTTCATCGTCCTTTTTACCATCCTCTTCTACGCCGGACTACTCAAGTAGCTTCTTCAACTCGGCAAGACTCAACTCCTCGCGTGCCGACGGTAAAGAACTGGTCCCCTCTTGTCCCGCTCGCGCTCCACCTAGTTTGCGCTCCACCTGCTTGCGCACAGGGCCAGCAGATTGAGGGAGTGGAGGTATCAGTGGCTCAGGCTGAGACCTTCCTTCATGTAGTAAAGGCACCTCGTCCTTATTCTCACCCATAGGTTGATGTTTCGTTCTCAACTCTGACATTTGTCGCTCAATCACCTGCTCCTCGCTCAACTGGTCGAGATCGGTATCCAGGCCTCGCTGATGCAGTTCTGCCAGAGCACGGGCCCGAGCCTCCGCCTCCAGGATCGCATCTTGTGCCCGTAACGTCCGCTCTTTATCCTTGGGGCTACCTATCTTATTGAGCGCGTCATACACGCGCTGCTGGACTAGTGCATTACGCCTGCGAGTCTCCAGCAACTCAACGGTTGTTTCAACCTCAGCAATTTTCGCCTCAAGTTGGCGCAATGCCCCTCGCATCGTCACCACCAATTGTTCCTGATCCTTCTGCAATTGCTGATAGCGTTTCGCCAAGCGCAAAATATCATTGTAGCGGCCTAGAGCCGCTCGTGCCGACTCATCATTGTTCTGTCGAACCGCCTGCTCTGCTTTCTTCAACCAGACGTCAGCTTCCATCAGCTTTTCTTTGCTTCGCCTTTGCAGCTTGTGACCTTCCGCAATGGCCGTTGCCACCTGGGTCTTCACCTGCATCAGCTGGTTACGCAAATCAAGCTGGAGTTGCCGCAGAACCTTCTCCGGGTCATCAGCCTTCTCCATCACCGTATTCAGGTTCGCTCCCAGCAGAGTCAGTACACGCTCCAACAGATTCATGGACATTCCCTTAATAGTAGAGTAAGTGGCCTGACATCTGTACAGATGTCAGGGCCACCACTACATTTCTTGCTAATAGCACGTTTACTACTGGTTATTTGGTGTCGCATCCACCGTAGGAGTGGTACCATTGACCTTTGCATTCGCACTATTACTGTTGCTCTTATCACCATCCTGGTTTGCTAGGGCAGGTATGTGACTCATCAAGTCGCCGATGCGTGTACCACTCAGCAGTTCGAAGAGGGCAGGTACCTGGGCCACCATGTTCATCACATCGCCTGTGATGCGGCTCGCGCCCATGCCATGTCCATTATCACCGCCAGTCGAAACAATCGTCACCTTATCAACCTTACTCAACGGCTCAGCAATGGCACGCACGATCTCCGGCATACCTGTCAGCAGCTTATCCAGCACCGCCGCCTGATTATACTCATGGAAGGCTGCCGCCTTGACCTTCATCGCATCTGCTTCGGCTTCACCTTTGGCACGGATAACCTCGGCCTCGGCCAGACCTCTCGCCCGAATAACTTCTGCATCAGCCAGACCTTTTGCACGGTTCGCCTCGGCCTCAGCAATACCACGCGCCTTGTTAGCTTCGGCCTCACCGATACCATGCGCCTTCGTTGCATCTGCCTGACCTTGTGCCTCCAGCATCAGACGTTGACGCTCAGCTTCGGCCACTGTCTCAACACGCCGTCGCTCCGCCTCTGCCGGCTTCTGAATGGTTGCTTGCAGTTCCAATTCACGACGCTTAATTTCAGCCTCTTGCACTTTAATCTGAGCGTTCTTCTCAACCTCGGTCACACGTACTGCCTCAGCAATCACCTGTTGCTGTGTCACATTGGCCTGAATATCATAGGATTTGTCAGCAACCGCCTGCTGCTTCTTGACTTCAGCATCAAAGGCCGCTTTCTTCAGAGCCAGATCACGCTGGGACTCGGCTTGGAAACCAAGCGATTGTGCCTCAGCCTTGACACGCTCCTGGTCAGCTGCCGATTTGGCCACGGCTGCTTCACGAGCAGCATTCGCTTGTTGAATCTGGGTATCACGTTGTCCCAGAGCTGCCGCAATATCGGCCTGTTTGCGAATTTGGACGATCTGTGGGCGACCCATGTTGCTAATATAGTCGTTCTTATCACGCACATCCTTAATGGTGAAAGAAATGACCTCTAACCCCATCTTATCCATATCGGGGGTTACGGTCTTGAGCATCTTGGTTCCGACATTCTCTGGGTCCTTGACCAGATCTTCCACAGTTAGCTGACCGACGATGCCGCGCAGGTGCCCTTCCATGACCAAACGAATAAGGTTCTCGCGGTCGTCCTGCCGCTTGCTCAAAAACTGCTCTGCCGCTGTCTTAATACTCTCCTCATCGGAGCGCACCTTAATCTGAGTCACGGCCTCAACATTGACGGCCACACCTTGCGTGGTGTAGAGGTCTTGCGAGGGAGCCACATCAAAAGACATTAATTCGAGCGGGAACTCCTGTGCTCGCTGAATCAGCGGATAGACCGGTGATGAGCCCCTTGTCAGAACTCGCGTGCCACCAAGTCCATAGACGATAAGAGCCTTATTAGGTGGAACTTTGCGTAGTATGCTGCCTGCGAAAGCAAAAATGGCTATCACCACTACCACTAAGGCACCGACACCAATAATCACGAGTAAAAGTGGATCCATAGCATGTTACTCCTTTTGTAGATCGTTTCGTATAACTAATTCCGTGTTTGCTCCATCTGATTGTTCAAGTAACGCACGTAGTTTTGCCAGTTCATCTTCATGCGAAGCTGAAGCATCTGTTTGTACTGCATCCTCCTCATTCATAAAACGTTCCCAGGTATCAACCTCTGCAACACCTTGCTGGTAGTTTACCACAACCACTTCCTGTCCGCGTTCCAGACGACGGCCATCGGTAGTGCGTGCTGGAATACTTTTACGCAAGCCTCCAGGCGAAACGTAAATGATTTCACCTAAGCCATTTGCTGGGATGGTCAGACTGACTTTTCCCAACATACCCGTACGGTCTGAAACATCATTTGCGATATCTGTACCGCTATCACTCAGCAGTCGGCTCAGCAATACCAGTATGACAGCCGCGATGAGCAGGCCACCAATACCTGCCAGCACCAGCGTCAAAGGCAACACTAGATGGGCGGTATTATGAAAGACGTAGCCAAAGAAACCAAATCCTAGCAGGAACAGGACAACAGAAGTGGGATTGACATAGGAGAAGAGCGAGAAGCCATCTCCCTGGGCATTCTGGCTTCCAGCGTGTTGTGGCTGTACTCCATGCCCAGCGGTAGGGGTAGTAGCATGACTACCCACATGGCTCACTCCATGCGTTCCGCCCGCATGAGGTAGAGAAGCATGGCCTCCCACATGCAGGCCACTATGAGGTGCTACAGCATGGCTCCCTGCATGACCTATGAGACCATGCTCTAGACTCCCCAAGAGAGTCGTCACCAGTAAGAACAGCAAACCAAACAGAAAACAAGCAATAAACACCAGTGAAAGTGGGTCTGTCGCGATGAGCATTATTCAGCTCCCTTCGATTCCGATTGACCTTGCATCATCTCAAAACAACGCAGTCCATATATCTAGACGTCAGATACATCCAAAAATCCAACATCAATAACTATACACTATGTTTTTGCAGCGTCAGCACAACCCCTTCCAATTCCTCCATCGGCAGCGTCAGCAATTGCTGCAACAAAGACAAATATGTGCGTGGCTCCTCTACACTACTTAACAACTCAAAGAAATCGGCCACCACAGGCTCACTCTGCCACTCCTCCGCACGAGCAGCCAGCCATGTGCGCAAGCGACCGCTCTCTTCCTCGTGATTCGTATTTGTCAACAAATCCGTATCCGAAAGCAAATCAGTGCTGTAATCGAGTGGATCGCTTACTAAATAGCCAGGATGCACCTTAAAGAAAGCCGCCAGCAGATCACGGCTCGAAGCCGTTAAATGTACCCGTTTTCCCTTCTCCAACTGGGATAAATACGCCTGGCTCAGACTCGCATTTAATTCTTCCTGCATGGCCTTGACCACTTCCATCTGCGTCATAGGCCGATTTAGTCCTCGCAATTCTCCTTCAACTTCACGTAAATGTTTGATTTTTTCCGCGAGATTCATAACCAATCCTCACATAGCTATTTGCTATATCTAATATAGCTGATTGCTATCCACTTGTCAAGAGGGAAAGCCACTTTTTTTGGAGCAATCAATATTGATCTGCGCGTTAATTATGATATAGTATGTCAGTGAAAAGGAACCGATGCATACGGTTCCAGATTATTCTCACTTCCAAATGGAGGATATCTTTTATGAATGTATTACGTAACGAGCAAGTACAAAATGTTGGGAAACGCGCACGCGGCACACTCAACGACTTTGAAAAATTTATTTTGCGTGGTAACGTCGTAGACTTAGCAGTTGGCATTGTTATCGGTGCTGCCTTCACCGGCGTCGTCAACTCCTTTGTCAGTGGCATCATCACTCCTCTCATTCCAGCTGCCAATACTGGCCTCTCAGCACTTATCTACACCCTCCCTTATGGAGGTAAGCTTCTCATCGGAGCTTTCATCAATGCAGTGATCAGTTTTCTCATTGTGGCAGCTATTCTCTTTTTCTTTGTCGTCAAGCCAGTCAATTTATTGATGTCGCTGCACAAATCGAAGGAGCCCGAGGCTCGCACAACTCGCGACTGTCCGTACTGTCTCAGTAGCGTACCCATCAAAGCGACCCGTTGTGCCTACTGCACTTCTCCACTTCAACCGGTCGACCCTGCAACTGGTCAGCAGACCAAGCAAAGTTAACCGGACTGTACCTCATGATGGCCGCCCGCAAGGGGCGTCATGGGGGGCCGGGCGGCACTGTGCAAAAAGTTGACGGACACCCTTTTTTCTCCCCCACTTGCACACAAGTGCGGGCTGGGGTATACTTCAAAACGTGATGAATAGACAACGAACTGTCTCTCATCCAGGTAATATAGCCTACACGGACCGCTTTAATATGACAGGGGCTTCTCAAGTAGAATAGCAACTGGGTTGCCCGTGTCTTATTGCCTATTTTTGAAGCAGAGGAGAGAAGTCTCATGTCGTCAACACCCGAAGCTATTCATTTGGAAGACTGGATACGGGATATTCCCGATTTTCCCCAGCAAGGTATCCTGTTCAAGGACATTACTCCTTTATTGCAGGACCCCAAAGCCTTTCGAGCCGCGCTCGACCGTCTCGCCGCCCACTATGCCGGAGCTGGTATTCAGGCTGTCATTGGTGTCGAATCGCGTGGCTTTATCCTTGGCGCGCCGCTGGCCTATCTCCTGAACTGCGGCTTCATTCCGGTGCGTAAATTTGGCAAACTCCCCTCCCAGACAGTCAGTGTCGAATATGCCCTCGAATACGGCACCAACATCGTCGAAATGCATACTGATGCCATCCGTCCAGGCCAGCGTGTTCTTATCGTCGATGATCTCCTCGCCACTGGTGGCACCGTCTCAGCTGCTATGGAGCTTGTCGAAAAGCTCGGTGGTCATATTGCAGGTATCGCCTTCCTGGTCGAACTCACCTTCCTCAAGGGTCGCGAACACTTCAAAGGCCACGACGTCTTCGCCCTCATTCAATACTGATTTCTATCACAGCCGTAAGACAGGCACAGACAAGGCCGGTTTGGACCTATGATGTCTGTGCCTGTCTATGCTTCCCACCCCAACCATGTTGTCTTCTGCGCGAAACTCGTCGGGTACCGTTCCAGCTTAGGGATAGCAGGAAAGCCTACATACACAAACGCCACAATTGCATCCTCTGGCTCCAGACCCAGCCACCGCTTCACACGTGCATCATAGGCAGCATCACCCGTGCGCCACATGCAAGCCAGGCCCATCTCCTCTGCCATCAGGAGCATATTCTCAACTGCTGCCGCCACTGCTTCAATATTCTCAATCGCCACCACCTTCGGCTGTTCAGGATGTTTTGCTGCTGCAACAATCACCACTGGCGAGCGCAACAGCTTGGTGCGTTCCTTTGCCAACATCGCTTCTCCCTTCTCCTGCGGGCTCTCCCGTAAACGCTCCACCAACGCTTCCGCCATCACCTCGCCCAGTTCCTTCCGCGCCTCACCTGCCAGCACAAAAAACCGCCACGGCTCCACTTTATGATGATTCGGCGCATGTGTGGCTGCTTCCAACAATCGCTCGATCTGCTTTCGCGTCGGTCTCTCCTCCGTCATCTTCCCAATACTGCGCCGTCTTTGTATGACGTCAAATACACTCATATATCTTTCTTCACTCACCTATTTTATCAAGCCACTTCACTATCGTGAGACTCCATAGCTCACCAGAAATCATACCAAACCGCGTCAAGGAGGTTGAGGCAAAAAGGTGGGAAATCAGCTCTTCAAATAGCTTCTGCACGAGTAGCCTTTAACCTGTATTTCTCAAACCAGCAGCAATACCATTAATTGTCAAGAGCACCGCATAGGTAAGCTGAGAGCGTTCACGGTCCTGCTCGCTGGCTTGTGCTGTCCCATCAAGTAATAACGGACCACCGAGAGCGCGTAGACGACGCAAGAGCATCACCTGGAAATAGCTCAACGGATCAACATAGGGATTACGCAAGCGAATCGAACGCTGCAAGACCGGAGTGGTATCCAGTAACGCCTGTTGCTTAGTAATCTGGAGTACCATCCGTTCTGTACGCTCATATTCTTGTTCAATCTCTGTAGAGATATGTTTGCGTAGCTCTTCATCCTCCACCAACAAGGAATAATGACGTGCAATGTGCATATCTGCTTTAGAAAGCGTCATCTGCAAGTTGTCTAAGAATGCATGCCAGAACGGCCAAGAGCGGTACATCTCCTGAAGTTGTGCCAGCCGTTGAGCATCACCAGCTACATAGCCCTCAAGAGCCGCGCCAACTCCATACCAGCTTGGCAAGACATAGCGGCTTTGCATCCAAGCAAACACCCATGGGATCGCTCGCAGTTCCTCGATACTATGCCCATTCGTTCTGCGTGGGGGTCTTGAGCCGATATTCAGCCAGCCTAACTCCACAATGGGAGTCGCCTGTTCAAAGTAGTGCAAAAACTCGGGCGTCTCATAAATCAACTTTCGATAACGCTTATATGCTTTTATCGATAGTTGCTCCATCACATCTATCCATGCCTCAAGTTTCTGTGGACAAGGTGCCTGCTCCTTTGCTAACGAACCTTCCGGTAAACTAGATTGAGCCACACCGGCTACCACCAACTCCATGCTGCGTAAGGCAATGGCAGGCAAGCCATACTTAAACGACAGCATCTCTCCCTGCTCAGTAATACGAAGGCGCCCATTCACCGTTCCAGGTGGCTGTCCCAGAATAGCTTCATAGATAGGGCCTCCACCGCGCCCAATTGCTCCACCACGCCCATGAAAGAGTGTAATCCCTATGCCACGTTTTACTCCCAGCGCGGCTAAGCGCGTCTGCGCCTGATACAGTACCCAACTCGACGTTAAAATACCGCCGTCTTTACTGCTATCAGAATAGCCCAGCATCACCTGTTGCATATCACCACAGGACCTGACCCACGCCCGATAATTTGGCTGAGCCCAGGCATGCTCCAGGATATTCACACATGAACCTAAATCATCAATCGTTTCAAACAAGGGGACAATGGGTAGGGCCCTAATGCCCGCCTCCTTACAGAAAAACTGCACCTCCAGTAGATCGCTCACACTACACGCCATACTGATGATATAGCAAGTAATCGCTTGTGGCCCAAAATCTTCCCGTGCCAGGCGGATCGCATCAAATGTAAGCAGAACATGCTGCGTCTCTTTACTTAAGCTCAGTTCACTGCGGGGCAAGATACGCGGATCGCTCAGGAGACTACCCAGCAAATCTACCCGTTGCTCCTCACTTAATCCTCTGTAATGCTTATGCAAACCGGCAGCACACAATAGTTCGTTCAGCGCAGATGTATGACGTTCACTATGCTGGCGCACATCTAATGCCGCGAAGTGAAAGCCAAACACCTGGACCTGGCGCATTAATTTCGCCAGCGAGCCTTGCGCTACCAGCTCTTCGCCATTCACCAATAGACTTTTGTGTATCAGCGTCAGATCAGTCAGTAGTTCTGTTGCCGAACGATAAGCAATTTCAAAGTCATCTGTTGTAGCTACATCTTGTGCTGTATTCATGCTCGAGCCTCGCATTCGTGTTGGGGCAACATTCAATCTCATCTGAGGCTCAGCAGTTACTTCCAGCCGTTTCCACATAAAAGAGAGTTTCCGGCGGTATGGCTCCTGTGCCGTTTGCGCTCCCAACTCTTGATCAAATATGGGCAAACAGGAGGCATCTCGCTCAAGTGATTTTTGTAACTCAGCAGTAATAGAACAGTGCTTGAGTGACTGTGAAAACTCTTCGGCCATCTCCTGTATAGCTATGCGGTAGCGTTCAATTACCTGTATCCGTTGCCAAGATAAGGCATCTAACAGCGTCGTAGGGTACACATTGGGATTGCCGTCTTGATCCCCTCCAATCCAGGAACCAAAGCGTAAAAAAGGTGGTACGACAAAATCTTCTTCTGGATACGTCTCACGTACCAATTGTTCCAGTTCGACATAGAGTTCTGGGACTGTATCGTACAAAATCTCGTCGAGATAATAACCGCCCATCTTGATTTCATCCAACGGCTGGGGGCGTACATGACGTACTGCATCTGTACGCCAGAGCAAGGCTACCGTTGCTGCCAGCTTTCGTTGCCAGTTCACACGCTGATAGGGTGTCATCTCACTTTGATGATCGTGCGCCTCAAGTAAAGTGGCGATCTGGCGCAGCTTGGTAATCAAGCTGCGCCGCGTTGCCTCTGTTGGATGAGCAGTAAACACCAGTTCAATCGAAAGCCGCTCTAAAAGTTGCTGAAACGTGGAGGCATCGACGCTATTATCTTTGAAAAAAGCCATCAGTGCAGCCAATGAACCACGTTGAGGTGGAGAAGAAGGAAGAATTTCATGTACATAGCGACGCCGTATCCGATGCTGCTGTTCAGCCGTATTGACAAGATGAAAGTAGACAGTGAATGCTCGTATCACATCGATAGACATCGCCACATCACAGTTATTCACCAGACGAGTAATATCCTGATCAAGTACGTCTATCTCCTCGCGTAAACGGGCCGCTTCCATATCAGAAACATGTGACAGAGCCTCATAGCAGCTACGGAGCTCTTTACATATCCGTCGTATCTGCTCTACCGTCTCAAAGACCTCAGCACCCTCATGCTGCTGTATCGCCTGCCCCAAAGCCTCTCCCAATACATGAATATCTCGACGCAATGGCGCATCTTTCGCAATACGATCTTCTTGTTCCGACATGATATCATCCTTATGACGACTTCTTCAACTAAAGCGCAGGAGCTTCTCAAGCACCACGTGTCTAATGACGGGGGTTTTCCCGCACTCGGTTATATAAACTTTTCTTAACTATACCAGCCATAAGCAAATATAGCAAAACGTCTCTGAACTTCTTCCAATCCAGCATGCCATCCGGGTGCAATTCATTTTTTTGCAGGATGCCAAGAGGCATGGTAGGAGCGGCATTTATGACGCCAGTCCGCAAGCGAACAGGCCAGTTCAAGAGAGACGGACTGGCGTCATAAATGCCGCTCCTACCGTCTTTTCAGGCTCATCTGGGCAAAAAAGAACTGCACCCTGCCATCGTGGAAAGAAGAGAGTGCAAAGCGACGGTGCCATTGCATAGTCGCTTTGCACTCTCTTCTTTCCACGATGAAGCAGCTTTTATGTCAAGTTCTCATAGTGAGCGTTCATGGGGGCGTTCCCAACGCTCGACTACTGGTCGTTGTGCTTCCTGGATGTGATGCGCCACCACTTGATGATAGTCCTCATCAGCGTGAGCATGTGGATCGGTATGGATAATCGCCTCCGAAAGCCCTTTTACCTGGTGGAACAGACGATGGCGTACCTCCTCTGCGATATCGTGTGCCTTTAACAGGGTCAGCTGCCCATCAACTTCAACGTTCATAATCACGTGCAAAGTATGCCCGATCCAACGCGCACGTACATCATTGACCCCCTCAACGCCCGGCACGCCACGCGCAATATCCATTATTGATGGCACCACGCGCTCGTCTACCGCATCCAGCAAACGTTGTAGCACACTTCGTGATGTCGAATAGACGACAGTCAGAATTACTACGGTAATCACTAAGCCAGCAATCGGGTCGGCTATAGGAAAGCCAAGCAGAACGCCGATTAGGCCAACAAAGGCTGCCAGCGATGTCAGCCCATCAATGCGTGAGTGTTGCCCATCAGCGATCAGAGGTATACTATTGATACGCTTCCCTACGTTGATCTTGTATTGCGCCAGCAGTTCGTTACCAGCTACACCAACTAGTGCTGCCGCCATGCTGAGATACAGTTGGGTAGGGACGGCACCGCTGGTCAATTTCAGAATGGACTCTACCGCACCTGCAACCGCACTGGCAATAATGACCAGCACAATAAAAATACCAGCCAAGTCTTCAGTACGATAATAGCCATAGGTGTAACGCTGATTGGCGGCACGGTTCGAGATAACAAAGGCAATCCACAGAGCCACCGTTGTCAATACATCACCCAGATTATGCAAAGCATCGGCAAACAGACCTGCGCTCCCACCTATGCCCGCAATAATAAACTGAATAGCCGCCACCGCAAACATACCTGCCGTCGAAATCTGGACAGCACGCAAACCTTCCCGATTACCGTAGAGATCAGCATCTACCCGTCCGTGCTCGTGTCCATGCTCTCCATGGCCGTGACCATGTCCACCATGCTCATCCTCATCATGATCGTGATCGCTATGGTCCTCATGCTCATGATCATGGTCGTCGTGTTTATGCTCATCATGCTCATGTTCGTGTCCATGATCGGTACCAGTATGATGCTCGTGCATAGAACCCTCCTGCCAAACTATACTTTATTCACGTAAGATATTCATTTTCACCTGCCACGAGACGAGCGGCACTCTGCCAGGAGCGCATCTCGTCACCACGACGTTCACCTCTAAAGCGATAGTCATGTTTGCGTATCATCTCGCGCAACTGCTCATCTAAACGCTCCATGCAGCCAAGCTGAGCATTACGTAACAAAGGTAGCCAGATGTCTACTTTATCCAAGGGTCGCAGTTCACAGGTCAACTGAAAATGCGGTAAACACAAGCCCATAGATGCAGAAAAAGAGGCATAAAATGAAGCATCAGCTAGAGCTTCACGTAAAGAAACGACCAAGCGTGTCAATGACTGCTTTTTTTTCTGACAGGCAGGACACAGGGCAGTTGGCTCAGTGAGTTCACGTTTTGCCTCAAACCAGTGCCGCCTGGAGCCTCCTTTCACCTGTTGCAGTCGTTCTATGGCATCCGTAATCACATCGCGATATGCCACCGCCAGAGGCAACGACGCACCCATCTCCACTAGTTGCCACGTATGTGTATGACAAAAACCTCTGGAACGCCGCAATACCTCACGTATATCCACTTCAGTGAACGTCTCATCCTTCCACGTCTCCAGATAACGCTGTGTATCTTCCTCTGCCAGTCGACATAAGACGCACCCTCCCTGCGTGCAAGCCTTGCTCAAACGCTCAAAATCCCAAGAATACTGCATTGTTTGCAACCTTTACTTGCTCTATACGTCTATCTATTAGTAGAATACCCGTTTTTATGGCAAAATATCAAATGAGGTACCCAGGCTATTCTCTATCTCACATAACATGTCAGACCAACCCATGGACACATTTACTGATTACTACGCTTTACTGGGCGTAGATGCATATACCTCTACGCCCGAAATTAGGACGGCCTTCAAAAAGCTCGCCTTGCAGTACCACCCTGACGTCTATAAGGGTGAGGATGCTCAGGAGCGTATGCGTCTCCTGCTCCTCGCTTATCAAACCCTGAGCGACCCTGCCGAGCGTAAAGCCTATGATGCTCGTCGCTCAGAATATGTACTGGGAGCTTCGGTACCACGCCGTAACACCTACACAAACCAATCCAAGCATCAGGAAGATGTATCGCCTGCCGCTCGTCGTGATCGTCAACGTCACTATGCTTTTCCTGACCTACAGGTTACACGCCTCATCATCAATCTCGGTGACATGACCTATGAACTTGCCCCGGCGGAAGCTCATATGCTAGAAGAGCAAGGCATGCTCCGTGGCATTGCACCTACGACAAAATATAGAGGCACAAACCTACAGACCACTGGCAGCCCGCATTATTGCCATCGCTGCCACCATCGCTGGACTCGCGTCGCGACTACGGCTAGGAGCCGTTCGCGTATTGATGTATGCCCTGCCTGCAAGGCCAGAGATTGGAGCGAGTTTCTGCTGCTACGCTGTACCCATTGTCATGCAGTCTTTGAAAGCGAACAAATACGCTATGAAGTCGGCACATATTACTACAGTGATAGCACGCTCTGCCCACCCTATGAACTCTTTCCCCTCTGTCCATACTGTGGTGCCTCCGGCTGGTGTCCCGTCGAAGATACTCGTGTTCACGCTTTGCGCCTACAAGCAAAACGTCGGGCAGCCTTTTTTCGCCTGATATGGTTCAGTGTCATCATGATATGTATCGTTGTCCTGGCTGTCATAGCTGTGATGCTGCTCAAATAGCTAGAGGGGCCGCACGCCGTGCGGCCCCTCTTTCATTTCTCGACTACTGTTCTAGTTACTGACCTTCTGTACGGTACCGTTATTTCCCTGGAATATTACCTGTACCTTTACTGATTGGTTGCTACTGATAGACTGCGCGTTGTTGTTGAAATCGTGCAGGTCGGTACTGGCACCAATTGTGAAGCTGAAGCTCTTATTGCCTACGTTGAAGTGGATGATGTTATCGGAGCCAACTGCACTGGTCGTCACACCTTGGTATTGCACCACATTCAGGTCTGAGTCTGTAGCGTCAGCAGTACTCAGCTTGGTTGCCATAAAGCTGCCATCGGTGTTGGCAACAGACTTCACCTTGACCATCTGGCCCACGCTCGGCACGACATTATTAAAATCTCCCAGATCAGTCTGACCACTCACAATGCTCATCGTCAAACTCTGACCATTGGGCATGCCTACTACAATGCTATTGTTCGAGACCTGCTGCACCTTACCAATAAACTCAATGTTACCCGGCTCGTTGACATTGGTTGTCTCAGTGTTGTTAGTCTGGGGTGTCTCCGTCTCGATACCCTGGGTCACGCCTGGCGTCGCTTCATCACTTGTTGGCTCGGTACCACTGTTGATGTTATACGTGCCATCAGTATTCTGTGTCACTGAGATCGTGTATACGTGACCCACCTGGGGTTTTAGAAGCGTCACCTGCTGAGACGTCAATCCCTTCACTGTAACCGTCTGCCCTGCCGCATTCAGCGTCACTGTGTTATTAGTTGTATCAACCGATGTAATCGAACCGGTAACTCTCACCGTATTACCAGATGCATTCCCCACCCCAGGAATAGTTCCACTACATGCGGTCATCATAATCAACAATACCAATCCCGCAATACAAGTCACAATACCTCGTAAAAATTGTTTCTGTTTCATATTACCTCTCCGTTGTTTCTTTCATTCCAAACTATCATATGGAGCTTTCTCTATAAGACGATAATACACGGTTTTTTTTGCAGATACTATGCTCTATAGCACAGTATGAATGTGAACTAAGCCATAACTCACCTGCTATGGTATAATTGCCACATTGACAAGCACGACATTGACCAGAGGAGTCATATAACATGGCAGAAAGGTAAGCGTCATGCCTTTAGATGTTGAGCTTTACCGTCGCACGCTCTATTTCCCCGTGAGCGGTTCCTCTCAAAAGTTACAGCGCATCAGCGTCATTGACATCCAGCCTGAACATGCCACGCGAACACTTGTCCTGGTGCATGGCTACGGCGGCAGTGCTCTCCAATGGCTCTATCAAATCCGTTTCTTCAGTCAGACGATGCGCGTTATTGCTCCTGATGTGCGCGGTCATGGCCTCAGTGACGATCCCACCTCCCCTTACAAGTATAGGTTTTTTGGGAAAGAAGGGTGAGAAAGGAGTGGCAAGTAGCCGTTATCTGCTAAGATGAGAAAAACAACAAGTATTCATCACCAGCAGGAGAACGAACATGGCTTGCC
>Ga0137365_10000222_pt1 | contig 34741 bp, 28 predicted proteins | sample SagtaG_9_FD_104799 | JGI IMG/M metagenome (GOLD analysis project Ga0137365, IMG submission 104799) | Vadose zone soil microbial communities from Sagehorn Ranch, Mendocino, California, USA - Sage1_L_40_16 metaG | ecosystem: Environmental > Terrestrial > Soil > Vadose zone | place: USA...
CCCTTACAATTTAACATACGCAGCAATATCTGCTCTCATCAAGAGGGGTGGAGGGAAACGGCCCGATGAAACCCGACAACCCACCTGCAATGTTGCAGGAAGGGTGCCAATTCCGGCGGAATATTCCGCAAGATGAGGGGAAAAGCAACGCAGCTAAACCCCTGAGATGCAGGGGTTTTTTGTTGCCTGCGTTCTAGAATAGAACAACTTTGATGAGGACGAGTAAACGATAAGGACGGCTACAGAGAGTTGGTGATGATGAGATGCCAGCGCCGCACCAGCGTTGAATATGACCTCTGAGTTGCAGGTTGAACACCTATTTGACAGGTTTGTAGGCCGTGCCGGTTAGCTCCGTTATATGCTTGAGTGTTAAGGGTTACTTACATTTCCCAAACACTCATAAAGATTGGCGTTGTGAAGCGTCAATGAACCAGGGTGGTACCGCGAAGATCGTTTACCCCTCGCCCCTGTCAGGGGCAGGGGTTTTTGTTTTAAATTGCAAATTCAGAAAGGGCAATAGAGGGGAGTGACAATGGTGACACAGTTGGACCACGAAGATGTGACCAGTACGCGTACCAACCTTTCAAATCAGGTACACCTGTACACCTTTGATGCGCTGCCATTGCAACGCGGTGGACAATTTGGCCCCATAACAGTGGCATATGAAACATGGGGCAAACTCAACTCTAGGGGTGATAACGCTGTTCTGATTACTCATGCACTCACCGGCAGTTCACATGCTCACGACGCCGAAAACCCCGATGATACAAAAGTAGCCTGGTGGAACCCACTTATCGGGCCGGGCAGATTCTTCGATACTTCGCGATACTTCGTTATCTGCTCGAATGTCCTGGGAAGTTGCTATGGCAGCACTGGCCCTTCGTCAATTGATCCCAACACAGGGCAACCGTATGGCATGCGTTTTCCTGTAATTACCGTACGAGATATAGTGGAAACCCAGCGAAGGTTGATAGAGTTCCTTGGAGTGAGCCGGCTCCATATGGTTGCTGGTGGTTCCATTGGTGGACAACAGGCGTTGGAATGGGCAATTGCCCATCCTGAACTGGTTGAAAACGTGATCGTCGTCGCAGCAACAGCAGCGCTTACTGCGCAAGCAATCGCATTCAGCGAGGTTGGACGACAGGCCATTCTGGCTGATCCGCGCTGGCAAGGCGGCGATTACTTGCCTGGACAAGGCCCAAATGCCGGGTTAGCTATCGCGCGTATGCTAGCAATAATCACCTATCAGAGTGAAGAAGGAATGGAGTTGCGTTTTGCTCGTCAACCTGCCCGCAAGCAAAACGTGTCTGCTCCCAGCGGATTCACCGACCTGGGTGAGCGTTTTGATGTAGAAGGTTATCTCTATTATCAGGGCGAGTCACTGGTCAAGCGGTTCGATGCAAATAGCTACCTCTATATCAGCCGGGCAATGGATTTGTATGACGTTAGTGAGGGGTATCCCTCAATCGAAGATGCGCTGAGCCGCTTACGCTGTAAAGCTCTCTTCATTGGGATTCGTTCGGATTTTCTTTTTCCTGCAGCGCGCGTGCGCTGGTTAGCTGACCAGGCGCGAGCTGCAGGCAGTGATGCAATCTATGCGGAGCTTGATTCTCCGCATGGTCATGATGCCTTTCTAAAGGAATGGAAGCAGATGACCGATGCGCTAAATTTGATTTAAGGAGTAAACACATTTATGGCACTCAACAGTAATCGTACGTATGGCTTTGAAACGTTATCCTTGCATGCTGGCCAGGAAACAGCGGACAGCGCGACCAACGCTCGCGCGGTGCCCATCTATCAGACAACCTCGTATGTGTTTGATAGTCCCGAACACGCAGCGGACCTCTTCGGGCTTCGGCAGTTCGGAAATATCTATACGCGTATCATGAATCCCACCCAGGATGCATTTGAACGTCGTATAGCGGCTCTTGAAGGAGGTGTTGGCGCATTAGCAACAGCTTCCGGCCAGTCTGCTGAAACACTGGCTATTCTCAACATCGCCCAGGCAGGAGACGAAATCATTAGCTCGGCCAGTCTCTATGGTGGCACGTATAACCTGTTCCATTATACACTTCCCAAGCTCGGCATTACTGTTCGATTTGTCGACAGCCGCGACCCTGAGAATTTCCGCCCTGCGATTAATGAGCGCACCAAAGCGATTTTCGCCGAGACAGTAGGCAATCCCCGCCTCGATACCCTGGATATACAGGCTGTAGCGGATATCGCACACGAAAACGGCATTCCGCTCATTCTGGATAACACGCTGCCTACTCCATACCTGGTGCAGCCTTTCAAGCATGGCTGTGATATCGTTGTCCACTCAGCCACCAAGTTCATTGGCGGCCATGGTACTGCCATCGGTGGCGTGATTGTGGATAGTGGCAAGTTCGATTGGACGAACGGACGCTTCCCTTCATTCACCGAACCTGATCCTTCCTATCATGGTCTGCGCTATGTCGAAGCGCTAGGTTCGTTGGCCTATATTATCAAAACGCGAGTGCAGTTGCAGCGTGATCTTGGTCCTGCCATCGCTCCGCTCAACTCCTTCCTATTCCTGCAAGGGCTGGAAACACTGCCACTACGTATGGAACGCCATAGCCAGAATGCTCTGCGCATCGCAGAGTTCCTTGAAGGGCATCCTTCGGTCAATTGGGTAAGCTATCCTGGGCTAAAGAGCCATCCACAGTACGAACTGGCGGCAAAGTACCATACACATGGCTTTGGAGCCATCCTCGGCTTTGGTATCAAGGGTGGACTGGAGGCAGGTAAACAGTTAATTCGCCACGTTGAGTTATTCTCGCACCTGGCTAACGTTGGAGATGCCAAGTCGCTGATTATCCATCCTGCCAGCACAACCCACTCACAGTTGACACCCGATGAACAGTTCGAAACAGGTGTCACACCCGATTTCGTTCGCCTATCCATTGGCCTTGAAACGGTTGATGACTTGATCGATGACCTTGACCAGGCCTTGAGAGCTGCAACCCTTAAGGCCAGCGAACCAGCCACCGCGTAGAATCATAGGGGAGAGGGGTATCACTGCTCGCCTCTCTCCTTCCTCGCCGCGAGCGGCGAGGAAAAATCGGAGCCATCTTATGGAAACCAAAATACAAATAATAAAATTTGGAGGAACTTCTGTTGGAAGTGGCGAATACATTCGTCGTGTGGCATCTATCATTGCACACAAGGTTCATGACAGCGGAGAGGACTTTCCTGTCGTTGTGGTCTCCGCCATGGCGGGTGTGACCGATCAGTTGCTGCGCATCGCACGTCTCGCATGTACCGGCCAATACCAGGATTGCGATATCGAACTAAGTTCCCTAAAGCAAAAACATCTTGAAGCAGCAAAGAATCTTTTACTAAAACACGAAGATCGATATAGCCAGTTAAATGATGATCTGGAGAGGTCATTTTCCGCGCTTCAGCAAGATATAGCCAAATTGCAATTATGCGCTAGCAAAGCCCTTACACATGAAATACCTCTAGGAACAGCAGCCGTCGCTGCCTGGGGCGAGCGCCTTTCGGTGTTACTCGTGGCCATTGCTGTTCGTAATTGCGGAGTCGAGTCTGTCCCTGTAGGTGAAGAGGCGATTATCACTTCAGACCCACAGGGTGAAATTGAGTACCCACCAGGCACTGTGATCAGTACCGAACCTCTGACAGAAGAGACGCGTGTAAATGCTCAACGGCTTGTTCATCCTTTGATAGAGCGTCGCATAGTGCCGATTATGCCAGGCTTTATTGGCCGGACAACTACAGGTTTTATCACCACACTGGGTCGTAATGGTTCAGACTATTCCGCCTCGGTAATCGGGGCAGCGTTAGATTGTACAGAGGTTACCATTTATACAGATGTAGATGGTGTGCTCTCTGCTGACCCACGCCTGGTAGCAAATGCTCGCCTGCTGCCACGACTCTCCTACGCAGAGGCAGCCCGACTGTCATGGTTTGGAGCCAAAGTACTTCACCCGCGAACCCTTATTCCCATCGCACACCGCAACATTCCTGTACGTGTGCGCAACACCTTCCGTCCGCATTCTCGTGGAACAGTAGTCGGATCAGAAAAGACGCAACGCAGCGCAGCAGCAGCGATCACTGTACGTCACCAACTGGCTTTAATTACTGTGGAAAATACAGATATGTTTGGCGCCCCAGAAAATGCAGGGCAGGTGTTCGCTCTGGCGGGTCGCGCGGGAGCCGCGCCCGTTGCTATTTGTTCATCATCCGGCCATCATCTTTCATTTATGGTCGAAGAACAAGCCGCCGACTCTGTGCTGGCACTCTTACAGCACGATATGGGAACCTGGCGTGTCATTTGTACACGCGGATTAGCCGCGTGCGCCTGTATTGGCTCTGGTTTCTCCGCTGATCCTATGAGTACTGCTCGCGCTATAACCGCGCTTGCACGTGAACACATTCCGGTGATAACGCAGGGTGCATCAGAATCGGGTATTATCCTGATTGTTGAAGATCAAGACAGTGAGCGAGCATTGCGCTGTTTGCACCGCGATCTAATTGCTCCTGTAATCCCCCTAGTACGCCATGGAACCCAAGAGAGGCGGCGAGAGGTCCGCTAGGAGAGATATTATGCATATACAAAAACGCATTCCAGTCGCTGTTCTCGGCGCAACCGGCATGGTCGGTCAACGATTCATCGAACTACTTCAGGAGCATCCCTGGTTCGAGCTGGTTGCGCTTGCCGCATCCGATCACCACGTGGGGCGTGCATATGCTGAGGTAGCAAAGTGGCATTTGTCCGGGAGTGAGATGCCTGCTCCTGCCGCTTCGCTCCCTGTCGTGTCTTGCAATCCAGAAGCGCTGCCAGTCGATGTGAAAATCGCTTTTTCAGCGCTACCCGCGGAGGTGGCAGGCGAGATCGAAAGTGCTTTTGCTCGCGCGGGCATCGCGGTCTTCAGTAATGCAAAAAATTACCGCATGCAAGACGATGTACCGTTACTCATACCCGAAGTCAATGCTGATCATGCATTGGCGATTATTCAACAGCGCAAAAAACGTGGTTGGGCCGGTTGCATTGTCACAAATGCAAATTGCTCTGCGACGCCACTGGTAATGGCGCTCAAGCCACTCCAGGAGGCCTTTGGTGTGCATAAAGTTATGGTTACAACATTGCAATCCATCTCAGGCGCAGGGTATCCAGGGCTACCCTCCTACGATATACTCGATAATGCCATTCCCTATATTAGCGGAGAGGAGGAGAAGGTGGAAAGTGAGACCCGCAAAATGCTTGGAACATGGCATGAGGGCCGGGGGTTTATAGATGCGCCAATGGTTGTCAGTGCACAATGCAACCGTGTAGCTACACGCGAGGGACACCTGGAATGCGCCAGCGTTGAATTAGGATCGGATCCAAGCTCGGAAGATATTATCGTAGCATGGCAGAACCATGCCTCTGAAGCGAAGTCGCTCAAGCTACCTAGTGCTCCAGCGACTGCGCTAAGCTACCGCCATGAACCCAACCGACCGCAAACCTTGCTCGATCGTGACGCTGGTCATGGTATGACGGTCACAATTGGAAGACTACGACGCTGCCCCATTCTGAGTTATAAATTCGTTTTGCTTGGCCACAATACGATACGCGGAGCTGCCGGTGGTTCGATTCTGAATGCCGAACTATGTGTCAGCAAGGGTTTGATATAAAAAATTTACCGATCCTCTGCTTTCCAGGTTCTTTCAAAGAAATTCGCTACTAAAGCTGTCCAACCAGTTTGATGACTGGCACCAACACCGCGACCATTATCTCCATGAAAATATTCGTAGAACAGGATGTGATCACGCCAGTACGGATCATTTTGAAAAGTCATGTTAGTGCCAAATATAGGTCGTTGACCCTGTTCATCACGTAAGAAGATACTGGTAAGGCGTCGTGAAAGTTCAATGGCTACCTGCTCAAGATTCAGGTTTGTACCGGAACCGGTGGGATCCTCGACCTGCAATTCGTCACCATAGAACTGGTGATATTTCTCGAGAGCCTCAACTAGCAGATAGTTTATCGGGAACCAGACAGGGCCTCGCCAGTTAGAATTTCCACCAAAAGCCCCTGTGCTTGATTCGGCGGGATCGTACTTCACGGTAAAGTCCCCATATTGTGTATGTAGTTCGTAGGGCTGTGCAGTATAATGTTTGCTGAGTGAGCGAATCCCATAGTCACTGAGAAACTCTTGCGGATCGAGTAACCATTTGAGGACACTTTTCAGCCGTGATCCACGCACTAATGCGAGCATATAATGAGATTGCCCCTGAACTCCTTTGACATCCTGCCAGCTTGCAATCAAGCGTGGCAGATAAGGGCGATTTTCCACAAACCATTGCAGGCGCTCATTGATCTCTGGTACTTTTGCCAGTAGTTCTCGTTCAAAGGTCTCTACTGCCAGGAGAGGTATGAAACCAACCAGTGTGCGCAATTTCAAAGGCAATTTCCCACCACCTGGTGTAGAGATGCGGTCGTAAAAGAACTGATCCTCTTCATTCCACAGGCCACCATCATCCGTTGCTGTACCATTGATAGCCTCAGCGATGTACATGAAATGCTCAAAAAACTTGGTCGCCATATCCACATACACATGGTTGACTGTTGCCAGTTCCATCGCCATCCTTAGCATAGTCAAACAATACAGGCCCATCCAGGCAGTACCATCCGTTTGTTCCAAGACCATACCATCCGGTAGCGTCATATTGCGATCAAACACCCCAACGTTATCCAGCCCCAGGAATCCACCTTCGAAGATGTTATTATCCTCCGCATCTTTGCGATTGACCCACCAAGTGAAATTAATCAGGAGCCTGTGGAACACACTCTCAAGAAAGTCAATGTCACCTTTCCCCGTGATGGACTTATCTCGTTTGTATAGATGCCATGCCGACCAAGCATGCACGGGCGGATTGACATCGCTAAAAGCCCATTCATAAGCTGGCAACTGCCCATTGGGATACATATACCATTCGTGGAGAAGTAAAAGTACTTGCTGCTTGGCAAAATCCATATCGATCAAGCCCATCGTAATGCAGTGGAATGCCAGATCCCATGCTGCGAACCACGGATACTCCCAGGTATCAGGCATGATGATGATGTCAGCGCCATTGAGATGTCGCCAGCCAATATTGCGGTTTCGTTGTGGTGGTGGCATTGGTTCAGCAGGATCGCCTCGCAGCCATTTTTCGACATCATAAGTATAGAACTGTTTGCTCCAGAGCAAGCCAGCAAATGCTTGCCGTTGTACTGCTTGTGCAGTATCGCTTTGAGCATCACACATGGCATCGTAAAAGGCATCTGCTTCTTTAATACGTATGTTGAATAGCTCCCCAGCATTTGTAAAAGGCATCTCTTGCCGGTTGGCTGATAAGCGCAATAGGACTGTTTGTGTCTCTCCTGCCTCAATATGCAACGAGTAGTGGGCAGCAACTTTGGTGCCAATGCCCTGCGGATTGACTTTTCCCTGCGCACCCTTGACAATCGTTTCATGAATGCCATCTTTAACGTATGGGGTAGAGTTCTGAACGCTCCATAGGCGCACTGCATTAGATTCATTCTCGGTGAAGAGCAACTCGGGTGTTCCTTCACACATCAGCCAGTAGTCACCGAGATCATGATGCTGCGCATGTATGACACGAGCATCTTGTTCTGTAGCAATTTGTCCTGGTTCATCCATAACCGTAGTCAACACAGGTCTGCGGTCGTCATATCCCCATACCCAGGTGTTGCGGAACCATAATGTGGGTAGCAGGTGGAGCGGAGCCGCCTCTGGTCCACGATTGGTGACAGTAAAACGGATCAGGATGTCTAATGGGTTAGCTTTGGCATATTCAACAGTGACGTCAAAGTACCGGTTCTCCACAAATATGCCTGTGTCGATCAACTCGTATTCTGGTTCCTCACGACTGCGATTGTGATTTGTTGCGACAAGATCTGTGTAAGGAAAAGCGCGCTGCGGATACTTGTACAAGGCTTTCATATACGAATGAGTCGGTGTATTGTCGAGAAAAAAGTAATATTCCTTTACATCCTCCCCATGATTGCCTTCAGAATTCGTCAGTCCAAAAAGTCGTTCCTTCAGAATTGGATCTGCCTCGTTCCAAAGTGCAAGAGCAAAACACATTTGTCCTTGATCATCACAAATACCCAATAATCCATCCTCGCCCCAACGATAGACGCGCGAACGCGCATGGTCATGTGGGAAGTAATCCCAGGCATCACCATTGGAGGAATAATCCTCACGTACCGTACCCCATTGGCGCTCACTAAGATAAGGTCCCCAGCAATACCACGGCTTAGTATTCTCATGGGTTTCCTGAAGCCTGTTCTGCTCTGAATCAGTCATACTATACGCTCCTTGCCAGCTTACTTCTCATACATGAAACAATGTTACGACGTCTCTCCGGGCATCTCTTCTTGTTGCTCAAGGAAAGCCCGCACACCGGTACGCACTGTCGGAAAGAAATGCTCAGATCCAATTCGGTCGGTCAAACCAGCTCGCTTGAGTATCTCCTGCAAAGGTTGACTCGCCCGGGCAATAGCCATGACAACTCCCTTACGCTCAAGCTCACTCTGTAGTTTGCTAAGCGCTTCGGCAGCAGTCACGTCGATGTCGACAATTGCTTCAGCATCGATCAGCAACCACTCGATAGGTGGATTGGCTGCATCGATCAATTCTTGCACCTGAGTAAGAAAGTAGTCCGCATTGGCAAAAAAGAGTGGCGCATCAAACCGGTACACGATCAGCCCAGGTTCCGTCTCACTATTGGCATACGCCTCAATATCCTGGTACCCGTCAACTCCTTTGACCGAGCCAAGCACTGCATCATGCGGACGCGAAATTTGACCTATTACCACGATTAGCGCGAGTAGCACCGCGACTAGGATACCTGCCATGACCCCGATGCTCAAGACCCCGATGAGCGTCACCAGAGCAAGAAAGAACTCGACCCGCCGCACACGATACACCTGTTGCAGAGGCTTGACCTCAATCAGATTGATCGCTGCTACGATGATGATGATTGCCAGCACCATTTGTGGCAGACTCTCCAGCAAACGGGTAAACCAGAGTAGGAAGGCCACCACCAACGCTGCGGCGACGATCCCGACCAGTTGTGTCTTCCCCTCTGCCGTCTCATCGACAGCCGTACGTGATTGGCTGGCCCCCGCCGGGAAACCCTGGAGTAATCCAGAAGCGATATTGGCCGCGCCCAGCCCGATCAACTCACGGCTAGCATCGACCTTCTCTCCATGCTTCTCAGCGAATGAGCGTGCTGTGAGCACTGCATCCGTAAACACAATCAGGGTTAGGATGAGACTTGAGGGCAGGAGGTTCCACACGTCGATGAGGCGTACATCAGGCAGTCCTAACTTGGGGAGTCCTGGAGTGATCGGACCAACCACGGCAACTCCATATGTGTTCAGGTGCAAGAGCGATGAAATGACGGTCATGACGATTACCACGATAAGAGCGCCGGGGATTCTCGGTGCGGAGCGACGGAGTACGAGGAGGAAGATGAGAAGCACAATTCCAATCACGATTGTCAACACATGCGTTTGTCCCAGGTGGGTGAACAGTTCCACTATCTGCAAAAAGAAATTTTCACTCTTGATCTGGATGCCAAAGAGCTTACCTAACTGGCCCACAATCATAATAATGGCGACTCCGGTGATGTAGCCAATCAGGATAGGCTTAGAAACGAAGTCGGCAAGAAAGCCAAACCTGGCAAGGCCTGCTACGAGTGTAATCACGCCGACCAGCAGAGCCAGGAGCGTCACCAGCAAAGCAAAGCGTGCAGGGTCGCCGCCGGCAGCAACCGACGCCACTGCAGTGGCGACCATAAGCGCGGTAGTAGACTCCGGGCCAATCATCAACCGCTGCGAAGTGCCAAAGAGGGCATAGCCGACCATTGCACCGATGGCAGTGTACAGTCCAACTACCGGAGCGACTCCGGCGAGTTGCGCATAGGCCATCCCTTGCGGCACGAGCATAGCAAAAATTGTCACCCCTGCAAACAGGTCAGCCCACAACCAGCGTCGCTCATAAGTGCGGGCAACCCTGAGTCCTGGGACGGCCTTTACGATAAAATGAAGAGCACGGGATGTAGACTTCTTCATCGCTCAATACCTTTCACACTGCTCAACGAATCAAGCAGCGCTCTCATCTGGCATTGACCCACTTTGGCAGAGCAGAATCGGTAGAGATTATGTCAACTGTTGCTCAAGCACGACGAGGTTTATTTCGTCCGGGAATGAATAATAGGGGATTTGTTATTTGGATTACTGTTCCCCCTGGATGAGTATTATATTCCAAGTTTGTCTACTCCACCAAACCATGAAGGGTAATAGTATGCAATTTTCGAGGGAAGCGTCATGTCCTGGAGACAGAGAAGAGGAGGAAAATCGTATATCAAGGCTAATGGTATGCAATTTTTGGGGGAAATAGCGCTCAAATAGCGCTCATTTTGAACGCTATTTTAATGATGAGATTAATTTTCTTCAGTACTCTATGCTACAGCTTTTGCCTTTGTTTTCAGGTATGGATGCGTCTGCGAAACCAGGACCAGAAGGATGACGCCAACACCAGCAACAACAAAAGGCAACCAGACATTCAGGCCTTGATTCGCGAAGCCAAACAGAAATGGTGCAACAACAAGGAACACAGCAGCAACAAAATCCAGGATCAGGTGCACAGGCATAGGGATAAATTTCAAGGCAGGTATGCCACGCTCGTAGTTGGTCAAAAGACTGTAGAGAATGAGACCGATACCCAGAATGATGGGCAGGATAACAGCAATACCACCCATACTGTAAAATCCAAAGATGAATGGACATGCAATTAAGGCGATACCTCCGATGTAATCGAAGATTCCATGCACGCTGGTTGGAACGAAACGAATGGTGTTCATGATAACTCCTCCTTCATGAGCCTGCTGAACGGATCAGCGAGAATGATGATACACATTTTCTTAATTTTCAGTAGCACTGCCAGATGTATTTTGGTAGTGTTACTATTTGTACTTACGGGAAACAATAGGAGATGGATTACTTAAGAGGATTTGCTTCTGCTATAATCTTGAGCAGATTTTGGTACAAAAGTTAAGCGTTAATCGGTAATAGCAACGAGAGGAGGAGATATGCCCGATAAGAGATTTGATGTGCAAGCATTGTTCGATGTGCGAGGCCGCACAGCCGTTATCACGGGCGGCAGCGGCCACTTTGGACGAGCCATGGCTCTTGCCCTTGCGCAGGCAGGTGCACAGGTCGCAATTCTGGGCCGTCATCTTGAGACTGCGCAAAAGGTGGCTGAGGCAATCCAGGCAGAAGATGGCTCGGCTCTCGGTCTCGCTTGCGATGTGCTAAGCCGTGCCTCACTTGAGCAAAGCCGGGAGCAAATCACGAGCGCTCTCGGCCCTGTGGATATTCTGATCAATGCCGCGGGAGGCAACTTCCCCACGGCTACCACGTCAGCCGAGCAGACCTTCTTTGACCTGGACACCGAGGCCGCCAACCACGTCTTCGGGCTAAATTTTACAGGAACTTTCCAGAGTTGCCAGGTTTTTGGACACGGCATGGCGGATCGAGGGCAAGGCTGCATCATCAACATCACCTCTATGAGTGGTCTGCGACCCCTGACCCGTGTACCAGCCTACAGTGCAGCCAAAGCAGCCGTCGCCAACTTCACCCAATGGCTGGCAGTGCATATGGCGCAGGAGTATAGTGCTCAAATTAGGGTCAATGCCCTGGCTCCTGGCTTCTTTCTTACCGAACAGAATCGCTATCTGATGATCGATGCCCAGAGTGGAGTGATAACGCCGCGTGGGCAAACAATTATTGACCATACGCCGATGGGTCGACTGGGCACACCAGAGGATTTGCTTGGAACACTGCTCTGGTTGGTGAGTCCAGCTTCGGCTTTTGTCACCGGTGTGGTGATACCGGTTGATGGGGGCTTCTCATCCTTCAGCGGCGTCTAGAAGAGGAGTGAACGCATCATGGTTCTAGGAAAAGGTTCAACGACCGCCACGTTGACAACAGAGGAAATACAAGAACTGCTCGCCTCGGCAGATGATGAGTTACTCGTAGGAGCCGGGCTTGACCCGGCCAAAAAGCGCGTCCTGGTTATTATTCCCGATGGGACACGTACTGCTCCGATACCCTTAATGTTTCGCCTGCTCTATGAGCAGTTTGGACGACGCGTCGCACAACTGGATTACTTAATTGCCCTTGGAACCCATCCACCCATGTCGAAAGAGGCCATTGACCACCTAGTAGGCGTGACGGCTGCCGAACGAGCGGAGTGCTATCCCAACGTGCGCATCTTCAACCACGATTGGGCTAATCCGCAAGTGCTTCAGACCATCGGTGTCATCTCCCGCTCGGAGACAGGCGAGCTAACCGGTGGAATGCTCGCCGATGAGGTACCGGTTATGCTCAACCGGTTGATCTTCGAGTATGACCTCTTGCTGATCTGTGGACCTGTCTTTCCCCACGAGGTAGCTGGATTCTCCGGGGGAGCCAAGTATCTCTTTCCCGGCATCGCTGGCCCGGATATTATCAATTTCACCCACTGGCTAGGAGCACTGGTGACTAGCATGCGCACCATCGGTGTCAAGGATACCCCTGTCCGGCGGGTCATCACCCGAGCGACAGCCTTTGTGACCCGTCCGCTGCTCTTCCTGGCAATGGTGATGCAAGGCCAGGAGCTGCACGGCCTCTACATCGGCTCCTATACTGAAGCCTGGAGCCATGCAGCAGATCTGTCGGCGCAGCTCAACATCACGTACATAGACCGCCCTTTTCAACGGGTGCTCTCAGCCCCGACAGAGATGTACGACGACCTGTGGACAGCAGCCAAGGCGATGTACAAAACCGAACCAGCGATTGCCGACGGAGGCGAAGTCATTATCTACGCCCCGCATATCACCGAGGTTTCCTATACGCACGGTAAACTGATTGACGAGATCGGCTACCATGTCAGGGATTATTTCCTCAAGCAGTGGTATCGCTTTCGAGGCGTGCCTGGGAGCATTCTGGCACATAGCACGCACGTCAAGGGAACGGGGAGCTACGACGCCGCAAGCGGCATCGAAACGCCGCGCATTTCGGTCACCCTGGCCACTGGCATTCCAGAGGACCGCTGTCGGCGCATCAACCTGGGCTATGCCGATTATCGGGAGATTGACCCCGAAGCATGGAAAGGACACGAACAAGAGGGTATTCTCTTCGTACCACACGCCGGTGAGGTGCTGTACCGCGCTTATGTTATATAGAAGGAATTTTCACCAATGACGAATGATAATAGCAACCTATCCGCCCCGCAACAACTAGTCGAGGATGACGCAGTTGGCCAGTTGTGACATCGCGATGGCCTCATGGCAACATTAGGCCCTGAAGCTCCCTTTCTCACAAAGCGGTTCTGGCCGACGGAACTACCCTTTCGTAGATTCCTGGGGAATTTCTGCGAGGCCGTACCAGGTCGCCTAAAGTTTCATCATATTGAACAATGGGAGAAAAGATGGTAAAGAATAGGGGAAAGCGTCATTGTGCAAAGGGGAGAGGCAAATGAGGTTAGCGCACCAGGCAGGACTCGAACCCGCAACCACTTGATCCGAAGTCAAGTGCTCTATCCATTGAGCTACTGGTGCATTGTTACGATGAGAGTGCCCACAAGATGCCCTATCCGCTGAGTTGTAGGTGCATCACCCGTAATATACCACAATTGTCAACGTTACTGATATAACATTCCTGGCGGTTGGCCAGTTCCCGCCAGGAATGCATAGACCTGTTTCTGATTATGACACCAACTCCTCAATCGGCTTCGCATTGCGCAAACCTTTATTGAACGTCGCGGCAATGCTCAGAATGAATTGCGGCACGAACAACACCAGCACCGCTGGGACAGGTCCTATCGCCTGAAGCAATATTCCTGTCAACGCCAGGCCGATAGGTTCCCCGCCAAAGGCGATCAAGCGGAAGACACTATTGACACGCCCCTGCAAATGATCGGGGATTAGCGCAAGACGATAGCCAAACTGCACAGAGGTATAGATCGGCACAATGATAAAGCTTAGCGCCGTTACCACACCTAGTACGAATGGATTTGGCGCAATAGCAAAGAGCAACCATGTCAACGCCCAGATCCATGTAGAGCCAATCATGAGCTGACTGAAACTGAAACGCTTCACAAGTGGAGCTACTAACAGAGAACCGAGAATGCTACCTACACCTCCACACGCAAAGATCAGGCCAATTGTAAAACTGGATGCATGTTGACCCTGTGCCAGCACAATCAGGATGAGTGCATAGCCTACAACCGGCATGGTGATACCACCAGTAAGCACCGCTATAAAACGTAGGAGTGGTTGCTTCCAGAGCCAGCTTAGACCCTCTTTAATATCAGCCCACAAATGCAATGGTGCCGGGTCCCGCTCTTCCTGAAACTTCGTCTTAATGAAAAACAGCGAAAGAACTGATGCTCCATAAGAAATCGCATCGGTCAAAAACGGAATAACTCGTCCTATACTATAGAGAGCACCACCAAGTGATGGACCAATCAATTCTGATACAGAGTCGATCACCATACCCTGCGCTACTGCCGTAGACAGTTGCTCTTTTGCTACTACTTGCGGCAGACAGGCAGTCTCAGCTAGATTGAAGAAGGTGAACAGTGTGCCTTCAACCAATGAGACGATATAAAGCTGTACAATCGTCAAATGTCCGAGTAGGAGCGCGATTGGAATACTTCCTAGAGCGAGTGCGCGTCCAGTATCGCAGAGGATCATTACACGCTTGCGATTCCAGCGATCAATCAGCGCACCCGCAGGCAAAACAAAGAGAGCATAAGGCAACCCTCGCAGAGCAGCTATCAGGCCTGCCTGCGCTGGTGAATGCGTTATGGCAAGGACTAATAGCGGAAAAGCCAACATCGAGACACGTGTTCCAACGGAAGAAATCATCTGCCCGCTCCACAGTAGCGCATAGTCGCGATTGCGCCATAGTGGCACAGGACGGCTGGTGAGTGCTGTTTGCTTAGCTTTCTTGAGCTCTTCAGTTGATGTTACTTGTACCTGTGACATTTTAGTTGCTCCCTTTTGTATATTTTTATAGATGTTTTTAGACTGGCATAGTAGAAGGATGAATGAGTTTAGTTGGGGGCAGGCTCTCATGAGTAAATGCAACCGCGAGTCAGCAAAGACAAGCAACGAAGCAGGTTGTTAGCATTCAAGAGAGGTATGCCCGGCGATACACGACGAAGGTAAAAAAGCGAGGGAGGAAAAGGGAGCAGCTACATAAATGCGTTGAGAAATTAACCAAAATCTACCGCTTGCTCTGGAAGAAATCAGAGGTAAGCAGATGCATGAGGTAGCGCCATTTCCTACCGCGTAAGCCCGGCGTGTACGCCTACGCGGCCGAGTGGCTCATTTGAATATTCATGATGATAACAGCCCACTCGGACAATCTGTTTCGTTCGGAGTGGTGTGGTGATTGTATTCTCATGCTTAGATGCTAACATTACTACTTGCGAAATGTCAAGTATTCAACTGAGCGCGAATTTATTCTTCATGCTCTTGGTAATGCTCATATGAATTGCTATTTCCTGCTATCTCCACTTGTTTCAGAAGTATAACCTTTGGGTGGAAATAGAAACTCACCCGCAGGGTCATGTGCTTTGTAGCGTCGCAATGCCAGGTCTCTATGTTGTACTGCGTAGCAATAGACACACCCATGAGGACAGGTATCATACTCCCCAATATCCTTTGAAGCGAAACAGCCACACTCCTTGCGATTGCCTCTTAGCTCGACTCTATCCGCAATTGAGCTACCTGACACCCTCTCGAGACGTTCCGCATCCACGCATCGTGCTTCCTCAGTTAAACCGAGTGTCATGTAGGCTCTTTGCGAGCAGATCTTCAAACGCATACCATAAGACCTGCTGATTTCAGCCAGTTCACTAATCAAACCTCGCACTTCACCTGGTCGCATTGCCTCATGCTCGCTCCAAAAAAAACCAAACTCTTTTGTTGCCCAATCCATATTTCGCCGGGTCTTCTTGTAGATTTGAGCAAAAGAGACAACCACTTCATCTGTCATACTCTTGAGAGATTTAGCCAGCTTTTCAAAGTTGTTGCGGTGCCAGTCAGAGGAAGTCAGAGAAGAGATGACGATAGGATCATAGCGCCAGACGGCCACATGCCGGCCATACATGTCAGCTAATACCTTCATATGCTCGACAGTGTAAGTGTAGTCGATAACTCGAAATTCCAGTTCGCGTGGATAGCCCGTGATCGTATGCTGAACAACAAACGGATATCCCATTTTCTGCACTTCCGGCAGGTGTTTGAGAAACGGCCCGATATTCTTTGTCCAGAAGACAAAGCCATCCACGCTTTCTGGAGTCAAATCGACCTTGTAGACCTGCTGGCTATAAGGATTGACCATCATGCAATAGCCAGCTTGCAAACGGTTCATAAACCACTCACTGTAAAAGGTCGGAATATCTGTTTTATAGCTGGCTGAGATAATCATGGTTTCGTACTCTTCACAATCAGTGATTCACTCCAGTTCGCGTTTTCCGGTCACCTCATAACTCTGTTCAGTCATCAGTGACCACAGATAGTCGTCGTCCAGAAGTTTGAGTAGTATCCACTTATCCGATGGGTTGTACACAAGCTTCTCTCCAGCATCTGTTTGGACAAATTGCATAGACAGGTTGTTTTTCTCGATTACCTTCTTAATATTTTCAACTGTGATCTTGCCCCAGTATGGTTTGGCTGCAATATTTCTGAGCTTTTCCAGTTTCGCAAGATGCCCTTCGCAATCCCTTGCGAAATCATCAAAGTTCTGAATAGGCACCGTAGCTCTGATAGTAGCTAGGGTTTCTTTAGCAATCCTGCGTATCGTTTCGAAAAAGCGGAATATTTCATAAAAATTTTCTTTCTTGAAGATGAACATGATGCCGCTATAGCTGACACAATCTATATGCTGATCAAATAGAAAAGCAGGCTCAATCACCTTATCATAGATTCCCTGCCTGAACATCACAGCGAATAAACGGGAGCGGCCAAGCATTTTTTTAGGTGTGTATGAGCGGAAGAAGTAGACAGGATCACCGCTGGGTGGCTGAACTGCAATGACATAGAAGCGCAGACCTGAAATGAATTTCTCCTCCGCCTCGAACACCTCCACATCTGCAAGTGCCGATAGCGGGCTTATTTGTTCCATAATGCTTTCATAGGTTGATACATTCAGGTACTCAACTTCGTACGACTCAGGCTTACTTTCGACAGTATACTTGCGTAAAACAAGATTGCCGCTGTTATGCTCCTTATTGAAATAAGCAAGTGTATACGCGGCTACGCTACGAAACGTCTCTGTCAATTCAGTGGACAGTAGTAGCCTCTCAAATCTTGGCAAGACTTCGTCTTTCGAAGATGAAGCCAGGCAAACAGTCACTTCACATTCCCTCAAATCGAGTTCGAGGATCCGCTCCAGCGTAGCTTTCGTCGTTGTCATCTCGTTCGTTCCCCCTTATCCAGAAAAATTCCATCCCCGATATCAATCAAATGTATTGTTTCATTTGCTGCTACACGACGACGCGCGATGAGAGAATGAGGCGCTTCACTATGTTCCAATGTAATCTCATAAACATGATAGCCAAACAGGTTGAGCATCGGATTAATATGGATCATATTTGAGTTCACATACACTATTCCCAGGACAACTACAAAAATCAGTAGCGCTACCCCTTGTTGCCATCCACCGAATGGAATTGCTACGAATGGAAGTAGATAACTGGCGATGTAGCCCATCACATCACCATCACGTCTCTGCAAGCCAGTGATTCTTTCCTGGATCGAGCCTAGCCTGGGCGCAAATTGAAAGAAATACAGCACCATAATGATGAGCCCGGCTAAGCTAATCGCCAGGACTACAATTGCCCAGACAGGTTGCTGCTTAATAAATAGAAAGAAAAATATCAACGCAAGTGGAAAGTATGAACTGAGAAATAACATACATCGTATCAGCACAGTGGACATAAAAGACTCCTCTCTGCTCAAGGTGGATGTAACAAATGATCTCCGGCACGAGTATAGCAGAGAGAAGACAACATAGGAAGATGTAGCGCTATTCGCTGCCATTACCACAGAAGCCATACGAAAAAGCCAATTTTCATCAACTAAACTGATGTATTTCGAGACCAAAGAGGAGATAGTCTCTATTACAAACAGAATTTTTATATGTTTTTTTGTAACTAAATGCATCTAATGTGCGTTACACTACAATATAGCATTCGTTGGACTCAAGAAACTTGTCGATTCTTCATCAGAAGGGAGTGAAAATGTCCAGGCAAGTCATACCACCTGCTGCCCAGACGTTACGTAGCGCTACAATTCTAATCGTTGAGGACGATGAAGATCTCGGAAAAGTTCTCCAGCAGTCTATTGATGAGCTAACTCCTTATCAAACAACTGTTGTACATGACGGTCCCCATGCACTTGAGAGAGTTAAGCACATTCAACCCTGTCTCTTGCTCTTAGATTACAGGCTATCTGGTATGAATGGGTTAGAGGTCTATGACCATCTGCAAAGCCTGGAGGAGACACGCGGCGTACCAGCGATAATGATGAGTGCGACCCTCCCAACCGAAGAACTCCAGCGCCGAGGAATTTATCAACTGCGCAAACCCATGAATATTGGTAACGTTATACGTATGATTACACACGCACTGGCAACCTTTGAGGAGCAGCGATTGAGTACCAATAGCAATATTTATGATACAATATGAGCATCAACGTTCATCAATCAATTTGCATTAAGGAGGGTCACTACCTTGGCAAACAAAGAACAGAGAAAAGTGCAGAAAGCACCGCCTAAATCAAACAAACAGAAAAAAGAGATGCAAAAGGAGAAGAAGGCCGCTAAGTCAGCCGTTGGAGGCATCTCTCTAAAGAAAGAATAAACTGCAATACAAGCGCTACACATGTAAAAATCGCCGTAGTGGAGATAATATCTCCACTACGGCGATTTTTTGCTCTTGACACTCTTGATACAATGCACATAGAATGCCATCCAATAATGAGCTATACCTCTCATTAAACAACACAATGACGGAGAAGAAACAAGAAATATTAATTTCTGAGTAATGAGGAGAGAAGAAAGGGGATCGTGTGCAGTCGAATTCTCACAAAGATGCCAACAAACGCGAGCAAACCCCGCTGTCTGGATCAGGGATGGATCATCAATCCGGATTCGAAATGGATGCAGGTCAAGAAGATCAGTGGGCTGTTCTCCGCCATGAGGCAGAGGAAGCAGAAATCAATTGGCAAAAAGAGCCAGATCGTTCAGATAGGGATCAACGAGACACTGAAGCTTATGCCAAGACTACTCCTTCTCAAGTGTCTTATCAGCCTCAATACAGTGAAGAGCAAACCCCAAACCATGTAGATATTGTGGTTGCCGGTATCGGCGGTGCTGGCATGAACGCCGTTAACCGCATGATTAATATGCGCGTGCGAGGAGTGCGTTTTGTCGCATTGAACACGGATATTCAGGTCCTTTCCCGCTCAGAAGCGTCTGAACGTATCTGTCTTGGGCAGCATTATACAAAAGGGCTTGGAGCGGGAGGCAATGCTGCAGCAGGTGCGCGGGCGGCAACTGAAAGTACAGAAGAGATTCGCGCCGTCCTGGGTGATGCCGACCTGGTATTCATCGCTGCTGGTATGGGTGGTGGTACCGGTACGGGTGGCGCTCCGATAGTGGCCTCAATCGCTAAAAAACTGGGAATGCTTACTATTGGCATTGTAACCCTGCCGTTTACATTTGAAGGCTCACGGCGAAGGCGTATAGCCGAAGAAGGTCTGAGGGTATTAAGCGCTGAAATTGATGCACTGATTACAGTTCCAAATGACCGCCTGCTTTCTCTCACTGGGCGAGATCGGAACCTCACTGAAGCTTTCATGCTTGCTGATGATGTCCTACGCCAGGGTGTGCAGGGTATCGCTGAGGTTATCAACGTACCTGGCTTGATCAATGTGGATTTCGCAGATGTGCGGAGTGTGCTGCGCGATGCTGGCACCGCTTTGATGAGCATTGGACAGGGGGAAGGTCGCAACCGTGCACAACGCGCAGCCGAAGAAGCTGTTGCTGGTGGTTTCCTGAATGTCCCTATCCGTGGTGCCCAACGTGTTCTCTTCAATATCAGTGGCGGGGAGGACATGACGCTCTACGAGGTCAATGAGGTGGCCGAATATATTAGCACAGCTATTGATACTAGCGCTGATATTACCTTTGGCGCAGTTATTGATCCAGTGTTAGATGATTCGATCCGTGTAACTTTGATTGCAGCAGGGATGCAGGAATCACTAACCGGGCGCATACCAGTAATTCACCCTGAGCAAGCACATAGGCCGTCCGCAACACCAATGCTCCAAAAATCGTACGATATACCCGCTTCACCACCTGGAAACGTTGGTAGTCTTGAGCAACCATTGGCGGTATCTATAGCTACTCCCGGGCATCCCTTAGCAGCAGAACAACTCGTAGCACGTCCTCTGCCTCCAGGACGCCTATCTACAACACCAGCACGACCGCAGCGTAGCCTCGAGGACCTGCGGGGACTTCGAAGCATGGGTCAACGGCAGGAAACGCCGCGAGTATCTCAGTATGGGATGGAAGAAGAAGGTGAATTAGAGGTCGAAGAAATAGATGTGCCCCCTTTCTTGAAGAAATACAATTAAGCATAAGGAATTCTTTGCGATCGCTGACTGCGAAGGATTTCTTGCGCTTGCTTATCTACTCTTTGTTTGAAGCAATGGCCCGTCCGCGCTCGCCGCCTTTCTTGCCGATTTTGGAATAGAACTCAGAGCCTTGCTGACGTTTTGTAGATTCGCCGCCTTTCTTGCCAATCTCAGCATAAAACTGAGGCCCTCGTTTCTCCTTTACGGTTTCACCACCCTTTTTACCAATTTTAGAGTAAAATTCAGGGCCGTACTTTTCACGCACAGCTTGCCCGCCGTGTTTAGCCTTTTGTGATCCCGGTTGTGGTCCGCGTCTGTTGTTCGTCATGGAGAGTCCCGTCCTTCTAAAATTCATACTTCCACGTTTGCCCGACTTACGAAGAGACATTCTACGTAGCGAACATCTCGCTGCTTTCCTACTGTGACTGATGTTTCCTCGCTCGCGCCACACCATTGGCAATCATCGCCGCTGTGATACCAGCCCCAACACTGTTATCGATGTTGACTACAGAAAGACCTGGCGCACATGTTTGTAGCATCGAAAGCAATGCAGCAATTCCTTTGCCACCCATCCCATAACCAATCGACGTGGGTAAGCCAATTACAGGAACAGGAACCAACCCTGCAACTACCGATGGTAACGCGCCATCCATTCCCGCAGCTACAATAATTGCATCTACCTCTTTGGCGAGGAGATCTCGCAAAGGCTCCAATAATCGATGCAATCCTGCTACACCTACATCATAGATGCATGTAACCTCACATCCCATCTCCTCGGCTATGAGTACGGCTTCCTCTGCTACCGGGATATCGGATGTACCAGCACTGATTACGCCAACATGTCCTCCCGTGCTACGATGAACATAGCCAGGTTCGTAGATGACTACTGCGCGAGCGTTTTCACGAACTCGCATGCGATACGTTTTAAACACTTCACGCAGCGACTCCACGACTTCTGGTTGAACTCGACTGATAATCGCTCGACCAGTGTTCGCCAGGATTTTGCGGGTCATTGTAATTATCTGCCCTATGTCTTTTGTCTCGCCAAATATGATTTCCGGCACCCCTTTGCGCTGCTCGCGTTGAGAATCGAGACGAATTTCGACTACCGATGAGACCTGATTACTCTCAGGATGTTGCAATTTCTGTTGAAATCCACTCGCAGACAGTTGCCCATTTCGCTGCTCATGACTTTGTTGACTACTCTCACTATTGTGCTTGAATAGTTCGTGATTAAGCAAGAAGTCAAGCGCTTCAAGATGCTCATCAGCTTGATGACCCACAGAAATATACATCCTTACTAGAGACTACTACAAAAATCTCATCTGGGAGTTCTTCAACCAGTCAAAGTTTAACACAGTTCTATCGAATGAGCAAGCCAGATATCACGAAATGGAGAGTTGGAATGTTACGTTACACCGTCTCCTCCGTTTCTATAAATGAGAGGTGCAAATATACCTCTCGGGGAACACGCTATTTGGCTCATCGATGTAGGTTTTGCTTGTAATGCGGCAAGTAGTTCGTTCTTGTAGCGCGGTATCTGTAGGTAGTTATTGTAACGACTGTATTATTCATTGGGAGTCAAGTCTCTTGACTCCCTTTTTATTTCCCTTTGTGAAATAATACCGCTTTCGGACCTCCCAAAGTACTTTCTGCGTATGTTATTTTAGCTATATATAATTGCGATATGTGAATCACCCCGGCAAAAATATAATGATGAGAAATCTTTTATGCTGTATCTATGATTTTCGCACGGAGCCTGGCGATGAAGCCTTCAACTAAATCTACAAACCGGCATTTTTTGTTACGCTGGAATCTCCCTGTTCTTTTATTCTTCATCTCTCTAACCATAGCTCTGGCGAGCGGCATACTACTCTTCAATGCTGCTGTCATAGGCGGTCTAAGCTCTACTATTATCAACGTTGGTCTTGACCCATCGCGTTCTCAACTGATTGCTGTGTTGATAATGACCGCCACAACTGCCCTTGCAGGAGCTTTCATTGGACGTAGCAAGCTAGGAGCATTGCTGGGGGCATGGATTGTCTTCTTGTTCGGCTATCTATTTGGTTTTATTCAGCACGAAACGCAACCCACTTATGATCCAGGAGGGCACCTGGAACCTCTGGTGGTAGGGGCGCTGATTCACACATCAATCCTGATGAATGCACTTGCTTTGCTGAGCGCATTTATCGGAGCGGCGGTAGGTGTAGCGCTCAGTGTTGTATTACTCGATCCTCTCTACCGATTAGCGCGATCTCTCTGGTACCGTTACTCACACACACAAAAAGAAACAGGACAGATATATGCGAGTACAACTCGTCAAAGGACAATCTTCACCACCATCGGCTCCTGGTTCGCTGTTGTAGCGATGATAGCGCTGCTCGTACTCGCTAGCGGTTCAACTGAACTGTTCATTTATTACCCAGAGATAGGCCTGCATACAGTTCCAAACATTACAAAATCTACAGTAACGAGAGGGGGAGAAACGATACCGTCACACGGCACTGTGGTAACTGATACCCTGATCAGTCCTACACTCGGCGGCCAGAAGCGCACGATTTTAGTCTACTTACCACCAACGTATTATACGCAGATTGGACAGACAAAACGGTACCCTACACTATACCTGTTACATGGCTCGCCCGGGCAAGCTCATGACTGGTTTGCCGCAGGAAAAGCGAATCAATCTGCCGATACGTTGATCGCGTTGGGCAAGATTCCCGAACTGATTATGGTATTGCCCGATGGAAATGGGCGACCAGGAGCTACTAGCGAGTGGGGTAATAGCTACGATCAACGCCAGCTCATTGAATCATACGTTGTCAACGATGTTGTGAAGTATGTGGATTCGAAATATCGCACGATTGCCGATGTGGCCCATAGAGCCATTGGAGGATTATCGATGGGCGGTTTTGGCGCTACGAATATCGCAGTCCACCACCCTGAAGTTTTTGGCTACGTGATCTCGCTTGGAGGATACTATCATGCCGAAGGCAGCATCTGGGACAATAATGCTGCTTATATGCGACTAAATAGCCCCGCTGATGTACTTCCCACAAATAAGCACGCCTGGAAATTGCAGTTCTTTTTAGGAGCAGGTACGAAAGATCAGCCATACTATACTTACACACAACAATTCGCGCAAGAACTCGATAGACTGCATATTGCTTACCAACTTGATGTACAACAGGGCTATCATTCGTGGATCATTTGGCAGACCCAAATGTACAACGCTTTACCCTGGCTCCGGTGGGGTCAGTAAAGGTTCCCGGCAGTTGCAAAACCCTACCAGGAGCATTCAGGAATTATTGTTCGGGCTTTGCCGGGACTTTCACTTCCGATTGAAAACCGGTTCTGACATGGCTATTAGTGCAGAAAGGTTTGTTACACGACTGCTACTAGTTGGAATGATTCCTGTGTAGCGGGTGTTTTCTAAATTGGACAGCAAATATTCTCTATGGTATACTACTGTTCAACACAATGCGAACATGCCTGATTCGGCATGTCCATTGATTAGTATGCAGTCCAGATAGACAAACAAACAGAAGATAGGTGAAAGGGGTCTAGAATCAATGCCAAAGAAAGGTGAACTTTCAAAAACGGCACGTGCCTCGCTGGCAAACCGCGAAGATGTTAACCACATGACCAGTCGCATTTGCGCAAAATGTGGTGAAGCAATTATGCTCAAAGAACTCCAACCCGTAAAGGTGCTTGGTAAAGGAATGGTCTTCTACCACAAATCTCATTACAACATGCAGTAATTTCAGCGCGCAACGATAATCAATACAAAAACCAGCCCCCACCTCGATTTGATCGGGGGCTGGTTTTTGTATTGATTATCGTTGAATTTTCAAAGTCTTGATGAAGTGTTCTGCGAGCATCTCATATGCAGAGCCACGATATTCTTCTATACGACCCGTGTCGCATAAGCTCGTCAAAACGGGATCAATCGGCAGTTGTGCCAGTAGTGGAGCATTGGTCATCTCGACCAACTCTGGTCCATTGCTGGTACCAAATATTTCGTAACGCTCTCCGTTTGGCGTCTCGAAGTAGGCCATATTCTCCACAACTCCAATGATGATCCCTTTGAGTTGCAGCACCATATTGATACATTTTTTTACTACCATAGTTGCTAGCAACTGCGGTGATGAAACGATGATAATGCCATCAACAGGTAGGGATTGCAAAACAGTCATAGGTGCATCCGAGGTACCGGGAGGCAGGTCCACCAGCAAGTAGTCAAGTCGACCCCAATCCACATCGCTATAAAATTGTTTGATTGCACTCGAAACCATTGGTCCACGCCAGACGACGGGAGAACTCTCATTTTCCAGAAACATATTCATCGACATAATACGAATGCCGCCCATACTGGTTAATGGCTCAATACCACCGTTGGCCGACTTGCCTGGTTGACCTTTAGTGCCAAACATACGCGCAATACTGGGGCCGGTAATGTCGCCATCCAGAATTCCAACCCGCTGTCCCTGACTTCTCAGCGATACAGCCAGCAGGCCAGTGACGAGCGATTTGCCAACGCCACCTTTGCCGCTCATAACGGCGATCACCTGTTTAATAGTGCCATCTTTACCAGCCGAAGCCATTGTTAATGGCACACCTCGTCCAACTGGTGCCTTCTTCGGAGCAACCGAGATGGGTTCTCCATTGATAGCGGCATTCAGGTCTTTGAGCAAAAGCGCCTGTTTTTCTGGGGTGAACCGATGCGTACGTGCGCCACCTGCAACACTCTCACGCGATCCGACCGCACAGGCTGTGCAAGGCAATCCATGTCCATGAAAGACCTTAACTGTTTCCGGGTGTTTCGTTACTATGTCGTGAATCACCATATCAGCAGTGATAGTTTCCGCCATGTCCCTTAACCTCTTAGAGTGCTCTAGACATTTCTTTACAATGCGAAAGAACACCCCTCCTCATTAATTTAGCTGGTGTTAGATAGGTTGGAGATGGAAAATAAATCCGACCTCTGTACTCTGATATTATAGCACACGAGGTATGTGAGCTTCAACAAAAAGTACTGTTTCATTGTATTTCAAGACGTTTCATGTTACTCTGGACACATGGCACCTGGATGGTTCCCTCACAGTTGCGAAGCATATTCAAGACCCGTGAATTCCCCAGAAGTTGACTTTCAGGTGCCATACCCCCATCTGATACCTACACCAGAACCCCCTCGTCATCCAGTATCTTAATCTGTTCATCGCTCATACCAAGCAGATTCTTCAGGATGTACTCGGTATCCGCTCCCAGGCAAGGAGCTGGACGATGAATATAACCAGGAGTCAACGACATCTTGAATGGCACACCTGGATAGAGTTTTTCCCGTGCAACCGGGTGATCAAAGCTTTCCATAAAGCCTCGAGCCTTAACATGTTCATCCTCGACAAATTCGCCTGTGCTCAGTACCGCACCCGCTGCTACTCCTGCCGCTTGCAGACGATGCATCACAATATAGTGGTCGTATTGTGATGTCCACTTACCGATGAGTTCGTCGAGTTCTTGTCTGTTTTGAAGACGCGCAGCATTTGTCGAGAAACGCAAATCATGAGCCAGTTCAGGTTGCCCGATCGTCGTTGCCAGGGCAGCAAAGTCAACATCATTCTCCACGGAAATAGCGCACCACCGGTCATCTCCGCTGCATGGATAGACGTTATGTGGCGCGAAAAAACGATGATAATCACCGTTACGCTGCTGAATTTCACCATTGATGGTATATTCAATAACAGCAGTATCGGTGAGTGCAGCAGCCGTGAGAGTCTGACCAAGATCGATCCATTGTCCCTGACCTGTGAGCCTGGCATGGCGGAGCGCGGCAACGATCATAAACGCAGCGCTAACACCACCAGCAGCATCAGGGTAGCTTGTTCCAACACGCGAGGGTTGTCCATCCGGCCAGCCAGTCAGGTTCACGATACCTGCCTGTGATTCCTGCATCGGACCATAAGCGACATAGTTTTTGTAGGGACCGCGATGCCCAAAACCTGCCATAGAACAGTACACAATGCGGGGATTGATTTCGCGCAGGCGCTCATAATCGAAGCCGATGGCTTTCATTCCGCGCGCGCTGAAGTTTTCCAGCACGAGATCGCTCATTGCAATTAGCCGGGTGATAAGCTCACGCGCCTTCTCGCTCTTCATGTCGAGGTTGATACTGTATTTACTGCGATTATGCGTGTTCCAGTAGCCGCTCGAGTTGAGACGACGATCCTCGTGAGCGAAAGGCGGATAGTTGCGCACAACATCCATGCGTTTGCGGCTCTCGATCTTGATCATTTCCATACCTAAATCGCCCAGTAATTGCCCGCAATACGGCCCTGCAAAGACCCATGAGAAATCAACACAGCGAAATCCAGCAAGTGCATCGTTCAGCATGACTACTCTCCTCTTTCTTAAATGACGCCATCGGCGCGTAGAAACGACAATTCAGCCTCACCAAGTCCGACACTATGCAAGATCTCAGCTGTATGTTGTCCCAACAATGGAGCCGAGCTTTGCATGACGCCTGGCGTTTCGTTCAGAAAGACTGGCGCTGCGATATCCTTGTATTTGCCAATCACAGGATGCTCAAACACGGCAAAGTAGCCAACTTCATTGAGGTGAGGATCGTCTGCGAGGTCACGCGCATCACTTGTCATGCCGATGGGACACCCTAATTCCTGTCCTCTATGAAAGAGTTCTGCTTTCCCATACTTCATGTATCCTGCGATCAGACGTGGCTCAAGTTCGTCGGCACGCGCACGGCGCTCAAATTGATTTTGCAAAACAGGGTCATCAGCCAGTTCTTGATCCTCTGCAAGTAATGCTGCAGCACGCGCTTCTTTCCCCTGCGTACAACACATACCGACATAGCCATCTTTGCAGGGTAAAACAGTGCAGGGCCAGGCGGTGCCATGACGGCTACCGGCACGCTTGCGCACAACACCTGTATAGGTATATTGCTCAATAGCATTCTCCAGTACGTTCGCAACACATTCCTGAGCCGAGACATCTATATACTGACCAGCATTATGTGATTCACGATAAAGCAGGGCAGCACCTATAGCAAAGGCAGCATGCATAGCGGTAGCATGCTCTGCCTGCTGTGCACCAGTCATCGTGGGAGGTTTGTCGACAGGGCCGGTGATACCCATCAGGGCGCCCATAGCATCTTCGACAATGTTACTGGACTTGTACTTTGCATAGGGTCCCGATTGGCCAAATCCGGTGATCGAGCACATCACCAGGCGAGGATTAATTGCATGCAGGTCCGCATAACCCAGTCCTAGAGCACCCAGCGCTCCAATAGGCCAATCCTCGACCAGCACATCTGCTGAATGAACCAGGTCACGCAATATCTCCTGTCCCCTGGTTTTGTGCAAATTCAAGGTAATGCTCTGCTTGTTGCGGTTATGATGAGCGAAGTGAAGACTTGTTTCCAGATCTGGCTTTCCATTGGCAAAGGGGCCGACACGCCGTGCCGGGCTGCCGCCAACAGGCTCTACCAGAATAACCTCAGCGCCATAGTCGCCAAACATCTTCGTGCAATGCATGCCGCGAATGGTGCTGGTAAGATCAAGAACTAAGATGTCGCCAAAAAGCGACATCTCTGTCGAGGATACAGCTTCTCCAGCCATGTTTGTTCCTCCCTGTAAGGGTAACCTCGAGGTTACCCGATTTGCAAAACTTTGTTTCGCTAAATGGAAGATTCAAAAATATGCATGTGTTAGTATACAGCCCAATCCTTACCTCGCGCAAGCTACATTTGCTATCTTAGCATGTGTTGAAAGATACGCTTGTGCTTTGTGCCTTACAATAGCCAATCCGCACATGCAAAAAAGTTTGTCAATACTCTTGCATGATGGCTGAAAGTGCGCTACTATAGGTTATCCAAATGCAGGGTGAAATAGGGTACTTAACTATAGCGAAAGAATAAAGGAAATAAGAGTATGGAGCCAGTCAAAGAAACCTCATATTTCAAACGGGTATCAATTTTTGCCGACCTTCCAGACGAAGATATTCAGGCGCTGTCATCGGTTGCTAAACGGCGCACCTTTCGCGCAGGGGAGGTAATTTTCCACCGTGACGACCCTGGACAGGTGCTCTACATAATTAAAGATGGCAAAGTCAAAATCTGCATTATTAGCCCTGATGGCCAAGAAGTTTCACTCGCTGTGCTTGGTAAAGGGGAATACTTTGGCGAATTCGCCCTCCTCGACGGTTTGCCTCGCTCTACTGACGCAGTCGCTTTGGAAAAGGTTGAATGCTATACGTTACAACGTAGCGATTTTCATAATGCCATCCTGAAAAATCCTAAGATTGCCATTCTGGTGATGGAAGCCCTGATCAAACGTCTACGTAACACCGATCAGATGGTTGAAGATCTGATCTTTTTGGATGTATACGGGCGTGTGGCGAAAAAACTGCTGGAGCTGGCTGATGCACACGGCGTCAAAGTCGATGATGGCGTCCGCATCGATGTACGCCTGACACAACAAGAACTTGCCTCTATGGTCGGGGCCTCACGCGAGAGTGTCAATAAGGTGCTGGGCTATTTTACTGATAAGAACTTTATCAGCACCGATAAACATAGAATCACGCTCCATCGTATGGCCGATTTGAAGCGACGCATCTACTGATACAGATCATACTAAAGCCTGAGTCAAAGATCAGGGTAAGTTTGTTACTCTCAATGATTGCTGTACGTAACAAAGGGAGAACAGGTATTGAGTTTTTTGGCGTGAAGGATCCATAACTTTTGGAAAAATTGACGGTTACGCAAGAGCAACAAACTCAAGAGAAGAAAGGGTTACGCTCCTCAACAACCACTGAAGCAATCAATTCTTCTACGTCGGGAATCGGAAGTCGCATTCGTGCGCTACTGCTGTCAATGCGTCCCAGGCAGTGGACAAAAAACCTGGCTCTTTTTGTCGGTCTTGTATTTGCACAACAATTGCTGAATCTCGCATCACTTGAGCGTGCGCTTCTAGCATTCGCTGTCTTTTGTCTGGCATCCAGTAGCATCTATTTGCTCAACGATATACTCGACCTCGAAAATGATCGCCAGCATCCCATCAAAAGTAAACGGCCACTTGCCTCAGGCAACCTGCCGATCTCGTGGGCAATTGCGACTATAGGTATCCTGATTCTGGGCTGTGTTGGATTAACATTGCTCATTTTTAGCATCCCAACTCAGCAGCAAACCGATACGTTTGCTTTACCAGGAGGCGCAAACGTTCTGTTTGCGATTACCGTTGCCGCCTACTTACTCTTGATGGGGCTGTATAGCGTTCGCCTCAAACATATAGTTGTGTTAGATGTATTCATCATTGCGAGCGGCTTCGTTTTACGCATAGTGGCAGGCGCCGTCGTAATACCAGTCTTGATCTCTCCCTGGCTTTACCTGGTTACGATCTTGTTATCGTTGTTCCTGGCATTAAGTAAGCGACGACATGAATTGGTACTGCTGCAAGGAGAGGCAAGCAATCATCGCCAGATTCTGAAAGAATATAGCTTACCACTCCTGGATCAAATGATCACGATTGTGACCGCTGCCACGATTATGGCATACAGCCTTTATACATTTCAGGGGCCAACTGGTAATCATCGTTTGATGATTACTATCCCACTCGTCTTATACGGCATATTCCGCTATCTTTACCTGATCCATATGCGTATGGAGGGCGGAAGTCCCGAAGAAGTACTATTACGTGACCGGCACATGCTTGGAACCGTTGTGTTGTGTACAGCAGTAATTATTATTGTGCTCTATGGATTACCGAGGTAAGGAGTAGGTGGTTGCTTACCCGCAAAACAAGGACAGGAATAGTATTTTCTTTGACGCTAGCATTCATTGTCCTGGTTGCTATCGCTCTATATGCAGACCTTCCACAAATGGTGACGGCTCTGATCAACTTTCGCTGGGAATTCCTTCCACTGATCTTGGTACTAACCCTCTTCAATTACTTCTGGCGCTTTCTTAAATGGCAATACTACCTCGGTCGTCTTGAAATAGATATTCACTGGTTAAAAAGTTTACTGATCTTCTTATCAGGACTTTCTATGGCGATTACTCCCGGCAAAGTTGGTGAATTGCTGAAGTCTTACCAGCTGAAAAACTCAACAGGAGCGCCTATCAGTCGTACATCGCCAATCATCATAGCAGAGCGGCTTACTGATGGTATAGCAATGATAGGTCTGGCGATTACAGGGCTTGTCTTGTATCGCTTTGGCTGGGAATTATTGCTGTCACTATTCATACTCGTGACCATAACCATTCTGGTTATCCAGAACCGCCGACTCTCGCTGGCGTTGCTCAGCTTTGGCGAACGTCTGCCTATTGTGTCACGAATAGCCCATCTGATGGGCACATTCTATGAAAGCTCTTTTACCTTATTACAATGGCGACCATTGCTTCTTACTATTTTGATAGGTTTGATTTCCTGGTCAGGAGAATGTGCGGCATTATTTTTTGTCTATGCCGGATTGGGAATAGCAATCAGTCTGGATTTATTTATTAAGTCCATGTTTATATTGGCAATTTCATCGTTGGTCGGGTCGGCATCCGGTCTACCTGGGGGACTGGGTACAGCCGATGGTAGCATGTTGGGGCTTACACATTTGTTAATAACACCCTCCAAAGCAATTGCAGGAGCAGCAACGCTACTCATCCGTCTTTGTACCTTATGGTTTGGCTTGGGACTTGGCGTTATCGCTCTGATTCTCTTCCGATCTACTCAACACATTGACTTTTCCACTGTACGAGGGGAAATGTCGAAAACCCAACGGCTTGGCATCGAAGGGGTATTACTCGAAGATGCAGGCCAAAGAGAATTACAAACGGCATCGGTGTTATCAAGTACTGGAGACAAGTCTGTATGAAAACGTTAATTATTATTCCAACGTATAACGAAAGAGAAAACCTTAGCCCCCTGCTCAAAGAGATATTTTCGTATGCGCTTGAAACTGATATTCTGATTGTCGATGACAATTCGCCGGATGGCACGGGAGAACTTGCCGACGAGATTCATCAACTGAACGCGCAAGTGAATGTTCTGCACCGTCCTGGTAAGCATGGACTCGGTACAGCCTATATCGAGGGTTTTAAATACGCGATTGACCATGGCTACGATGCAGCTTTTGAGATGGATGCTGATTTCTCACACGATCCTCGTTATCTTCCTGATTTTCTCAAAGCCATAGAAAATGCAGATGTAGTTATTGGGTCGCGCTACGTCCAAGGGGGCGACACACCCAACTGGTCGCTTCTACGCCGCTTTATCAGTGGTGGCGGGAATATCTTTGCGCGTTTTATGCTGGGTATTCCTATGCATGATTGTACAGCAGGCTATCGATGTTATCGACGCGAGGTCTTAGAGCATATCGACCTGGATGCAATCCAATCTCAGGGATACGCCTTCCAGATAGAACTGGTCTATCGTGTAATGAAGCACGGTTTTAAGATCGTCGAAACTCCTATTGTCTTTATGGATCGACGTGTAGGGAAATCTAAGATGTCACGCAAGATTGTAATCGAGGGATTTACCTACGTCTTGAAAGCCCGCTTCAGCAAGCAAACCAACAGTTTCAAATCAACTAAGTTTGATAGCACGCCCGAATATCCACATGAGAATGCCGAGTTAGAGAAACTCCCATCAGGTGCCCAAAATTAAGGTTCCCCTATCTGACATCCATTCGTTAATGGGTGGATGTCAGTCTAGTATCCCTTGTGCCGTGATGCTTTTTTCCTCTTGCGGCTATTTGAAGTTGGTGTTTGATACTCATCATAATCGTATTTTTGTGCGGGATTCAGGCCATATTGACGACGTGCCTGCTGGCGATGATGCGAGAGGCGAGCAAGGTCGGCAGGCGGCGCGTTCAGGTGTTTTGTAAGTTGACTGGTAGAACCCACGCTTCCGCCGTGTTTGGCAACCGATTGTCTCACCTCTATATCATCGCTGTATAGTTCTACTTCGCGTCCCTGTGCTTGAGCTGAGGCTGCTAAACGAGCAATAACACTGTCGGCGGTTTCGCCAACGCGAGAATAAACGATGCGAACGCGTCGATCCTGAACAATTTGTTCGCTTGCGCCTTCACCATCAAAGATGACGATGACCTGGTGGGGCGTATGGCGGTATCGACTGACAAGCTGGTCTATCAGCAGTTGGCGTGCAGAAGCAAGTTGCTTCGCTCCCAATGCTTGAAATGAGGTGTCTCTTTTAATCACGTTATAGCCATCGACCAGGATATCGCGTCCCATTTGCTTTTGCATCCGTTCCGGTTCTCGCCCGTTTTGCTTAAAGAAACCATACTATTTCTTTTGTACAAGAAGAAGATAGAGTATCCTGATATATATGTCAACATATATATCCAAGCAAGCTGAAAATTGGCACCAATGAACACTTGACAGAGTAGCGCTTGTCTGGTATCATGCTATTCGCACCCAACAAGGTGCAACGATTTACGAGGAGCCGTGGTGTAGTGGCCTAACATGTCTGCCTGTCACGCAGAAGATCGCGGGTTCGAATCCCGTCGGTTCCGGTCGGTTCCGCGAACATTCCTATTCCCTTTCTCTCAGTTAAGAGGGTGTATGAACTACTTGTAGGGAAGGGAAAGCAAAGAGGGCTGATCCACAACCATGTGCTTCCCCACAACCTTTTCATACACCCCCCACATTGAGCTACCACAAGCGATCCGTTGCGGTCCGTGCTCCTTCGACCATCGAAGCCAGCTTTGCCCAGGTGATGTCGGGATCAACTGTCAGCAAGCCTGCGAAGGTGGCAAAGCCGCAGTCGGTTCCGGCGATGATATGTTCGCGCCCAACTACGGAAGCATAGCGTTCCAGGCGTTGCGCGACCAGTTCCGGGTGCTCGATAAAATTGGTGGTGGAATCGAGCACGCCTGGAATGATGACCTTGCCTTGCGGCAACCTGATCTCCTCAAATACCCTCCACTCATGCTCATGGCGCGGATTGGCCCCTTCAAAGGAGACTGCAACGGGACGTGCCTGCAGCACCTCCCCGATGATATGCTGGAGTGGAACATCGCGGTGATGCGGACCTTCGTAGTTCCCCCAACAGAGATGGAGCCGCAGACGATCAGGCGGGATATCTCTGACCGCATGGTTCAGTGCCTCAAGGTGCAGGTGCAGCAAGGGCACATTCGCTTCGTCAGCGCCTGACATGCCAACTACTAAATCAGGACAATCCAGTTGCACAAGGAAACCCGCCTGGTAGATTGCCTGATATTCTTCCTTCATGGCGTCTGCCAGCGCGTAGAGGTAGGCTTCATGCGTCGGATAGTACTGGTTAGCGAGGAAGAGCGAGATCACGCCTGGCGAAGCCGCCTTCATAAACACTTCGGTGACATGTGCCCCTTGGACAGCAGCTTTGAGATTGGCAATACCTCTCTCGAGATCAGCCTTGCCCCGGTAGCTAATCGGACCGCTGCAGGCCGGTCTGGCATAATCGAGCAGCAATGCTCCCACCCGTTTGGCGAAACCGGGAAACTCGGGAAGGTCCGGTCGCAGTGCTGGTGACAGAGCAGTGCGGTCATCAAAGCCCGTGAGCCGGTCTTTGACGTAGGTGCTGTAGCTTATTTTGCTCATCTCACCATCATTGATAACGTCGATGCCACAGCTCGCTTGCCTTTGGACTACCTCCTTGACCGCCTCTCGTACTCGTGCCTCGAAGGCAACGCGATCAATATGCTCACCTCGATCCTGTGCTTCTAACAGGTGTTGCAAATCTTCTGGTCTGGGTAAACTTCCGGTGTGCGTCGTGAGGATTTTGTTCGTACTTGTTTTCATGGTTGTGTTCCTCCTTCATGAAGCGAACTATACTAACCGTCTGTCCTCTCATGGTGATATATCTTCTATTATATGCCATTTGGTAGCTCTTTTCCCACGGGATATGCAACGAGCTAGCAAAAAACTGTGCCGGTGACCGAAAAACTGCTACGGTAATTGGAGAGGCTCGTAGCTCAACATGTGAAGATACAATCTTGCCATCTGCCCTAC
>Ga0137365_10000234_pt1 | contig 34114 bp, 28 predicted proteins | sample SagtaG_9_FD_104799 | JGI IMG/M metagenome (GOLD analysis project Ga0137365, IMG submission 104799) | Vadose zone soil microbial communities from Sagehorn Ranch, Mendocino, California, USA - Sage1_L_40_16 metaG | ecosystem: Environmental > Terrestrial > Soil > Vadose zone | place: USA...
CCCGCCAGCTGACCGGAGGATCGGTCGTCACGGTCGTCCTGGTATTCCAGAGCGCGGGGACGGTGCGGCTTGACGTTCCCGTGATGCCGCGGGCGCAGTACTACGGCACCTTCTCGCCAGCGCAGACAGCGAGCCAGAGCGCGTCGCCGAGCCCGTCAGGCACGTCATCGGCAGGGCATCACAAGAAGCCGCATCCGACCCCGACCCCGAGTCCGACAGCCTGACGAGCCAGCGACCGTTAACCGCCAGCTGACGCAGGACTGCGCCTGGTACGGCGACAGGGCTGCGCTTTCCGTAAACGCGCAAATTCCCTGACAGGGCAGGGGACCGGATCAGCGTCCTGGCTCAAACTTGTAGCCGAGCCCGCGAACCGTGATGATGTGCACCGGCCGCGCCGGATCCTGCTCGACCTTGGCCCGCAGCCGCTTGATATGCACGTCGAGCGTCTTGGTGTCGCCGACGTAGTCGGCGCCCCAGACCCGGTCGATCAGCTGCATTCTGGTCAGCACCCGGCCGGAGTTCCGCAGCAGCACCTCGAGCAGCTCGAACTCCTTGAGCGGCAACTGCACTGCCCCGCTGCGGACCATGACCACGTGCCGCTCGACATCCATCCGCACCGGGCCAGATTCCATCACCGAGGTTGCCTGCTCCTCGCCCTCACCGCGGCGCCGCAGCACCGCCCGCATCCTGGCGACAAGCTCGCGCGACGAGAACGGCTTGGTCACATAATCATCGGCGCCAAGCTCGAGCCCGACGACCTTGTCGATCTCGCTGTCCTTGGCGGTCAGCATGATCACGGGAACGTTGGATCGCTCGCGGAGCGCACGGCAGACCTCGCTGCCTGGCAGTCCTGGCAGCATCAGGTCGAGCAGCACCAGATCGGCACCGGTGCGGTCGAACGTCTCAAGCGCGTCGGGACCGGTCGGGCAGACCGCGACCTCGAATCCCTCCTTGCGCAGCATGTACGACAGCGCGTCGCTGAACGACTCCTCGTCCTCGACAACGAGCACCCGCGTCACGTGACCGCCTCCTTGGCAGGTCGGATGGCAATTACCTGGCCGCAGGTCATGCAGGCTTGCCCCGTCTGGCTGGCAGCCGCAGCGTGAAGGTCGAGCCGGCGCCTTCCTTGCTCGTCACCGTCACCTTGCCGCCGTGCGCGGCCGTGACGTGCTTGACGATGGCCAGGCCAAGGCCGGTGCCGCCGGTCACCCTGGACCGGGCGGGGTCGACCCGGTAGAACCGCTCGAAGATCCGCTCCAGGTCCCGCTCGGGTATCCCGATGCCCTGGTCGGCGACGCTGAGCTCGATCGCGTCGGGTCCGTCCTGCCTGGTGGACACGACCACCCTGGTCTTCTCCGGGCTGTAGGCGACCGCGTTGTCCAGCAGGTTCCGCAGCGCGGTGACCAGCAACTCCTCGTCGCCGAGCACGGACAGATGACGGCTGCCCTTCGCGGCGAGCTCGATGCCGCGGGCGGCTGCCCGCATCCGGCACCGGTCGAGCGCTTCGGCGACGACGGCATCCAGGTTCGCAGGCACCGGATCGGGGATCGGCTCGGCCGCCTGGATTCGCGACAACGTGATCAGGTCCTGGACCAGGTTGGTCAGCCTGGCCGCTTCCTGCCGCATCCGCCCGGCGAAGCGCCGGACCGCCTCGGGATCGTCGGCAGCGTCCTCAACCGTCTCGGCGAGCAGCGCGAGCGCGCCGACCGGCGTCTTGAGCTCGTGGCTGGTGTTCGCGACAAAGTCCCTGCGGACCTCCTCGACCCGGCGCCGCTCGGTCTGGTCTTCCGCGAGCAGCAGCACCAGGCCGCCACCGCCGGCCGCGGCACCGAGCGGGGCGAGCCGCACAGCGAAGCTGGTCGTCCGGCCCGTGAACGCGTCGGTCGCGATGTCGATCTCGCCTTCGCGGATCTCGCCGTCCCTGCGGACCTGCCTGACCAGTGCCAGCAACTCGCCGACCACCAGCTTGTCGCCCTTGACCAGCCCGAACGTGCGGGCTGCCTGACTGGCCCTGAGCACCCGGTCGTTGCTGTCGATCACGACGGCTGAGGATGACAAGACCGCGAGCACCGCCGCGATCCCGGCGGGGAGCCTGGCCGCATGCTGCCCGGCCGGCCGCGTTGCAGCTGATGCGGCGGCGCCGCCAGGCGCGGCGGCGGCGCCAGGCGGGGGAGTGTCCGCGCGGGAGGCGTGAGTCGCGGCGGATCCGGCCGCACCGTTGGCCTGCGCAGGCCCCCTGGCACTCATCGGGCGCTCGCAGCGGATCCGATGCCAGCGCAGGCGCGTCTGACCGCAATCACCCCCAGTTCCACGCTTTGATGGTATGCCGCCGCTGCGGCCCGCGCATCGGCGGTAGGTCGCCGACCAGCATCAATTCGCGAAATGTTCACTGCGGATACGATCGGCGTTCATATCCTCCCGGCCGGCGAGCGGCTGGTCAGCCCGCTACCGTCCCTGGTTGCGAACCGCCTCGGCTGCCGCGACAGCAGCGACCGGATCGAGGTAGCGGCCGCCGGCGACCACGGGCCTGAACCCCTCGTCGAGCTGGTACTCAAGGGGTATCCCGGTCGGGATGTTCAGCCCGGCGATCTCCGCGTCGCCGATTCCGTCCAGGTGCTTGACCAGGGCCCGCATCGAGTTGCCGTGTGCCACGACCAGCACGATCCGGCCGGCTGCCAGGTCGGGCACGATCGCGTCATGCCAGTACGGCAGCATCCTGCGCACCACGTCCTTGAGGCACTCAGTGCGCGGCAGCAGGTCCGCGGGGAGCAGCGCATACCTGGGGTCACCGGCCTGCGAGAGCGGATCATCGTCGGCGATCGGCGGAGGCGGCACGTCGTAGGACCTGCGCCACGCCATGAACTGCTCGTCTCCGTACTCGCCCCTGGTCTGCGCCTTGTTCTTGCCCTGGAGGGCGCCGTAGTGCCGCTCGTTCAGCCGCCATGACCGCCGGACCGGCAGCCAGGCCAGCTCGGCGACCCCGAGCGTGGCGTTGGCCGTCTCGATCGCGCGGGTGAGGACCGAGGTATGGACCACGTCGGGAATCAGGCCGCTCTCGGTGAGCAGCTGGCCAGCCTGCTCGGCCTCGGCCAGGCCCTGGCCCGACAAGCCGACGTCCACCCAGCCGGTGAACAGGCCCTCAGCGTTCCAGACGCTTTCGCCATGGCGGAGCAGCACCAGGGTCCCCATGCAGGAGAGCGTAGCGGCTGACCCGGCCGGTCCGGCGGGTGTCGTCGTGGCAGGCGGCGGCCGGGAGCGAGCCGACCGAACGGGGCAGCGCGTGCGGGAACATGACGGCGGCGTTTCGGGTTCGGACAACTCGGAGGTGTATTCCCTTGCCGCGCCGCCACCCCAAGCGAGTCGCGACGATCAGCGTCCACACGTCGCCACTCGAACAGCCAGGTACCGGCGACGCCGGCGGCCTCAACGTCTATGTCGTCGAAGTCGCCAAGCGGCTGGCCGAGCGTGACATCGAGGTCGACATCTTCACCCGTGCCGTGTCCCGTGACCTGCCGCCGGTGGTCGAGCTGGCACCAGGCGTCCTGGTCAGGCACATCGTCGCCGGGCCGTTTGAGGACTTGGACAAGGCTGACCTGCCCGGCCAGCTGTGCCAGTTCACGTTCGAGGTGCTGCGCGCCGAGGCAGCCTACGCGCCGGGCAGGTATGACCTGGTGCACGGCCATTACTGGCTGTCCGGCCAGGTGGGAGCGGTGGCCAAGGAGCGCTGGGGCGTGCCGCTCGTGCAGTCGATGCACACGCTTGGCAGGGTCAAGAACGCCGCGCTCGCCAAGGGCGACAACCCAGAGCCCGACGTGCGCATCCGCGGCGAGGCCGAGGTGATCGCATCGGCGGACCGGATCGTCGCCAACACCGATGCCCAGGCCCACGAGCTGATCAGGCTCTACGACGCCGATCCGCGCCGGGTCGCGTCGATCACCCCCGGTGTGGACCTCACCGTGTTCAGGCCAGGATCGCAGCGTCTGGCCAGGCGAAGGCTCGGGCTGTCGCCGCATGCGATCGTGCTGATGTTTGCCGGCCGGGTACAGCCGCTCAAGGCGCCCGACATCCTGCTCAGGGCCGCGGCCCGGCTGGTCTGGGATGAGCCGCGGCTGGCCGACCGGCTGGTCGTCGCGTTCGTCGGCGGCCCGTCGGGTACCGGCCGCAACGATCCCGACAGCCTCACCCAGCTCGCGGCATCGCTGGGGATATCCGGGCTGGTCCGGCTTGAGCCGCCGTGCCCGCAGCGCGACCTCGCCGACTGGTATCGGGCCGCAACCGTCGTCGTCGTACCGTCCTACTCCGAGTCGTTCGGCCTGGTGGCCGTCGAGGCGCAAGCGTGCGGGACGCCGGTCGTCGCTGCGGCCGCCGGCGGGCTGCGCACCGCCGTCAGCGATGGCGTGTCCGGCGTGCTGGTGCAGACGCACGACCCGGCGAGGTACGCCCGCGCGATCCGCAGCCTGGTGACCGACGCCGGCAGGCTGGCCAGGCTATCGCGCGGCGCCCGGCAACACGCATCGCGCTTTGGCTGGTCCTGCACCGTGGACCGGCTCATCGGCCTGTACGGTGACGCCATGAACGAGGTGCCAGCCGCGGTGGAGGCTTGACCGCGCTGCCGTCCGGCCGCGAGTTCCCGCAGGACGCGGCGCGGCGGCTGGGCGAGATCCTCACCGACCTGGACGTCGAGCACTCGGCACCGCAGCCGGGCAGCTTCCTGGTCCGGCTGGAGGGCCAGCACAAGCTGGCCACGATGACCTGGCTGATCGTGGAGGTGCACAGCCTGCACGTGGAGGCGTTCTTCTGCCGGCAGCCGGATGAGAACCATGCCGAGTTCTACCGGTTCCTGCTTGAGCGAGGCAGCCGGATGTTCGGCCTGCACTTCGCCCTCGATCCGGTGGGAGACGTCTACCTGGTCGGCAGGCTCCCGCTGAGCATCATCACCAGCGCGGAGATCGACCGGCTGCTCGGCTGCGTGCTCAGCTACAGCGACGACAACTTCGACTCGGCGCTGATGATCGGGTTCGCCTCATCGATCAAGCGGGAGTGGGACTGGCGGGTCAAGCGCGGCGAGAGCCTGGCCAACCTCGCGGCGTTTGCCAGGCTCACCGAGCCCGCAGCGGAGCAGGGCGGCGGCCGGGCGGCTAGCGAGCCGGCGTGACCGGCCCGGCGCTGGCGACAGACACCTTCGGGGTATTCGGCACGACCGCAGTCCTCGTGCTCGCCGATCCCGGCGCGCTGCCGGCCGCACGGGCCATGGCGGACTCCGAGCTGGCGGCGGTCGACAGGGCATGCAGCAGGTTCCGGCCGGACTCAGAGCTTTGCAGGGTCAACGGGGCCGACGGCCGGCTCACCGGCGTCAGCGAGCTGTTCAGCACCCTGCTCGATACCGCGCTGCGGGCGGCCGAGCTGACCGGCGGCGACGTCGACCCCACCTGCGGCCGGGCGCTCGTGGCCGCAGGCTATGACCGCGACTTCAGCGAGCTCCGCGCCCGCGCCGCGCAGGGCGGCGGGCGCGACGCCGACGGCGGGCCCAACGCCGACGGCCGGGCCGAGCCGGCGCAGGCACCCCGCGAGCAGCCGGCGCAGGCACCCCGCGAGCAGCCGGCGCAGGCACCCGGCCAGCAAGGCGAGGGACGCCGGGCCATTCCGGTACCGGGCGAGCCGAGCGCCAGGCGCCGGGCCGTTCCGGTGCCAGGCTGGCACTGCGTGCTGCTGGACGCCGAAAGGCGCTTGGTCCGGCTCGACCACGGCGCCCAGCTGGATCTGGGCGCTACCGCGAAGGCCTGGGCGGCGGATCGCTGCGCCGGGCTGATCGCCGCCAGGTTCGGCTGCGGGGTGCTGGTCAGCCTGGGCGGCGACGTCGCGGTGGCCGGTCCGCCGCCAGCTGAAGGCTGGCAGGTCAGGGTGTCCGATGATCATGCCGCGGCGGTCACCGCCGTGGGGCAGACGGTCACGATCCGCTCCGGCGGCCTGGCCACGTCGAGCACCACGGTGCGAACCTGGACGGCCGACGGCCGGATCATGCACCACATCATCGATCCCCAGACGGCCGAGCCGGTGCGGTCCTGCTGGCGCACCGTGAGCGTGGCCGCCGGCAGCTGCGTTGACGCCAACGTCGCCAGCACGGCGTCGATCATCCGCGGCGAGGCCGCGCTCTCCTGGCTCGCCGAAGCCGGCCTGCCCGCCCGGCTGGTGTACGGCGACGGATCGGTGCGGACGGTCGCCGGCTGGCCAGCCGACCCGGGCAGCCCTTCAGACGGCGGGTAGCCAGCCGGCGCGCGGGTTGAGCCGCGGCCACGGCCCGGGTGCCTGCGGCAGGTAGATTGACCTGATTCAGCCCGTGTCCGTCCTGCTGGCTGCCGTTCCCGCGCTCGCCGCCCGGCGGGCTCTGCGGCACAGGAGGCGCTCGGCACCCACGCCGGTCATAAGATCACGGACGTCGTGACCGCGGCGATGACGGGCAAGGCGCGACGGGCAAGGCGCGACGGGCAAGGCAGGGGCCGAGAGGCAAGGCAGGCGCGGGAGATTCCAGGGAGGGCGGATGGGGCCGCTGGACGGGGTGCGGGTGATCGAGCTGGCCAGCCTGGCGCCTGCGCCGTTCGGCTGCATGATCCTTTCTGACCTGGGGGCTGACGTGCTCCGGGTGGAGCGGCCGGCTAGCTGCCGGCCCGGAGGCCACGCACCGGTCGATCCACTCGCCCGCGGCCGCCGGTCGGTCGGGCTCAACCTGAAGGAACCCGCGGGAGTTGACCTGCTGCTGCGGCTGGCCGAGTCGGCGGACGTGCTGGTAGAGGGCTTCCGGCCGGGCGTAGCCGAGCGTCTCGGGTTCGGCCCCGATGTCTGCGCGGAACGCAACCCCGCGCTGATCTTCGCCAGGATGACCGGCTGGGGCCAGGACGGCCCGCTCGCGCACACCGCCGGCCATGACATTGACTACATCGCGGTCTCCGGGGCGCTGTACCCGATCGGCCGGGCAGGCGAGCGCCCGGTGCCGCCGCTCAACCTGATTGGCGACTTCGGCGGCGGCGGGATGCTGCTGGCGATCGGCGTGCTCGCCGCGCTGGTGGAACGGCAGCGCTCGGGCCGCGGGCAGGTCGTGGACGCCGCCATGGTCGACGGCTCGGCGCTGCTCACCTCGTTCATCCACGGCCTGCGCGCCAGCGGTAGCTGGCGGGACGAGCGCGGGGTCAACCTGCTCGACGGCGGCGCGCCGTTCTACGACACCTACCAGACAGCCGACGGCCGGTTCGTCGCGGTGGGGGCGCTCGAACCGCAGTTCTACGCCGCGCTGCTCGCCGGGCTCGGGCTGGCCGGCGCCGACCTGCCCGCGCAGCTCGACGTGTCAGGCTGGCCGGTGCTGCGGGAACGGTTTACCGAGATCTTCGCCGGGCGGACCAGGGACGAATGGATCGCGGTGTTCGATGGCACCGACGCCTGCGTCGCGCCTGTGCTCTCGCCTGACGAGGTCGCTCAGTATCCGCACAACCTGGCTCGCGGAGTGTTCGCCGAGATCGGCGGCGTGCTCCAGCCCGGGCCCGCGCCGCGCTTCGGCCGCAGCCTGGCAGCGCGCCCGGCACCGCCAGCCCGCCCGGGCGCGGACACCGATGACGTGCTTGGCGGACTGGGTCTGCGCGCCGAGCAGATCGCCGACCTGCGGGAGAGCGGGGTGGTGGCCTGATTTCCCGGCAGCGCCGGGAGGGCCGATCGCCCGCCAGGCGGGCGCAGCGGGCGCAGGACGCCGAGATCCTCGGCCTGGCGGTACCGGCGTTCGGCGCGCTCGTGGCCGAACCGCTGTTCCTGCTGGCCGACGCGGCCATCGTGGGCCGGCTTGGCACGGCTCCGCTCGGCAGCCTCGGAGTCGCGGCCCAGGCGATGTCCGCGCTGGTCAATGTCTCGATCTTCCTGGCCTACGGCACCACGGCCGCGGTGGCGCGGCAGCTGGGGGCAGGCAACCGCCAGGCCGCCATCCGCCAGGGCATCGACGGCCTGTGGCTGGCCGCCGGGATCGGCGCCGCGGTCCTGGCCATCGGCCTGCCGCTGGCCAGGCAGATCACCGCCGCGTTCGGCGCCTCACCGGCCGTGGCCGACGGCGCGGTCACCTACCTGCGGATCAGCTTGTTCGGCGCCCCTGCCATGCTCGCGGTGCTCGCGGGCACCGGCGTACTCCGCGGGCTGCAGAACACCAGGACGCCGCTGCTGGTCTCGGTGGCCTCGAACGTGGTCAACGTCGCGCTGAACGCGACGTTCGTGCTCGGCCTGCACTGGGGCATCGCGGGTTCAGCCTGGGGCACGGTGATCGCCCAGAACGGCGCGGCGGCCGCCTACCTCGCCATGGTGTTCCGCGGTGCCAGGTTGAACGGGGTGCCGCTCGGTGTCGACCTGCCGGGGCTGAAGGCCGCCGCAAGGACCGGCGCATCGCTGGTGATCAGGACGCTCGCGCTGCAGGCGGTGCTGATCGTGGCCACCGCGATGGCGGCGCGGGACGGCGACAACGCGATCGCCGCCCATCAGATCGCCTTCCGGCTCTGGTCGCTGCTGGCGTTCGCGCTTGACGCGATCGCGATCGCCGGTCAGGCGATCACCGGCAAGTACCTGGGCGCGGGCGATGCGGCCGGGGCCAGGCGGGCGACCAGGCGCATGATCGGCTGGGGGGCCTGGTGCGGAGCCGCCTTCGGGGCTGCGCTGCTTGCCGCCAGGCCATGGCTGCCATCGGCGTTCGCCGCGGCTCCAGGAGTCCGGCATCTGCTGCTGCTCGTACTGCTGATCGTGGCTGCGCAGCAGCCCGTAGCCGGGGTTGTCTTCGTGCTCGACGGCGTGCTGATCGGCGCCGGGGATCAGGACTACCTGGCGGTCGCCGGGCTGATCGCAACGGCCGTGTTCGGGCTGGCCGCGGCCCTGGTGGTGATCACGGGGGCGGGGCTGACCGGCCTGTGGCTGGCGATCTCGGCCTGGCTGGCAGCCAGGTTCGTCACGCTCACCGCCCGCGCCCGCGGCTCACGCTGGCTGGTGACCGGTGCCGTCCGGCCATGAGCAGGCCGCCGCACGGCCCGCCCGGCGGTTAGTGGCCGATGGCGATCTCGACCACCCGGACGATCACCAGGACGATGGCCACGCCGAGGTAGACCCACATCGCGGACATGCCGATCCGCCGGGCGGCGGACATCTGCACCGGGGCGAGCATGGCCAGCTGCGGCATCCGCCAGTGCTCCTTCGCGGTACCGCCGGCCGCGCGCGCCGAACCGCGGCGGGCCGCTGCGACGCGGCCTGGGGCGCTGTCGTCGCGCCCGCTCCGCCGCCCGAACCAGGAGCGGACGCCAAGCGCGACTCCGGTCAGCACCGCGGCGGCGGCGCAACTGCCCATGATCGCGACGATCTGGCCGGGCGAGATCCGGCCGAAGAGCACCGAGATCGTCAGGATCACCGAGAGCATGACCAGGATGCCGACCACAATCGAGGCGAAGACGTTGGTGCCGCGGCGGTTTACCCACGGCCCGAGAACCTCGCGGTCATTGCAGAGCAGTAGCAGGAAGACCGTCGCGCTCGGCAGCAGCACGCCGGCCAGCACTTGCACGCCCTCGGTGAGCAGGCCAAGCGGCGAGCCAGGGATCAGCACGATGGTGGCTGCCACGGCGATCAGCGCGGCATACATCGCGTAGAAGCCCTTGGCCTGGCGCACGCCCCGGTGCAGGGAGTGCTTCAGGCCGAGCATGTCGCCGACCGCGTAGGCGGTGGACAGCGAGACCGCGAACGCGCCGAGCATGGACGCGTCGAGCAGGGCCACGGCGAACACCGCACCAGCGGCGTGACCCGCGTACCCGGCCAGCCCGGCGGCCAGGCCGCCGGCGTCGGTGAACGGAGCGTGCCGGCCTCCGGCGAACGCGGCCGCGGTGGCGCCCATCAGCGCGGCGCCGCCGATCACTACCACCACGATGCCGATCCACAGGTCGACCTTCTCGTAGCGCATGAACCGCGGCGTGATCCGCTTGTCGATGATGTAGGACTGCTGGAAGAACAGCTGCCAGGGCGCGACGGTCGTGCCGACAATCCCGATGATCAGCAGCATCACGGTGGCCAGGCTGCCCGAGCCGCCGGGGATCGACGGTATCGCGAATCCGCGTGCCATCTGCGCGGCGGGCGGATGCGCCAGCACGTAGAGCGGGATCAGCAGCAGGGAGCCTAGGCAGAAGGCGACCGCTATCCGCTCGAACCTGCGGAAGCTCCCGGTCGATGCGGCAAGCACGATGACCAGGCCGGCCAGGACGACCGCGACGATCTTCGGCAGGCCGAGATAGCTTGCGGCCAGGGTGATCCCGATGAACTCCGTCACGAGCGTCAGCGCGTTCAGTATGAACAGGTCGATGACGCTGAACGCGCCCCAGAACCTGCCGAAGCGCTCGAGGATCAGCTTCGCGAAGCCTGTCCCGGTCACCGCGCCGAGCCGCAGCACCATCTCCTGATTCACGTAGATCACCGGGATGAGCAGCAGGAACGTCCAGAGCAACCGGGTGCCGTACGCCTGCCCGGCCTGGCCATAGGTAGAGAACGCTCCGGCGTCATTGTCGCCGACCATCACGATCAGCCCCGGGCCGACGATGGCGAGCAACGTCTTGAGCCTGCGGGACAGGCCGGAGCGCGGGGCGGTGTCATCGACCGAGATGGTGCCGAGCGCACCCCTGATGTCCCCGCCGTGCGCGGAATCGGCAGCGGAGTCGATGACAGCGCCGCGGCGCGGCGTGACCAGGCTCGAAGTGGTGGAGGTCAAGGCAGACGCCCCTTTCACCGCCAGGGACGGCGGGATCGGGGGCACGCGGGCACTGCAGCCAGATATGTGCGGCGGCCCGATCGGCTTGGGATCAGCCTGGTAGCGCGGCGATCCTCAGGCGGCCGGCTTTACGGCGAGTGCGCGTGCCCGGAACGGGCGGACAGGACGGCGAGCAGGGCCGATTCGGCCCGGTCTATCGTGTTCCATGACTCGCCTCCCCTCAGCCCGATGCCAGACCCGCCAGGCACCGCCGACGCAGCACTTCGACACCCGCCGGGAGGAGCGCACCCGTGATCATGGGCAGCCACCTCTCTCGTTAGAGCTTTGGCACTCCACGGCGTAGCGCGTCCCGATCGTCCGCGTGCGCAGCCACTTGGCCTCACCCCTTAGGCCGGGGAGAGGTGTCCTGATCCGGAGCGTCTCTCGACGGTTGGGATCAGTGGCCTGTGTCCGTGAAGACGCCTCACCGAACGAGGTGTCTTGTCAACCGCTATCGAGGATGCCCGATCCGGCGGATCGCTGTCAATTTCCGCGGCCTGGCCAGGCCGTCCCGCCGCGGCGCCTCCGTCATGACTTCTTGCCGTGCCTGGAGTCCGGCGGCTCGGCTGCCTCCCGCCGCCGCCAGTCAGCTGGCAGCGTGGCCTCGAGCACGTCGTCCACCGTGATCAGGCCGATCATGGTGCAGTTCTCGTCCACGACCGGGATCGTGATCAGGTTGTAGTCGCTCATCAGCACCGCGACATCGACGACGTCGGTGTCGGCGCCGATTCTGACCGGATCGTCGTCGTAGACCTCGCTCAGCCGCGCCGCCATATCGGCCTGCAGCAAGGTGACCAGCCTGACGACGCCGCACAGGCACCCCTGCTCGTCCAGCGCGTGCACGCTGGTCAGCGCCTCTGGCTGGAGGCTGCGTGCCCCGCTCGCCGCGGCCAGCGCCTCGGTGACAAGCACGTCAGCGGGAACGGCAAGGAAGTCAACGCCCATCAGGCCGCCGGCGCTTGTGGGGTTGAACCCCATCAGGGTCAGCACCTTGGTCCGCTGGCCGGCCGGCAGCAGGTCAATCACCGGCTGCCTGCGCCGCTGCGGCAGCTCGGCGATCGCGTCGGCCGCGTCATCGGCCCGCATCCTGGTCAGCACCTCGGCGATCTGGGCGTCGGTCCTGGCGCCGAGCAGCCTGCTCGCCCGGTCCTCATCCAGTTCCTCGAAGACGTCGGCCTCAAGCTCTGGGTCGGCGTGTACCTGGCCGAGAATCTCGGATTCCTCGGCCTTGGACGCCTCTTCAATCAGGTCAGCGATCTGAGCCGGCTTCAGGCGCCGGATCCGCCCGAACGGCCAGCGCAGCAGCGCGCTGCTCGCGTGGCCGATCAGCGGCTCGAAATTGGCCCAGTCCTCGAACTCGTGCGGCCTGGCCGGACCGGAGCTGAGCAGCCGCAGCAGGCCGCGCGACCTGCGGTGGATGTCCACGGCGGCGAGCACCCAGTCACCGCGGTACTGCAGCTCCAGGTCCGCGGCCCTGATCAGGTGCGCGCTCGGCACGTCGATCAGCCGGTGCCCGAGCACGTCGGCACGCAGCAGCACCTCGCCATGGCGCCGCTCGAACTGGCGCAGGTCCAGCCGCGCGCTCGTCAGCTTGAGCACCTCGCCGTCGAGCGTGCTCACCTGCTCGAGCGGCACGAAGATCTGCCTGCCGCCGACTGCGGCGACCAGGCCGATGACCAGCGGATGCTCCGCGCCCCGCAGCCTGACGATCACGTCGTCGAGGCGGCCGATGGACTCGCCGCGCCTATCGGTGATCGGCCGGCCGAGCAGCTCAGACAGGTGCAAGATGCGCCCGCTGCTCGCCTCGGGCACCTGCGCCGCTGGTGTCGTCGTCATGTCAACGCAGCCTTTCTGCTCCGCCGCCCGGGTTCTCCTACCCGCAAGCCTGCCCGCAGCTCACTCTGCCACCGGTTGGTGAACGGCGGGCGAGCCGATCGGTGGTATGAAGGCCAGGTCCTGATCACGCGGGTGAGCGGAGGAACGCAGTCGTGGTGCTGCACAGGCAGGCAGGCAGGTTCGGCAGCCAGGAAATCCTGGCGGAGGGCGTTGGCTACGCCATCAAGCGCCGCCTGCTCGGCCCGCCGCTGGTTAACGAGCAGCTCAGCGAGGAGCGGCTGTCCAAGCCCCTGGCCCTCGGGGTGCTCGCGCCCGATGGCATCTCATCCTCCGCATACGGCACGGAAGAAATCCTGATCGAGCTGCTCAGAGGCGGTCTCGGGATCACCGCGTTCGCGCTGATCCTGCCGCTGACCGGCGTGGTGCTTTTCGTGATGGCGCTGGTGGTGCTCTCCTACCGCGAGGTCGTCACTGTCTACACCCGGGCAGGCGGCTCCTACGTCGTGGCCAGGGAGAACTTCGGGCCGAAGGTGGCCCAGATCGCCGCGGTGGCGCTGCTGGTCGACTACGTGGTCACCGTCGCCGTGCAGATCGCGGCCGGCACCGCGGCAGTCGCCTCGGCCGTGCCTGTGCTCAACAACCCGACGCTGATCACGGTCGTCTCCATCGGCGTCGTGCTCGTGATGTGCTACGGCAATCTGCGGGGCATCCGCGAGGCCGGGCGGGCGTTCGTCGTGCCGACCTACTTTTTCACCAGCGTCATCATCGTGATGATCGTCGTCGGGCTGGGCCGCGAGCTGCTCGGTTCGCTGCCGCAGTGGCACGTGGCCGCCGGGGCCAACGTCTACACCGGTGCCAGGAACCACGGCAGCCTGATCACCTTCGGCATGGTCTTCGTGCTGCTGCGCGCCTTCGCGAACGGCGGCTCATCGCTGACCGGCATCGAGGCGGTCTCGAACGCGGTGAGCGCGTTCCGGCGCCCCGAGGGAATCAACGCGCGCCGGGTGCTGGTCATCGAGGGCATGATCCTTGGCTCGCTGGTGGCCGGGGTGTCCTGGCTGGCCCACGTGACACACGCGACCCCGTACACCTCTGGCGTGCCGACCGTGATCTCCCAGGAGGCCAGGCTGGTCTTCGGCACGTCCGTCTTCGGCCACGTGATGTACGTACTTGTCCAGGCCGCGACCGCGATGATTCTCTACACCGGCGGCAACACCAGCTTCAACGGCTTCCCCTTCCTGGCCAGCTTCGTGGCCGAGGACGCCTTCCTGCCACGGTGGCTGACCAAGCGCGGCCACCGGCTGGTGTTCTCCAACGGCATCATCCTGCTTGCGGTGCTGTCCAGCGCGCTGCTGGCGCTCGCCGGCGCGAACGTCAACGCCCTCGTGCCGTTCTACGCGCTCGGGGTGTTCACCGCGTTCACGCTGGCCGGCTTCGGCATGGCCAGGTACCACCACGTGCACAAGGAGCGCGGCTGGCGGAACAAGCTAGTGATCAACTTGTCCGCCGGCGTCATGTCGCTGATCGTCGTGGTGATCTTCGTGGTGGTGAAGTTCACCGAGGGCGCCTACCTGGTGGTGGCCGTCTTCGCGGCCGGCGTCCCGGCGCTGATCTGGCTGAACCGGCAGTACCGGCTGGAGGCCGAGGTGCTAGAGCGGATCGGCGGGGACGGGGTGCCGACCGCGCCAACCTACCCGCGGCGCACGGTCTACGTCTTCGTTGACGAATTCGACCTGGCCACCCTGGCCGCCCTGCGATATGCGCGCAGCCTGCGGCCCACCAGCCTGCGGGCCGTGCATTTCGTGCTGGACAGCACGCAGGCCGACAGGCTCAGGCAGGACTGGCTGCGAGCCAATACCGGCATTGCGCTTGACCTGGTGGACTGCCCGGATCGCCGGCTGGCGATGGCGGCGGCCGAGATGGTCCAGGCCGAGGCGCTGCTGCCTGGCGTGGGCGTCACCGCGGTGCTGCCCAGGCGCAGCTACGCGCCGCTGCTTGGCCGGCTGCTGCATGACCGGACGGCTGACAAGATCGCCAGCGTGGTCAGCCAGCTCCCGCACGCGGCAGCCACGATCGTCCCGTTCGATGTGCGCAGCCGGGTGGAAAAGCTCGCGGCCAAGGCCCGCGAGCACGAGCACGCGGCGGATCGCGTCGACGGCCAGGGCCAGCCAGCAGCGCAGGACAGCATCGCGGCCGATCCGACTCCGGCGCAGGCCGCCGGGGCCACGATGCCGGCGGATCCGGTGACGGCCGCGCTGACCCCGCCGGACAACACGGGCTACAACCGGCCGGTGCCGTCGCGGCGGGCGACGCCGATCGGCCAGCTGCGCAACCGCGGCCGTGCGACCGTCGAGGGCAGGGTGCACGCGGTGGAGATCAGGCCGGTGGAGCGCAATACCGTGCTCGCGTGCGAGATCGTGGACTCCTCGGGCAGGCTGACCGCGATGTTCTACGGCCGCTCGCATATCCCGGGCCTGAACCCTGGCGCGAAGGTCAGGCTCACCGGCCGGGTCGGAATCCGCGGCGCTGAGGCGGTCATGGTCAACCCGGCCTACGAGCTACTGGCCGCAGGGCCGAGCGACCCTGCCGCGTCCTGAGCAGGCCGGAGCCTGCGCCGCGCAGCGCCAACCGCGGCCGGCCGCGATCAGGCAGAACCGCCGCAGGACGGGTATAAGACTCCCGGCGGGACAGCCGTCGCGGCCGTGCCCGCTCCGCCATCCGATCCGCCAGATCCGCGGGAGGCCGCCGTCAGCGACGACAAGAAGGTCACCTGCATCCCGCCGGGGGCCGGCGAAGCGGCCGCATGCCAGGGCGCGGGACCCGGCGACGGGCAGCGCAGGCACGCGCACGACCACGCGCACGGGCTGACCACGACCGGCCAGCACCGGCGGTCGCTGCTCGCGGTGCTGCTCATCACGCTCACGGTCGCGGTCAGCGAGGCGATCGGCGCCTGGCTGACCGCTTCCCTCGTCCTGTTCGCCGATGCCGCGCACATGGCAGCCGATGCCGCCGGAGTCGGCCTCTCCCTGCTCGCCGTGGTCTTCGCAACCAGGCCGGCCACGCCGCGGCGCACCTTCGGCTACGCGCGGGCAGAGATCCTGGCTGCCGTGGTGAACGCCGTGCTCTTGTTCGGCATGGCAGTCTTCATCGTCGTCGAGGCGATCAGGAAGCTGGCCGCACCCGAGCAGGTCCGCTCACCGTTGCTGATCGCCTTCGGCGTGGTCGCGCTCGCCGCCAACGCCGTCAGCCTCACCCTGCTCCGCCGCGGTCAGGCTGAGAGCCTGAATATCAAGGGCGCGTTCCTTGAGGTCGGCTCGGACGCGCTGGGTGCCGCCGCCGTGATCGTCACCGGCCTGGTGATCTTGCTGACCGGGTTCACCCGCGCCGACCCGATCGCCTCCCTGCTGCTCGGCGCCCTGATCCTGCCAAGGACCTGGCGGCTGCTCGCCGATGCCATCGACGTGCTGCTTGAGGCCAGCCCGCGCGGCGTCGACCTGAGCGAGGTCAGGCGGCACCTGACCGGCCTGGCCGGGGTTCGCCAGGTACATGACCTGCATGCCTGGACGATCACATCCGGGCTGCCCGTGCTGTCCGTTCATGTCGTGGTGGAACCCGACGTGCTCGCCGACGGCCGCAGCGCGGTCATGCTCGACGCGCTGCAGCAGTGCCTGAGCGGGCACTTCGACGTCGAGCACTCCACGTTCCAGATCGAGCCGGCTGGTCACCTCGACCATGAGGGCCCGCTGCATCACTGACCGCCTGCGGGCGGGGACGACCTGGAACAGATGTGTACCGGCGGGTAGCATCCGGGTTATCGCGTCCGGTTGGGAGCTGCCATGAGTACCCACGATCACTATGTCACCCCGGTCTCGACCAGCACCTGGGATGTGCCAGCGACCGGCAGCACCAGGTTCAGCTGGGAATACGACGATGGCCGCACCCGGCTGCTCGACCTGTACCAGCGGGGCAAGGACAAGCAGTGGGACGCGACCAAGCGCATCGACTGGGATATCCCTGTCGATCCGTGCAACGTGCTTGAGCAGTCCGAGGAACTCAGCCCGATCTACGGGTCACGGCAGTGGGACAAGCTCAGCCAGGCTGAGCGCGACGAACTGGGGATGCACCTGTCCGCGTGGCTGTTCAGCCAGTTCCTGCACGGCGAGCAGGGCGCGCTGACGGTCGCGGCGAGGATCGTGGAATCGGTGCCCGACCTGGACTCCAAGTTCTATTCGGCCACCCAGACGATGGACGAGGCCAGGCACGTCGAGGTGTTCGCCAGGTTCATCAAGGACAAGATCGGACTGTACTACCCGATCAACGACGACCTGGCCAAGCTGCTCAGCCAGGCACTGACCGACGGCCGCTGGGACTTCCCCTACCTGGGCATGCAGGTGCTGATCGAAGGACTGGCGCTGGCCGCGTTCGGCGTGCACCGCGATCTGTCGAACAACCCGCTGGTCACCCAGGTGCTCGCGTACGTCATGCAGGACGAGGCCAGGCACGTGGCGTTCGGCAGGCTCGCGCTGCGCGACTACTACTCCGAGCTATCCGAATCCGAGCGCGCCGAGCGCGAGGAGTTCGTCGTCGAGGGCTGCTATCTGATGAACAACAGGTTCCGGGCGCAGGAAGTCTGGGAGACGCTGGACTTCGACGTGGCCGAGTGCATGGAGTTCACCGAGCACTCGCCGGTGCAGCAGGCGTTCAGGTCACTGCTTTTCAGCCGGATCGTGCCGTGCGTGCGGGACATCGGCCTGTGGGGTCAGAAGGTCAGGCATGCCTACGCCGATCTCGGGGTACTTGGCGCGGCCGACAGCAACCTTGAGTCGCTGATGCGCGCCGACGAGGAACTGGCCGACAAGGTGGACGCGCAGAGGTACGCTGCCGAGCTGGCCACCAGGCAGGCCGAGGTCTCCGCGGCCATCGCCGCGGGGGCCGCCGAGCAATAGCACTCCGATACTGACAGTGACCGATCGGCGCGGCCGGTCGGTAGGGTAGGCCCCGCAGGCTCGTGAGCGCCGCAGGCGCCGGGCACGCGGGAAGGCAGGCGAGTGAACGAGCTCAGAGTCACTGCCGCTGGCCGCACGCAGAGCTTCGCTCCCGGCCAGACGGTACGGATCGGGCGCAGCCCGGTGAACACGATCGTTGTGCCCGACCCGATCGTGTCCCGCGAGCATGCCCTGGTCAGCTGGCAGGCGGACGGCTGGATCCTGGATGACCTCGGCAAGGGCCGCACGTTCGTCGACGGCCTGCGGGTCGGCTCAGTGCCGGTCACCGTGCCGATCGACGTGCACCTGGCATCACCGCTCGGTCCGGCACTGCGGATCGAGATCACCGGCCAGGCGGCGACCACGGCGCCAACCCAGCCTGAGGCGGTGCCAGCCAGCTCGCGGCCGGCCGAGCCAGGCGAGGCCGAACAGGAACAGGCCGCGCACCCTGGCCCGCCGGGGCGGGCCAGCGCCATCCAGCGCTCCCGGCTCTGGCGAGGCAGCAGCTCAGCGGCTCATGCCAGCCCGCCGCACGATCCGCCAGGGGTCCAGCGGCCAGCACAGGAAGCTCCTGGCGGTGACTTCGCGACCGCCGTCCACATCCTGCTCCCGGTACGCAGCTGGCTGAAGGACCCTGGCTGGAAGCAGGGGGCAAGGCTGCTGGCCATCGCCTACGGCCTGCTGCCGTCGATCTTCGTGGTGGTGCTGTCGTCCACCACCAACGTCAGCGCGCCCGGCTGGGCCTACAGCCTCGCGATCGCCCCGCTGTGGGCGGTCGTGTTCTGGGTGCTGATCAAGCCAGGCCACATCACCAGGCTGGTCGCCCTGCTGGCGGTGATCGTCGCGGTCGCGGTGGTGGCGCTGCTGCCGCTGATGACCATCCCGTGGGAGAAGGCGCTCGACCGCACCGCCGACATGCACAACCCGCTGCCGTGGATCTACGGCGTCGGGGTTGCCGAGGAGGTCACCAAGGCGCTGCCCATCCTGATCGCCGCCCTGATGCTGCGCTCGATCTGGAAGGTCACGCTGGACGTCAAGGTCTGGATGTTCCTCGGCACGATCGCCGGGCTGGCGTTCGGCGTCAGGGAATCGGTGCTCTACACCACGGCCGACCTGATGACGAGCAGCCAGGGCCAGGCCGGTGACACCATCCAGCTGATCCTCACCTTCGCGCTGCGGGTGTTCGTCGACGGCTTCCAGCACGCGGTCTGGGCCGGCATCTCGGCCTTCTTCATCGGCATGGGGGTGAACTACCGCAGGCGCCGGATACCGCTCATCCTGTTCGGCATCGCGCTGCCTGCCGTGCTGCACGGCCTCAACGACTGGAGCACGCTGCTGGTCTCGCACTGGCTGTGGATCGGGATGGAAGCGCTGTCGCTGCTGCTGTTCATCGGCTACACGATGTCGGCGGCCACGATCGAGCGGCAGGTCAGGGACACTCCGCTGTTCCGCGGGGAGTCGATGATCATGGATCGGGCGGTGCTGGCAGACGATCAGGCTGGCCGGTAGCAGCCGTGCTCGCCGGCGCGCCGCTGGCCGTGGCTACGATCGGCGGATGACCGATTCCCCGGTTCCCGAGTTCCCGCCCGGCTTCCACTGGGGCGTTGCCACCTCGGCGTACCAGATCGAGGGCGCCGCCGGTGCGGACGGCCGCGGTGAGTCGATCTGGGACACCTTCTGCCGACTGCCGGGCGTGATCAGGGACGGCCACACCGGCGAGATAGCCACCGATCACTATCATCGCTGGGAGGAGGACCTGGGGCTGCTTGCCGACCTCGGGGTTACCGCCTACCGGTTCTCGATCGCCTGGCCGCGGGTCCAGCCCGGCGGCAAGGGGCCGGCCAACGCCGCCGGGCTCGACTTCTACTCCAGGCTCACCGACGGGCTGCTGGCCCGCGGCATCGCCCCTGTGCCCACGCTGTACCACTGGGACCTGCCGCAGCCGCTTGAAGACGCCGGCGGCTGGCTGGCCAGGGACACCGCGCACCGGTTCGCCGACTACGCGGCGCTGGCGGCGAACCGGCTGGCCGACCGGATCGGGCTGTGGATCACCCTGAACGAGCCCTATGTGGTCACGGCGTTCGGCTACGCGCTCGGCATCCACGCGCCGGGAAAGGCGCTGATGCTCGACGCCCTGCCGACCGCGCATTACCAGTTGCTCGGGCACGGCCTGGCCACCGCGGCGCTCCGGGCCGCGGGAGCGCGCCAGGTGATCATCACCAACAGCTACTCCCCCGCCTGGCCGGCCAGCGACAGCGAGGCCGATGTGGCGGCCGCGCGCGCCTATGACGTCCTGCAGAACCGGATGTTCACCGACCCGGTGCTGCTCGGCAGGTACCCGGATCTGTCGGCGTTCGAGACCGGCGGCGGTGGCGGTGGCGGTGGCGGCAGCGGTGGCCTGACCTGCGTCGAGCCTGGTGACCTGGAGATCATCCGGGCGCCGGTCGACGGCATCGGCGTGAACTACTACATGCCGGTGAGGCTGTCAGCGCTGCCGGACTCGCCGCTTCCCTTCTCGTTGGAGCCGATATCCGGCTACCCCGTGACCGCGTTCGGCTGGCCGGTGGTCCCGGCCGGCCTTACCGAGCTGCTGACCGGCCTGCGCGAGCGGTACGGCCAGGCGCTGCCGCCGGTCTACATCACCGAGAACGGCTGCTCGTGCCCGGATGAGCCGGCCGCCGACGGGACGATCGACGACAGGTTCAGGATCGACTTCCTTGACGCGCACCTGCGGGCGCTGCATGACGCCATCGGCGCAGGGGTCGACGTGCGCGGCTACTTCCAGTGGACGCTGGCGGACAACTTCGAGTGGAGCGAGGGCTACCACCAGCGCTTCGGCCTGGTCCATGTCGACCGTGCCAGCCAGGCCAGGACGCCCAAGGCATCCTTTGGCTGGTACCGGGACCTGATCGCGGCGCAGCGGGCGGCCGGCTATCCGCGACGAAATCGTTAGCGTTTACCTGGTTGACGTACTTCATAATTTCCTCATGCCTCCACCGCAGGATGGAAAGCCGCCAGGCCCGGATGAGATCGACCGCGGGCTGCACGAGATCCTCGAGGGGGTCGGCGGCGAAGCCGCGGTGCGGGAGCCATCCGCGGCCGAACGCGCGGCCGAGCGGCCGGGGCCGGGCAGCGGCAAGCCGGCCCGCTGGCGTGGCTACCTGAAGGCCGGGAGGCTCCGCTGGCCCGTCCGGGCACCCGGGCAGCGGCCAGGCAGCAGGCGCTGGCGGCATCGCCGGGCCGCGGCCGCCGGGCGGCCGGGGTCGCGGAACCGCCGCCTGGGCCGAGCCGGATCGGCGCTGCGGTGGATCGGCATCCTGCTGGTGTTCGCCGCCCTGCTGTACGGCCTGCACCTGCTCGGCTTCGGCCCGCACTAGCCGGCCAGCCGGCGCTCAACGCCAGGGCCGGGACCCGGCGCCGATGGCTGGCTGATCGAATGGAGCCATGGGACGCCTGGAAAAGCAGCTTGGCTTCGTGTGCGAGATCGGCAAGCTCAAGGGAGTGCTGCGGCAGACCACGCTGGGCCCGCTCGCACGCCGGGAGAACTCCGCCGAGCATTCCTGGCACCTGGCGGCGATGGCCATGGCGCTGGCCGAGCACGCGCCGCCTGAGGCCAACATCGGCCTGGTCGTCCAGATGGTGCTGATCCACGATCTGGTGGAAATCGACGCCGGGGATCTTTTCCTGTACGCCGATGCCGAGCAGCAGCGCCGCCAGGAGGCGGCTGAGCGGATCGCGGCCGACCGGATCTTCGGCCTGCTGCCTGCCGACCAGGCCAGCCGGGCGCACCGGCTGTGGGATGAGTTCAACGAGCGGCGGACACCTGAGGCGAGGTTCGCGCGGGCCCTTGACCGGCTGCAGCCGATGCTGGAGAACATCGCGGCGGGCGGCGGGACCTGGCGCGAGCACGGGATCACCGCCGACCAGGTGCTCGGCAAGGTGGCGCTGATCGAAGACGGCTCGGCCGCTCTTGGCGTGTTCGCCAGAGAGCTCATCGGCGGCGCCGTGGCGGCCGGGATCCTGGCTCCGCCCTCAGCCAGGGAAGAAGATCAGCTTGGCGGCGGCGGGCAGGCCGATCGGCACGATGAGGCCGCGCAGGACGGCCGCCGGGAGCCGCTGGCCGACGCGGGCGCCGATCAGGCCTCCGGCCGTTGACCCGGCCGCGCCGAGCATCACCCGATCGTGGGCCAGCGGCCAGCTGGCGGGGCGGTCAGGCCAGCCGCCCGCCGTGCGGCGGTCAGCGCAGCGGCAGCGCTCTGGCTATCCAGCGGGCCGCCCGGCGCTCCACCTGCAGCGGCACGCCGAAGCACCGGGACAGGTTCAGGTCGGTGAACACCTCGCCCACCGGTCCGGCCGCGAGCATCGTTCCCCGGCACATCAGCACCGCATGGGTGAAGCCGGCCGGTACCTCCTCGACGTGGTGCGTGACCAGCACCAGGTTGGGTGCCGCCGGGTCGCTGGTGAGCGCCGCGATCCGGCTGAGCAGGTGCTCCCTGCCGCCGAGGTCCAGGCCGGCGGCCGGCTCGTCGAGGAGCAGCAGCTCGGGGTCGGCCATCAGGGAGCGGGCGATCTGCACCCGCTTCCGCTCGCCCTCGGAGAGCGATCCGAACCGCCGCCTGATCAGGTGCGCGCAGCCGAGCGAGTCAAGCAGCTCCACCGCCCGGATAAGGTCAAGCGAGTCGTACTCCTCGCTGCCGCGGCCCAGGATGCCGTAGCTGGCCGTCATCACCAGGTCGATCACCTTCTCGCCGCGCGGTACCAGATCGGCGACGGCGGCGCTGGCGACCCCCACCCGGCTGCGCAGCTCGATCAGGTCCGCGTGCTCGACCGGCTCGCCCAGGATCTCGGCCGTGCCCTCGGTGGGCAGGATGAGCCCGGCCGCGACTTGCAGCAGTGTGGTCTTTCCTGCGCCGTTCGGGCCGAGCACGGCCCAGCTCTCGCCCTCGCGCACCGTCCAGTTGACGTTCGACACCAGCATGAGCCGATCGCGGCAGACCGCCACGTCACGAAGGCGGAGAACCTCAGCCGGCATCCAGCTCCTTCCCGAGCGCTGTAGCGATCACACCGAACCTACGGCATCCACCAGCCGAAGTAGGCAGCTGCCGATGAGCCACGTAACGAGGGCTGCGCGCGGCCACCGGGAGTCATGAGCCGGCCCGCGGGGTCCAGCACGCCACCAGGCCGCCAGCCCCGTCGGCATCGCGCACGGCAAGCCCGGGCCAGCCGACGTCGGTGCCGATGATCGCGATCGCCGCGGTCGGCATGTCGGCCGGCCTGCCGGTCAGGATCTCGGTGAGATCGGCCGCCGCCGGGTTATGCCCGACGTACATGAGCGTGCGAGTACCAGGCGGCCCCTCGGCGATGACGTCAAGTACTCCCCTGGCATCGGCCTGGTAGAGCCGCGGATCACACCGCACCTCGGGCTCGGCGCCGAGCTCGGCGCTGACGTATTGCCAGGTCTGCACGGCCCGCGTCGCCGTGGAGCAGAACACCAGGCCAGGAATCAGCCCGCCAGCCGCCAGCCACCGACCGGCGGCCGCGGCGTCCCGGCGGCCACGCGGGCGCAGCTCCCGGCTCGCGTCCTGGCCGCCGGGCAGCTCACCGGCCTTCGCGTGCCGCATTACGATCAGGTGCCGTTGCGCTGTCATGTCATCCATCGTCTGGCAGGACGGCCGGGCGTGTTCCGGTCAGGCGGTCGTCGTCGGCTCCGGCTGGCCCGCTCCGGCCTGATCGGCAGACCCGCTGTCATCCCCAGGGCCGGACGTGGCCATGCTGGTTGAACGCCGCTTGGCGATGACGATCGAGCCGACCACGATGATCACCGCCCCGATGGCCACTCCGGTCCGCAGGCCGACGTTGCCCGCGTACTTGACCACGCTGGTCGCGATCAGCAGCGATACCAGGTTCATTACCTTCATCAGCGGGTTGATGGCCGGGCCAGCGGTGTCCTTGAACGGGTCGCCCACCGTGTCGCCGATGACCGTCGCCGCGTGCGCATCTGAGCCCTTGCCGCCATAGCGGCCGTCCTCGACCAGCTTCTTGGCGTTGTCCCAGGCGCCGCCGGAGTTCGCCAGGAAGACCGCCATCAGGACGCCGGCGGCGATCGCCCCGGCCAGGTAGGAGCCGAGCGGCGCGTAGCCGAGCGCGAAGCCGACCGCGATCGGGGTCAGCACGGCGAGCAGTCCCGGCGTGGCGAGCTCGCGGAGCGAGTCCTTGGTGCAGATGTCCACCACCCGGCCGTACTCCGGCTTCTCGGTGAAGTCCATGATCCCCGGGTGCATCCTGAACTGCTCACGGACCTCGAAGACCACCCGGCCGGCCGCCCGGCCGACCGCGCTGATCGCCAGGCCGGAGAAAAGGAACACCACCGCGGCGCCGACAATCAAGCCGACCAGGTCGTTGGGCTTGTCGATGGACAGGGTGAAGGTGCCCGCCGCCCTGCCGAGCGCTGAGGTGACCGAGGTGCGGAACGCGCCGAACAGGGCGGTCGCGGCGAGCACCGCGGTCGCGATCGCGATGCCCTTGGTGATCGCCTTGGTCGTGTTGCCGACCGCGTCGAGCCGGGTTAGCACCTGGGCCGCCTCGCCCTCGATCTCGCCGGACATCTCGGCGATGCCCTGGGCGTTGTCCGAGACCGGGCCGAAGGTGTCCATCGAGACGATCACGCCGACCGTGGTCAGCAGGCCGGTGCCGGCCAGCGCCACCGCGAACAGCGCGATCGTCGGGTTGCCGGTGCCGAGCAGGAACGCGCCGTAGACGGCCCCCGCGATCAGCAGCGCGGAGTAGACGGCCGACTCAAGGCCGGTCGAGATGCCGGACAGGATCACGGTGGCCGGGCCGGTCAGGGAGGAGGCGGCGATGTCCCTGACCGGCCGGCGGTTGGTTTCTGTGAAGTAGCCGGTGAGCAGCTGGATCGCGCTCGCCAGGATCAGGCCGACCAGCACCGCGCCGATCGCCAGCAGCCTCGGGTCGCCGTGATGGGACAGGATCGCGTGGTCGGTGACGCCCTTGAGCTGGCTGAACGACGACGGCAGATACCAGAAGGCCGCTCCGACGACCAGGATGAGCGAGAAGACGGCCGACAGGAAGAAGCCGCGGTTGATCGCGGTCATGCCGCTCCGGTCGCCCTTGCGCGGCGCCACGAAGAAGATCCCGGCCACCGCGGTGATCACGCCGATCATCGGCACGATCAGCGGGAAGACCAGGCCGTAGGAGCCGAACGCGGCCTTGCCGAGGATCAGGGCGGCCACCAGCGTGACCGCGTAAGACTCGAACAGGTCGGCCGCCATGCCGGCGCAGTCGCCGACGTTGTCGCCGACATTGTCAGCGATCGTGGCCGCGTTCCTCGGGTCGTCCTCCGGGATGCCCTGCTCCACCTTGCCGACCAGGTCGGCGCCGACGTCGGCGGCCTTGGTGAAGATGCCGCCGCCGACCCTCATGAACATCGCGAGCAGGGCGGCGCCGAAACCGAAGCCCTCAAGGACGCTTGACGCGTTCGCCCGGTAGATGATCACCACCACCGCGGCCCCGAACAGGCCGAGGCCGACGGTGAACATGCCCGCCACGCCGCCGGTGCGGAAGGCGATCCGCATCGCGGAGCGCTCGCCGGTCTCCCGCGCCGCCGCGGCGACCCGCACGTTGCCTCGCACCGCCAGCGACATGCCCGTGAATCCGGTCACGGCCGAGAACAGGGCGCCGACGAGGAAGAAGGCCGACCTCCCCCACCTGATCGACGCGGTGTCCGCAGGCAGCAGCAGCAGCACGAAGAAGATGACCACCACGAAGACGCCCAGCGTCCTGAACTGCCTGCGCAGGTAAGCGGCGGCGCCCTCCTGCACGGCCTTGGCGATCTCCTGCATCTTCGCCGTGCCCTGGCTGGCCGCGAGCACCTCCCTGACCAGCACGCCGGCCACCGCCAGGGCGAGCAGCGCGATGACGGCCACAATGACAACCCACGTCAGGTTGGAGCCCGTCACGGTGGCCGCCCCATCCGCGAGAACGGAACTCAGCCTTGTCATCTGTCCTCCTTGACAGGGAAAAGCAATCGCGTCGTGGCGCCAGCCGGGTAGAACGGCGCGGCGCCTGCGCAGGTGTCACGGTGGCCATGCGGGCACTTAGCGCGATCATTCTGAAATACCACAAGTCTCACCACGTCAGTGCCGGGGAGTCTACGCATCCGAGCCTGGCCATCCTAAGGCGGGGCGGGAAGTCGCGCCGCTATCCGCCCTGGCAAGTCGCAACCGCCCCCGGCAAAGGGCCCGACCGGCCGCGGGCACGTCCGGTTCAGGCCGGCGAGCCTTTCTGGACCGGCCCAGAAGACGGCCAGCTCATCGTGATGCTGGTTCCCGCGGCGGTCTGGCTGATCCTGACGTCGTCGGCCAGGCCGGCGATCACGGCCAGCGAGAGCCCGGTCGTGCCGAACTCGCCTTCGCCATCGGCCCATGCCGCTCGGTCGGCAGTGTCATGGCCAGCCGTCTGCGCCTCCGCCTGACCGGCGGGCGCCGGCGTCGCCGCGGCCGCCTGGCCGGTGTTGACAACCTCGATCTCGAATCTGCCCGCCTGCTCGGTCAGCGCGATCCGCACCGGCTCGGCCGGGCAGTGCAGCTGATGCGCCGCCACCGCCCGCGAGCAGGCTTCGCCGACCGCGAGCCTGACCTCATCGAGCAGCGACTCGGCGACGCCGCTGCGCCTGGCCACGGCGGTCGCCACCAGGCGCGCCGTGCGCACGTGCGCGGGCAGTGGCGTGAAGGTGACCTCGACTGTTGCCATCGCTTGCCGGCAGCCGGGCGGCTACTTCTCCGACTTCCGGTTGGCGATCGCCTCGTCCACCGTGCCGTGGATACCGAAGACCTTGGTGAGACCGGTGATGCGGAAGATCTTGAGTATCCGCTCCTGGGTGCAGACCAGGTCGAGCGATCCGTCGTGCGCCCGCACCCGCTTGAGCCCGCCGACCAGCACGCCGAGGCCGGTGGAGTCAAGGAACTCGACCTTTTCCATGTTCACCACGAGCTGGTAGTGACCATTGTTGACCAGCTCGATGAGGAGCTCGCGCAGCCTGGGCGCGGTATAGACATCGATCTCGCCTTCCACCTCGACGATCTCGATCCCGTCCTGCGAGTGGTGCTCAAGCTTCAGGTCCACAGATTCCTCCAGCGCCATACGTCCATTATCCCAGCCGTCGGCTGGGCAGGTCCCGGCAGGCGCGCCGGGAGCGACAGCTCCGGCTCGCACTCACCATGCACCGAAGTCATGTCTATACCAGATCAAGGTTCGGAGCACCCCGCCTGCCAATGACAAACTACAGACACCATGGCTGATCCACCGCCGCTCACCGCAGCCGGGCCCGCGATCGCCGCCGTGCGCGGGCCAGCGCCGGCCATGCTCGCGATCTTGGACCGCGGCGCCGCAGCCGGCAGGCTGACCCACGCCGAGCGGCTGCCCGCCAGGCCCGGCGTGGCCGTGGCCTGGCCGGACTGGGTTCCCACCGCCGTCGCTGACGCGTTCGAGCATGCCGGGATCCCGCGCCTGTGGGCGCACCAGGCAGCGGCGGCAGATCACGCCTGGGCCGGGCGGAGCGTGATCCTGGCTACCGGTACCGGATCGGGCAAGTCCGTTGGCTATCTGGCGCCCGCGCTGACCTCGATCGGCGACGGCAGCACCGTGCTCTACCTGGCGCCCACGAAGGCGCTGGCCGCTGACCAGCTACGGCTGGTACGCCAGCTGGGATCGGGAACCGGCCAGGCAAGCCCGGCCGAGTTCGCGCCCGAGCTCGGCCTCGGGCTCGGGCCGAAGTTCGGGCTCGGGGTCAGGCCGGCCGTGATCGACTCCGATACGCCGGCGGATCACCGGGCCTGGGCCCGTAAGTTCGCCAACTACCTGCTGATGACCCCCGACATGCTGCACTACGGCCTGCTGCCGCAGCATCAGCGCTGGAACGGGTTCCTCCGCCGGTTGCGGTACGTGATCGTGGACGAGTGCCACGGCTACCGGGGCGTGTTCGGCTCCCATGTTGCCCAGGTGCTTCGGCGGCTGCGGCGGGTCGCCGAGCACCATCGCGAGCCTGGCGCGCCAGGACTGGTCTTCATCCTCGCCTCGGCCACGATCAGCGAGCCCGCCCGCTCCGCCGAGCTGCTCACCGGAGTTCCTGCCGTGCCGGTCACGACCGACGCCGCTCCGCGCGGTGCGATGACGTTCGCCATGTGGGAGCCGCCGCTGACCGCGCTGCGCGGCGAGGCTGGCGCGCCGCTCCGGCGCACCGCGGTTGCTGAGGCTGCCGAGCTGCTCGCCGATCTGGTCATGCATGGCGTGCCGGCGCTTGCCTTCATCAGGTCCCGGCGCGGGGTAGAGGCCGCCGCCGCCGCCGTCAGGCATCGGCTGGCGCAGGCCGGCGCCGCGGATATCGCGCACCGGGTGGCTGCCTATAGGTCCGGCTACCTGGCCGACGAGCGCCGGGACCTGGAAGCGGCGATGCGCAGCGGCGCGATCACCGCGCTCGCCACCACGACCGCGCTTGAGCTCGGCGTGAACATCACCGGCCTTGACGCGGTCCTGATCGCCGGCTGGCCGGGCACCCGCGCCGCGCTCTGGCAGCAGGCCGGGCGGGCAGGCCGCGACGGCAGGGAGGCGGTCGCCGTCCTGATCGCCAGCGACGACCCGCTCGATACCTACCTGGTCCATCACCCTGACGCACTGCTGCACCGGCCGGTCGAGGCCACGGTGCTCGATCCTGCCAACCCGTACATCCTGGCGCCGCACCTGCGCGCGGCAGCCGCCGAGCTGCCGCTGGCCAGCGCGGATCTGGAACTGTTCGGGCCGGCGGCGGCCGCGGTGCTTGCCCGGCTGGCCGATCAGGGAACGGTGCGCGACCGCGCCGGGAAGTGGCACCTGACCGGCAAGGCCGCGGCGCCGCTGCCCGGGCTGCGCGGAACCGGCGGCCGCGGGGTCCGCATCGTCGAGGAGGTCACCGGGCGGCTGGTCGGCACCATGGATGAGCCGTCGGCCCACGTGCTTGCGCACCGCGGGGCCGTCTACTCCCATCAAGGCGATCTCTACCTGGTGACCAGCCTGGACCTGGCCGAGTGCGTCGCGCTGGTCCGGGCCAAGGACCCCGGCTACATCACCTCGGCGCGCGAGCTGACCGCCATCGCGGTGAGCGCTGAGCGCCGCAGTGCCCGCTGGGGGCAGGCGGCCGTCCACTTCGGCGACGTCCAGGTCACCAGGCAGGTGACGTCGTTCGTCCGGCGCAGGCCGGAAACCGGGCAGCCGCTCGGCGAGGAACCGCTCGACCTGCCGCCGCGCACCCTGCACACCAGGGCGGTGTGGTGGACGATCTCGCCTGAACAGCGGGCCTGCCTGGCAGGTGCAGGCGTCGACCTCCCCGGCGCGGCGCACGCCGCCGAGCACGCGGCCATCGGCCTGCTGCCGCTGGTGGCCGCCTGCGACCGCTGGGACGTGGGCGGAGTATCCGCCGACCTGCACCCGGCGACCGGCCGGCTGACCATCTATGTCTATGACGGGCACGACGGAGGCGCTGGTTTCGCCGAACGCGGGTTCGCCGCGGCCAGCCGGTGGCTACGGGCGACCGCCCAGGCGATCACCGGATGTGAATGCGCGGCCGGCTGTCCGTCCTGCATTCAGTCGCCGAAATGCGGTAATGGCAACGAACCGTTGTCCAAGGCCGGCTCGCTCGCACTGCTTGACTGCCTACTCGCCGATGCCTGACAGTGACCACTCGTGCTCGATGGGCATCTGATTGATGCCCAGAAACACGCAATAACCGGGAAAAAGCGCCATCCTAGGCGACCGGTAATGCGAGTGCGCCTGCCAGCCAGGACTGCGAAAAAGGAGGCGACCCCCGCCGGGGGGGAGAGCGGGGGTCGCCGTACGGCCCGGCTCCGGGGGGACAGAGCAGTTCCGTAACTCAGGAAATCCTACGCGCAGCGGGTAAAAGTTACCAGTCGGTCAGCGTGAACAAAGAGAGGTTTCCTTGCGGGGCCCCTATGCTCGGTGATCATGGATACTGTGCCCGGGGGCCGGGCGGCAGCCACCGCAGCATTCTTCGACCTCGATAAGACGATCATCTCGCGGTCAAGCACCCTCGCCTTCGTACCGTCGTTTTACCGGCACGGCCTGATCAGCCGCGTGCAGGCGGTGCGCGGGGCCTTCGCCCAGCTGGTGTTCATGGTCGGCGGTGCGGACCAGCAGCAGATGGAGCGGATCAGGGAGCAGGTCACCAGGCTGTGCCGCGGCTGGCCCGCCGAGCGGGTGACCGAGATCGTCACCGCGCACCTGGCAGAGACGATCCTGCCGATCGTCTACGCCGAGGCGCGCGGGCTGCTCGAGACACACCGCGCGGCCGGCCGCGACGTGATCATCGTGTCCACCGCGGGCCAGGAAATGGTCGGCCCGATCGGCGCGATGCTCGGAGCCTCGGAGATCATCGCCACCAGGATGCGGCTGGCCGGCGGCTGTTACACCGGCGAGATGGAGTTCTACGCCTACGGTGAGGCCAAGGCGCACCGGATCCGGGAGCTGGCCGCCGAGCGGCAGTACGACCTGGCCGACTGCTTCGCTTACAGCGACTCGGCGACCGACCTGCCGATGCTGGAGACGGTCGGCCATCCGCACGCCGTGAACCCCGATCGCGAGCTGCGCCGGGTCGCCCGCCAGCGGGGATGGCCGGTGCTCGCGTTCGCCGCCCCAGCGCGGGACATGTGAACACCACGATCGATAAAGATCACGAATTGATTACCCTGAGGTCTTCACAAGGCCGCCGATCCGTCGTAGAAAAGAGACACGGACCTGGCGGTCCGGACACGGCAACCGGGTACCCACGCGCGACCAGCCGCGGGAGGCGGCCGAGGCAGGAGCACTGAGCGGTACGCCGCCCTTGACGGGCGGCTTGCTGGGTGGCCTGCCCGGCAGTAAAGGTGCACGCTTGGTAACCCGGACCTGACGTGGCTATGCGGCGGCGCCTCGGCTAGAGGCGCCGCCTGCTTTGTGCCCAGCCCGACTCGCCGCCGGCCGGCCGGCTTCTCGCTGACATCCCGTCCTGCGCCTGGATGGTGCCGTGCGGGACTTCTGGTGCCGGAATGGGACGTCAAGCGAAAGGTCCGGTCCACGATGAGCAAGACTGGACCCGACAGCGAGAAAGGAGGGGGCATGGCCGAACCCGCGACCCGCCAGCAGCCGGACCCGGCGCAAGCCTCCGTGGGCGACCTAGTCGCCCTGGCGATCAGTGACGTCTCGCAGCTGGTCAAGTATGAGCTCGACCTGGCCAAGATGGAGCTGAAGGCCGATGCGCGACGACTCGGAATCGGCGGCGCACTCGTTGGCATGGCCGCCTTCGTTGGCTGCCTTGTGCTCGTGCTGCTGTGCTTCGCCTTCGCATACGGGCTCGTGGCCCTGGGCATCTGGCAGTGGGCCGCGTTCCTGATCGTTGCTGGGACCTGTGTGCTGACGGCCGCGCTGGCCGTGTTCATCGGCTTCACCAAGTTCCGCGGCCTCACCGGACTGCGCAAGACCCGAAGCAACGTATCCGACGACCTCGCGCTGATCCGGCGGGACGATGGGACGCCCGCGACCGGCTCGGCAGCGGCCAGGTAGGCCGTGGCCACCGCGGGCGAGGCCTCGATCTACCTCGATGGCCCCTGGTCACACCGGTCTGTCAGCGCGAACGGCACCCGTTTCCACGTGGCCGAGAGCGGCGAAGGGCCGCTGGTCCTGCTGCTGCACGGCTTCCCGCAGTTCTGGTGGACCTGGCGGCACCAGCTTGCCTCGCTCAGCGCCGCCGGGCTCCGTGCGGTCGCCGTCGACCTGCGCGGATATGGCGGCAGCGATAAGCCGCCGCGTGGCTATGACCTGGTGACGGCGGCCTCTGACGCGGCGGGCCTGATCCGGTCGCTCGGCGAGGCCAACGCCGTGGTCGTGGGACACGACTGGGGCGGCATGATCGCCTGGACCATGGCGGCATACTTCCCCAAGGTGGTGCGCAGGCTGGGGGTGGTCTCCGCGGCGCACCCGCTGCGGCTGCGCGCCGCCGTGCTGGCTAACCCGCTCGGCCAGGGCCGCAGCAGCGGATACGCCCTCGGTTTCCAGCTGCCGATGCTGCCAGAGCGGCAACTGCTTCGCGACCGTGCCGAGCGGGTGGGGCGGATGCTCAGCTCCTGGTCGGGGCCGGGCTGGCCGGACCCGGAGACCGAGCGCAGGTACCGGGCGGCGATGTGCGCGCCATCGGTTGCCCACTCCGCGCTTGAGTACCACCGCTGGCTGATCCGGTCCCGGCTGCGTCCTGACGGGATGCGCTATGCGCGCACCATGCGTACCCCGGTGCAGGCGCCGACGCTCCAGATCCACGGGGCGCTTGACCGCTGCATGCTGCCGCGCACGGCCCGGGGTTCTGGCCGGTACGTGGAGGCGCCCTACCGGTGGCGGCTGATCGACGGCGCCGGGCATTTCCCGCACGAGGAACTTCCGCAGCGGTTCGACCTTGAGCTGCGTTCCTGGCTGGCCGATCCCGAGCCCGAGCGGTGACCAAGGGCGCGGGCAGGGACCGGGACGCCGCAGGCCGGCCAAGGAATGCCCGGCCAAGGGATGGTCTCGGCAGGCCGCTTGGCCGCGCCGCGAGCGGCGAGCCGACGATGCCGGAAGACCTGCGGCTTGGGCCGGCCGACGCGGCCGCCATGGCGCAGGACCTGATCGCGGCCGGCCGGCCGTTCCACGCGCACGAGGTACTCGAGATGGCGTGGAAGGCTGGTCCAGCCGCGGAGCGGGATCTGTGGCAGGGCCTGGCTCAGCTGGCCGTCGGGCTCACCCACGCCATGCGCGGCAATAGCGCTGGCGCGGTGGCGCTGCTGCGGCGTGGGGCCGCGGCGCTGGCCGGATATGCCGCGGCGGGGCCGTATGACATTGACGTCGGCGGAGTCCGCCAGGCCGCCGGGGACCTGGCGGAGCGGATCGAGCGTGCTGGCCTGGCCTCGGTACGGCAGGCCGACCTGCGGCTGCGGTTGCTGCTTACTGGCACGGCCCGGTCGACTTCGCCGCCGTCCGGTCAAGGCCGCGGCGGAGATCCGGGCTGATCTCGCTGTCGGTGAGCGCATAGCCGGTGTGCGGCACCGCCACCGCGGCGGCGAACACCATTCCGTACACCTTGCCGTCGGTGGCGAGCAGCGGGCCGCCTGAGTTACCTGGCTGCACCACCGCGCGGATCGGATAGATGTCCCTGACCAGCCGGCTGTCCTGATAGATGTCCGGGCCGTTGGCCAGTTCCTCGCGGCCGACGCGCGCCGCTACCGCGGTGAACGGTGACTCGAGCGGGTAGCCGGCCACGATCGCGCTCGCGCCGAACGGCGCCTGGCCGGCCAGGCGCAGCGGGGCAAGCCGCAGACCGGGGACGTAGAGCACCGCGATGTCGCTACGCGGGTCGAACAGGACCACCCGCGCCGGGTAGCCGGTCTGGAACCTGGTGTAGACCTCAGGGCCCTCGGTCACGCCGGCGACGACATGGGCGTTGGTGATCACCCGCTGCGGGCCGATGACGAAACCGCTGCCCTCGATCGTCCGTGAGCAGCTCGGGGCCAGGCCCTTGATCTGGACCACGCTGTCGCGGGCCAGGTTCAGGCCGCGCGAGTGCAGCACGGCCGGATCCGGCTTGGGCACGTCGAGCGCGGTTTCCGCCCCCAGCGCGCCGAAGACCTGGACGTAAGGCTCGGTGGTCATCAGCCTCCTGATGGCCGAGAACTCCGGGCGCACGGCCTGCGGAATCAGCCGGTCGACGCCCCTGAGCAGCACCGAGTTGTTGACTTGCCGCGCAACGGCGGGAAACGGCGGCGCATAGGCGACAAACGAGCCAATCAGCCAGGCCAGCAGCATGATGGCCACGACGTTGACGACGGCACCGCCGATCGAGTCGAGGAAGGTGGTTGGCTGGCGCCGGACGCGGGACCGCAGCAGGACGCCGAGGAACGAGGCGATCAGCATCCCTGCCACGGCGGTCGCGAACACCACGATGATCGCCAGCACCGCCTGCACGTTGGGATCTGAGGTGACCGCGGTCGAGATGCCCGGCGCGAAATAGATGCCGAGGATGGCACCGCCGGTGAACCCGATGAAGCTCATCACGCCGATGATGAATCCCTGCCGGTACCCGGCGACAGCGAAGGCGGACGCGAGGGCGATCAGGATCAGGTCGAGCAGGTCACCGGGCACAATTCTCAACGGTATCCGGCTCAGGCCGCAAACGGTGACCGCCGCGTGGCTAATCTGGCCGGCGCCGGGTGGCTAATCTGGCCGGCCCGGCGGTCAGGGAATCGGATCGGGACCGTCGATCACCGGCAGTCCGGCTCCTGGCGGCGGGTCGACGATCAGCCCGGCATCCCAGGGCCGTTCCCAGCCGCCCATGGCCAGCAGCCGGTCAAGCAGATAGGCGGTGAATCCCCAGATCAGCATCTCTCCCGCACGGAACGCTGGCCCGGTGGTGCCTGACGGATACCTGATC
>Ga0137365_10000240_pt1 | contig 33807 bp, 31 predicted proteins | sample SagtaG_9_FD_104799 | JGI IMG/M metagenome (GOLD analysis project Ga0137365, IMG submission 104799) | Vadose zone soil microbial communities from Sagehorn Ranch, Mendocino, California, USA - Sage1_L_40_16 metaG | ecosystem: Environmental > Terrestrial > Soil > Vadose zone | place: USA...
AACAGCTGGACGGTCCAGGCCAGCGGCACAACACAAGATTTGTGGGCCGTTTCCTTCACAGATGCAAATAACGGAACGGCCGTGGGTGGAACCATTGGGGGAAGTACGATTCTGAGAACCACCGATGGTGGAGACACATGGGTCCCTGAGTCAAACCCGGGAACGGTATTCCTGTTTGATTTTCGTTTACCGATGCAAACAATGGAACAGCTGTAGGTGATGGAGGCACTATTCCCAGAACCACCGATGGTGGAAATAACTGGGTTGAGCAGACCTCGTATTCGCTTCCGCAAGGTGCGAACAGTTTCTATGCCGTATCGTTCACTGACGCAGTAATGGAACGATCGTTGGCGAGGCTGGCATAATTCTTCAGATAACCAATGGAGGCGCCCAGTGGAACAGTCACATTTAATTACTTATATGGAGTGTCGTTTACGGATCCGAACACGGGTACGGCTATATGTTATCAAAATCCGGACGGCATGATCCTCAGAACGACAGACGGTGGTAACACCTGGATGCGTCAATCAAGTGGAATAGGCGATCCGTTTGCCGGATTAAACTTTTTTGGAGTGCACTTCGTCAATTCCAACATTGGAACCATTGTAGGCCAGGAGGGCATAATCCTAAGGACAACAGACGGTGGCAATAACTGGGATCAACAGACCAGCGACACAACTGACTGGCTTTACGGGGTCCATTTTACCGATGAGAACAATGGAACAGTTGTTGGCTTCCTTAACGGGACAATTCTCAGAACAACCGATGGCGGCCAGAGCTGGGTCCCTCAGTCCAGCGGAACAACCAGTGGCTTGTTTGGAGTTTACTTTATCGATAACAACATTGGGACGGTCGTTGGCAGCGATGGTGTGATCTTAAAGACAACCGACGGTGGGCAAAACTGGACTCCGCAAACAAGCGGAACAATCAATCAGCTCCGGGCGGTTTGGTTTGCAGACACTAACACGGGCACGGTTGTAGGCGATCAGGGAACGATTCTAAGAACCACAGATGGAGGACAAACCTGGCTTAGCCAGGTCAGTGGCGCGTCTGAGACGCTTCTAGGTGTCTCTTTTACAGATGCTTCGAATGGAACAGCTGTTGGACAACTCGGCACAATCCTTGGAACAACAGACGGAGGACAAACTTGGACGCGCCAGCACAGCGGCACGAACCAGGATCTCTACGGTGTTTCCTTTCCTGAGACAAACACAGGGAACGCGGTGGGTGCCTTTGGTACGATTCTCAGAACGACGGCTCGGGGCCCCACGCCAAGCCCGACGCCGACCGGAACTCCGACGGCTACCCCAACACCTACTGTTACGCCAACAGTCACACCTACGCCGCGCCCGACTCCGCATCCACACCCGACTCCGCGGCCACACCCGACTCCGCCGCGCTAAGTCATCGATGCTGATAGCCCGATCACGAATAGCAATGGTAGGGCGCCGAGCTTACGACCGAAGCGGGACGATAAAAAGGTAATGTTGATACCCGCATCTATACCAACCAAGATCGGCGCTTCGCGACCCGTCGCCATAGTTATTGATGAAAAACAAATCCACTTCACAATGTGTCTGATTTAATCTGCGCCCCTTTAGTCCCTCTTCTTTTGCGCCGCCGCATGCTCGACATTAACGAGCCATCGGAGATGCATTGATTTCTGACGCCAGCTTGAAAAAACTCGCAGATTACCTGCGCAATTCCCAGGCCTTGCGAGGCCAACAGCTACGCCCACTGGACATCGACAGCAACTCTAAGCGCAACCCTAAGACTGACACCACGGCCGCGCCCGAAACCACATTCGCGTCGCACACCGTAGCGACTGAACATCCTCAGGCCGGGAATTCGCCGAGGAGACTCTCGAGTTCCCGCTGTCGAGCTAGCACAATGCTGTAGAGGTCCGTTTAAGGGGATGGCGGCTGCGACGATTTAGATCGGATAGTCGGCAGATCTGCAGCTGTATTCCATTTGGTTCGTCAACGCGTTGAGGACAACCGTTTCACCTTATTGCCGATCGAATCGGCAAGAAGGAGCCGTCCGGGCGTGAGCGTGCGATTCTCCTTTGAAGACTAGATGTTTATGCGAGGAGAAAGTCTCCAGATTTTTCCGCGGCTGATTGTGACGCCGTTATGCATCTCAGTTGCCGCGTTCTCGATCAGAGCGCAGGAACCTGCGCACACGCAGCAAGGAGTCATCACGACGTTCGCGCCGATTGTGGAAAAAGTCGCGCCGAGCGTTGTCACGGTGTTCACTACTCAGACAGTGTCGCGGGGCCTATCGCCCTTCCCATTTTCCGATGACGTGCTGCGACAATTTTTCGGGGGACAACTTCCCAGACACGGCAAACAGACGTTGCAGGGGTTGGGGTCGGGTGTGATTGTTAGCCGGGACGGATACGTTCTTACGGCCAACCACGTTGTCTCTGGGGCTGAGGAAATCATGATTGGGCTCGGCACAGAGCTGCGCAAATACAAGGCAAAAAAAGTCGGCACCGATCCGGGGACCGACGTTGCGTTGTTGAAAATCGACGAGAAAAACCTTCCAGCAATCACGTTCGCCGATAGCGAGAAAGCGCGAGCGGGCGACATTGTGCTCGCGGTCGGCAATCCGTTTGGTCTCCGTCAAACGGTCACGATGGGGATCATCAGCGCGGTTGGCCGTGGCGGCATGGGCATCGTCGATTATGAAAATTTCATCCAGACCGATGCGGCAATTAACATGGGCAATTCCGGCGGCGCGCTGGTCGATATTAAAGGCGAGTTGTTAGGCATTAACACTGCCATTTTCAGCCGAAGCGGTGGAAACCAGGGCGTCGGCTTCGCGATTCCCGCCAATCTCGCGCGCGATGTGATGCAGAGTCTGCGCGAAAAAGGTCGGGTCGTGCGCGGTTACATTGGCGCCTCTGTGCAACCCCTCACGCCTGAGCTAGCAGAAGCGATGAAACTCAAGGCGCAACCAACCGGTGCACTCGTTGGCGAGGTCGCACCAAAAAGTCCGTCGGAAAAAGCTGGGATCAAAACTGGCGACGTGATTACGGCGGTTAACGGGAAGAAAGTCAGCGATGCGCGCGAGTTGCGTTTGATGATCGGGTCGATGGCGCCCGGCACAAAGGTGCAGATCGAGGTCAATCGCGAAGGTCAGAAAAAAATGTTCGGCGTCGAGCTTGCTGAAATGCCGGCCGGTGCGACTGAGGAAGGTCCCGAAGCGTCTCCCGAAGAAAGTGCACAGCCTGAGAAAACCACTGTTTTTGGTGGGGTCGCGGTGGCGGATATCACCGACGACATTCGCACGGCGCTGAATCTTCCAAAAGATGTTCAAGGGGCTGTGATCGCAGAAATTGATGCCGACTCGCCTGCTGGAAAAGCTGGTCTTCGCGAGGGGGACGTGATCCAAGAAGTGAACAAGCAGCCGGTTAAGAACGCGAAGGATCTGGTCGTCATCAGCAAGAAATTGAAGGTTAACGAAAAAATTCTGCTGCGCGTCTATAGCCAGGGCCGCAGCGGTTACGTCGCGCTGGAACCGAAGTGACGATGGTAACACAGGCGTCTTGCCTGTGGGGCAGGTGGGCGTCTCGCCTGCCGACTTTGTTTGGGGCAGCTCAAATATCCAAAAGCACGCTCGCTTTCCAACCGCCTTCGAATTTCTCGACAGAAAAACCATGAAGCGTGACTGCTTTCACGTCAGCCCGCTGCTGATGACGGGTGTCGTCCAATCGTTCGCCGGCGACTTTCGCTTTCAAAAAATATGCTTCGCCTTTCTGGTCAATCTGCGTCTCGTGGGCTCGCAGTAAGAGGCGCTTGGCGTCTTTGAAATAAATAAGCTCCTGCAAAAAATCGAAGAGCAACATTTCAACGTTGTCGTTCGAGAGTTCGATTTGCCGCGTCTCACGCGACTCGATTGCGTCGAGATTATCTATCATCACGTTCATCGTGGCGTCAGCCGCCGTCGTGAACAATTGCGGCAGATCGCGTCCGGTCGCTTCAAACGCGATGTCAGCGGTTCCTACGTCCTCGAGGAATTTATAAGGCATTAGCAAACATTGTCATTCCGACCGGAGCGAAGCGAAGTGGAGGAATCCCGTGGTGTCACCTTAAGGTTACATCGCGGGATTCCTCGACGCCGCTCGGAATGACGTATGGCTAGACTTCGCATTCTCTCAGCACGCCAATGATTGCTGATTTTTGCTTCGAGACTTCTTTGCCGATAAAAACGATCTGCGTTTCCGCAGCCTCGAATGGTTCCAACTCCCAGCGGCCGGCGACGAAATTGAAAAGCTGCACGCTATCGGGAAAGCGGACGAAACCTTTCGCCCGGATCACGTTCGCGGACAGCGTGTCCGCAAAACGTTCGAAGCAATCGCGGGAGAATATGTTGTCCGAGCTGAATGTGAACGACTCGAATTCTGGCTGATGTTCATGCCGGGGCGGCACGATCTTTTTCTCGCGCGACTGCGGGATGCCAAACAAAAGTTCCGGATCGATTCGGCAGCGCTCCGTGCGAACAATTGCCGCGCTCGGATTGATTTCGCGCAGCTTGGTTTCGAGCGGTTCGATTTGCTTCGAATCGACAAGATCGATCTTGTTCAAAAGCAAGATATCCGCGCCTTCGATCTGCAAGCGGGTGGTGTGACCCAGTTCGGGGAAGCGAACCAGCATGTCCGCGTCGATTACCGAAATGACCCCGTCTAGCCGGCATTCAGCCAGCGCTTCCCGAATGTTGAACACGAGCGCTTCCGGTTCGGCGAGGCCGGTGGTCTCGACAATAATAATTTCCGGCGCAACTTTCTTGATAATCTCGGTAACTGCTGCCTCGAATTCACCGAGCAACGAGCAGCAAACGCAGCCGCCGCCGAGCTCTGCGATCCGTACGTTTTTGCCTTCGATCACTTTCGAATCGATCGCGATCTCGCCGAACTCATTCATCACGATGGCAAACCTGGCAGGGTGCATGGCAAGGATGTGACGGAGCAACGTCGTTTTGCCGCTGCCGAGTGGACCAGTCACTAACGTAATTGGGGTGTGCAGTTGCATCTCAAAAATGACGAAGCACGAACGACGAATGACTAAAACAAAAAAACGAAAGCCCAATGGCTTCGTCATTCAGATTTCGACATTCCTTCGGCATTCGGCATTTGGATTTCGTCATTCAGTTCATCCTTTCACATTCCCAATGGGCGTGAATCGCGCGACCGGCTTGCTAATTCCCGCGAGTTCGGTCGCGGCGATTACTTCATCAATGTCCTTATAGGCCGGGCCGGCTTCCTCGGCGAGACCGGCCCATGACGTGCTGCGGACGTAAATTCCGCGCGCTTCCAAGTCACGCTGGAGTTGTTTGCCGTGCCATTGCTTGCGCGCCTTGGTGCGGCTCATTGTGCGGCCGCTTCCGTGTGCCGTGCTAAAAAACGTTTCTCCGCCCGATGCTGTGCCCACGAGCAGATACGAGCCGGTCTCCATCGAGCCGCCAATGATCACCGGCTGGCCAATCTCACGGTAACGCGCAGCCACTTCATCGTGGCCGGGACCGAAGGCGCGGGTCGCGCCTTTGCGGTGGACGAGTAATCTCTTTTCCTTTCCATCGACAATATGGCGCTCAAGCTTCGCAGTGTTGTGCGCGACGTCGTAGATCATCTGCATCCCGAGGTCTTCGGCACTGCGACCGAACACTTCGGAAAAAACTTCGCGAATTTGATGGAGAATGACCTGCCGGTTTGCAAATGACATGTTCAACCCACATTTCATCGCGGCGAAGTAATCGCGGCCCTCAGGGGACTCGAATGGCGCGCACGCAAGTTCGCGATCCAAAATTTTTATTTGGTATTTCGATTCCATCACTTTCAAAAACGTTTGGAGATAATCGGTGGCGACCTGGTGCCCGAAACCACGACTGCCACAGTGAAACATCACGACGACCTGGTTCGGGATCGTGATTCCAAATTTTTCCGCGAGTTGTTTATCGCGCACGTCTTCTGGTCGCGCGACCTGCACCTCGAGGTAATGGTTGCCGCTGCCGAGGGTACCAATTTGGTTGTAACCCCGATCAACTGCGCGTTCGCTGATCTTCGAAGCGTCGGCGCCCGAGATGCGACCGTTCTCCTCGGTAACTTCAAGGTCGTCCTTCCAGCCATAACCGCGCTCAACGCACCAGCGCGCGCCCTGCTCGACCAGGTCGCGAAAATCCTGACGCGACAATTTAAGGAATCCATGACTTCCAACTCCTGCAGGAACGCGCTCATAGAGTCGGTCAACAATCTGATGCAGATAAGGTTGCACATCGTCGTGCGTGAGATTGGTGATCACCAGGCGCATGCCGCAGTTGATGTCGAACCCGATGCCGCCCGGTGAAATGACACCGCCTTCGTGCACGTCCATCGCCGCGACACCGCCGATGGGGAATCCATAACCGCTGTGGCCATCGGGCATACAGAGCGCATAACGTGTAATCCCGGGCAACGTGGCGACATTGCTGATTTGCTGGTAAACGGCCTCGTCCATCTCGCGAACTAGTTTTTCCGTCCCAACGATTCGTGCCGGCACGCGCATCCCTTCCTTGTAAGTCGCCGGCAATTCCCAGACAACGTCGGAGATTTTTTTCATATTATCGATCATGGCCATGCGCGCTGGGCCTCAGAAAGAGATCGTTTTTGATGATAGCTTTCTTTGCATCGGCTTGTCATCCCGAACGAAGTGAGGGACCTCGCATTTGCTGGAAGATTCAGGTAAACAACGCGTGACATGCTCCACCGTTGTGAGGTCCCTCGCCGTCTATGCGGCTCGGGATGACCGGCAACAGGTTGTTAGCGATTAGTTGGGGCGCTGCGGCGAGTGGCAACTTGCGGCGATCGGACAGTAAGTTTCCCTCCGACTCTCAAAAACGAATCGACCCACCGAAAAACGTTCTCATCGCGCACCACCCGTCTCATGCGCTTCATGCGCGCGGTGCGCTCGGCATCGGTCATGCGGAATGCTTTCAAAACTGTGTCAGCAACTTCCTCGACATCGTAAGGATTAACCAGCAGTGCGCCGGTTTTGAGCTGCTCCGCCGCGCCAGCGAATTGACTGAGAATAAGCGCGCCGTCTTCGTCGATGCGGCAGGCACAATATTCCTTGGCTACCAGATTCATTCCGTCCTTTAGCGGCGTAACAAACGCGATGTCGCACCCGCGGTAGTGCGCGAGAAGATCTTCCCTGTCGAGACCGCGAAAATGATATTGCACCGGCAACCAATTGCTGGTTGAGAAGCGGCCGTTGATGTCGCCGACCAGGCGATCGATGCGTTGCTTGAACTCGTGATACCTGGGAATCTCCACGCGACTCGGCACGACAACCTGAATGAGCACCACGCGCCCGCGCAGTTCCGGATGGCGTTCCAAGGCGTCGCGGTACGCGCGTAATCGTTCAGGAATTCCTTTGCTGTAATCGAGCCGGTCCACGCCCAGGATCAGCTGGCAATCATGAAACCTGGCGCGCAACTCCTGTGATCTGCGCGTGACCGCGTCGGACATTGCGCCCTTTTCAAATGAATCGAAGTCGATCCCAATCGGGAAATGCCCGAGGCGAATCTGGCGCTTTTCGAAACGGACTAATTGCAGTTCGCGACGAGGAACGACGCGCGCATCCGACATCACGCGCCGTACGCATCCGAGAAAGTTGCGAACGTCGCGCCGCGTCTGGAACCCGAGCAGATCGAATTGTAGCAGGGCCCGCAACAGCCGCTGTTGTTGCGGAAGCTTTGCAAAGATGTCATACGGCGGGAACGGGATGTGGAGGAAAAACGTCAATCCGGAAAGTTTTTGAGATACACCGCGCTCGCGCAATGCTTGGGCGACGTACATCAGGTGATAGTCGTGTACCCAAATGAATATGTTAGGTTGCGCGCTGCGAGCGATAGCATCGGCGAAACGATCGTTGACTGCTTTGTAGGTTTGCCAGTATCCCGGCTCGAAATTGCAAAAGTTTTGCAGATCGTGAAACAGTGGCCAGATCACCTCGTTGGAATAGCCGTAATAAAATTCGTCCCGCTCGGTCTCACTAAGGGCGACCGGCACCACTTTGTAACCTGCATCGCGCGTGGCTTCGGCGAGTGGCGTCTTGGGAATTTCGCCCGCAGTTCCGGGCCAGCCGATCCAGGTTCCACCGCGTTCGCGCAACACCGGCTCCACCGCAGAAACCAGTCCTCCGGCAGCCGGTGTGACAGTCCAAAGATCTTCGCCCGTCGAATCCAGCGCGAATGGTAATCGATTCGAAACGACGATCAGGCGATTCATTTTGATGAATGGTTAAAAAAAGTTAAAAAGTCACAAGATTAAAGCGGAGTGAACTGACGGGCCCTTTTTTAACCTTGTAGCGTTGTAACTCTTTTAACTGCTTTTGTTAAATCGAATATGATTCCCTCGGCGCTGAAACACGTTCAAGAGATTGCCAGGCGCAGTGATCATCCCGCCATTTTTCTAGACTATGACGGCACCCTTACGCCGATCGTCAGTCATCCCGAGAACGCGTTGCTCTCTGATTCCATGCGCCAGGCGCTGCAAGCGCTGATCCTGCAGGCGCCGGTCGCCATCCTCAGCGGTCGCGACCTTGATGATGTTCGTCAGCGTGTGAACATCGGCGCGATCGTTTACGCTGGCAGCCACGGATTTGATATCGCCGGCCCTCGCGGACTCCGCAAAGAAATGGCCACGGAGTTTCTGCCCAAGCTCGACATGGTAGAAAAGGAACTTGGCACACAGCTTGTTGGAATCGCCGGCGCGCACGTGGAACGGAAACGTTTCTCCATCGCCGCGCATTACCGAAACGTGAGTGAAAGCGACGTTCCAAAAGTAGAGCGAGCTATGAGTGCAATGGCAGCGCGACACCGAGAGTTGCGCAAAATGGACGGCAAAAAAGTTTACGAACTGTTGCCTGATATCGATTGGGACAAAGGCAAGGCCGTGCTCTGGTTATTGGAAAACCTAGGCTTGGACTGCGCGAACGGCCGCCCGATTTACATCGGCGATGATCGCACTGACGAAGACGCCTTCCGCGCGCTTGGGCAGCGCGGCGTAGGCATTCTGGTGAGCGAGCAACCGCGGCCCACCGCGGCGAGTTATTCGCTCAAGGACCCGGCCGAAGTTGGGCGCTTCATGCGCGAACTCGTTGCGACACTAACGTGACGACCATTCGAGCGTAAAGCTGTTGTCTTTCTGCAATCTTGCGCCGGTGGTGAATTTCGAGCCGAGTTCATTCAGTCGATTGCAAAGCCATTCGGCGTCGGCGGCTGATGCGCGCTCCAATCTGAACTGTCGCATTCGCATAGGAGCCAAACGCGCCGTGATGAATTCGCCGTTGTGCGAGTCAATTTCGATCAAATACATCAGCGCCAAATCGCCGCGGAACATTTCGTAACCGCTGATTCCTTCGTAGTCCGTCAGGAAATCTCCGCAGCCGTAGAGAATGAGCCGACCCTTGGAAACCTCAATTGCTTTCACGTGATGCGAGGAGTGTCCGTGCACAATTGCAATGCCTTCTTCAATCAAGCAATGAGTAAACATGATTTGGTCACGCGGAATTTCGTAACCCCAATTACTGCCCCAGTGGATGGAAGCGATAATCAAATCGCCCGGTTGCTGATATGCGCGCATCTGATCAGCCACTCGCGCTGCGGTCGCTTCTGAAAAGTCATCGAGCAGATTTACTCCCGGGGAGATGCTGGTAGCCTTCCAATCTTCCGGGATACCGCTGGTTCTTGATCCAAATGAGAATAACAGCAGGCGGCGATTGCCGGCCGTGTCCAAGGCTGCGGGCTGCATCGCTTCTTCGGCATCGTTGCCTGCGCCCGCGTGATCGATGCCTGCCGCGTCCAGGGTTTTCAGCGTTTCCGATAATCCGTCATATCCCCAGTCCAACACATGATTGTTCGCCAAAGCGCATGCGCTGATTTTTGCAGACGTAAGGCAGCCAATGTTCTGCGGGTGCATGCGATAATGAATTCCTTTTTCAGGCCATGGCGTTTGAGCCGAGGTAATGGCGGTCTCCAGATTTGCGATTCGCAAATCAACCTCGGCGCGTTCCAGTTCGCGCAGCGCATCGCCCCAGATGTAATCGACGCTCAGTGGGCGCGGTATCGGTCCGTTGGTTTTCTCAGCAAGAGCGACATAATCGCGCGCATCGTGCACATACGGCTCGTATAGGATTGGATTTACCGGATGCGACAGCGCCTGATCAATGCCGCGTCCAGTCATCACGTCGCCACAGAGAAAAAGGCGCATGAATCAGGATAGGCTCCAAATCCCAAGCTCAAAAGCGTCAAGGAGCGACGGCTGGCCAGCCGTCGATTTCAAGATGAGGCCTCGGAAGCCGTCATTCGTTGACAGAATTTGGCATCACAGCTGGAGCTTCATTCCATCGTAGGCAATGCGCACGTCGATACCTCTTTCGGCGGCCATGGCCCGGAGTTTCGCAGATAACTTGCCCTCGTCGCCGGTGACAATCTCCGAGCCGCAATGCGTGATGATGGCTCGCGGTACGCCTTCTTTTTCGCACCACGTTAACTGGGTGCGAACCGGCGAATGGCCAATGAGCGCTTTGTCGCGTCTTCGAATGAACGAATGCGTTACGGTAGCGCCATCGCCAATGTAAATTTGCACATTTTTCAAAGCTGCAGCGCGGTCATGGATAAACACGAGATCAGGAACGTAAAAGACAGACGCACGAACGGCGCTCACACGATATCCGACAGCCGGAGCAAGAATGGAATGTTCAACGGAGAACGCCTCAAATGTGATGCCGCAAATCCTCGTGGGTGTACGCTCCTCAATCACATGCCTATCTTCGATGCGACACCTTGTTAAGGCCTGCCAGGTTTTCTGCGGCGCATGCACTGGGCAGGGCGCGCCGTGTCTCAAACCCCAGGCGTGATCAGGATGCGCGTGCGTGAGCACGATCGCGCTGGGATGCAGCCGCTCAAATTTTCCCAGCCAATCAAGACCGCAATCGATCATCACATCGGCGCCCCGATACGAGACCATCAGCGTGGTATGCATACGATGCCTTCGCGTGCGCTTCTCGATTTCACCGCGCGTACCGAGAAACGTAAGTTGCATCGAGGAACACTAATATTTTTCCTAAAGTTTTTGATAGTGCTAAGACAGACAATTGGACGAGACGCTCGATTTTTTGAGAGAACCCCAAAGCGCTGCGTACGTGTTACCGACTCGCGAAGCTGCGGCGCTTTACAATAAACTCGCCGTAACCGAGCCACTAGGCGGACTTTTCCGCACGACCTGCTGACGAGACTGCGCAATTTTTGCGTGCTTGGCAGGGCGCGTCACTCCGTGCGCGCCGCTTGGGTTTGGAATGAACGGCCTGGTCGAGGGATCGCCCGCCTGGCTTTCTGCGTTTACACCATGTCTAACGGGCCGTTACGCTGCTCGCATGGATTTGCCCGTCCGCGAAAAGCTGCCTCACACAATTCCACAATGGGTGGCCGAGGGCAGTTGGTTTTTCATCACGATCAACTGTGCGTCTCGAGGCAAAAACCAATTGTGCCGTGCAGACACTGGCAATGCCGTGCTCGCCGCCATGAAATTCAACCGCGAGAGATTCGTCTGGCATTGCCGGTTGTGCCTGCTTATGCCAGATCATCTGCATGCGATCATTGCCTTTCCGCGCGACCCGGGAATGGAAACGACGGTGAAGAACTGGAAAAAGTTCGTCGCCGGAAAGCACGGCGTGGATTGGCAACGCGATTTTTTCGATCACCGCTTTCGCGATCACCACGAACTGGACGAGAAAACCAGCTACATCCTGATGAATCCGGTTCGGAAAGGATTGTGCGAGCGAGCGGAGGATTGGGTCTGGGTTTATCGTCCGAATGACCGTCCGCCGCCGCGTTGGTAGAGTACGCCGGCGCGCACCGGAGTGACGCGCCTTACCTGCTAAACTCTGGTGTAACGCGTTTGATTTCATCGAGCGATGCCGGGTTTTCCAGGGCAGATGTATCGCCAAGTTTTTCGCCCAGATAAGCGGCGCGAACGATCCGGCGCATCACTTTTGCGTTCCGCGTCTTGGGTATATCAGCCACAAAAACGACTTCTCGCGGAGCGAGCGCTTTACCCAAGTCGCGTCCGACGTTCTTTTTTAATTCGCCTGCCAGGGCAAGATCGCCATTTGCGTCTTTCTTCAGAACACAAAAGCAAATCAACGCTTCGCCTTTGATGGAATCGGGGACGCCGATCGCGGCGGCTTCACTCACTTGGGGGTGCGCAACAAGGATTGACTCGACCTCAGCCGGGCCGACGCGTTTGCCGCCAATTTTAATTGTGTCGTCGGAACGCCCCAGAATGTACCACAGCCCATCGTTATCGACTGCCGCCCAATCGCCGTGCACCCAAACATCTGGAAAACGCGACCAGTAGGTCTCGATGTAGCGCTCGGGGTCTTTCCAAAATCCGCGCGTCATCCCGATCCAAGGCTCACGGATTACCAGTTCGCCCACTCGGCCGCGCACAGATTTTCCAGTTTCATCGATAACGTCCGCCGCCATTCCCGGCAGCGGCCCTGAGAACGCGCACGGCTTCATTGGCGTGAGCACATTACCCATCACGATCCCACCGGAGATTTCAGTGCCGCCGGAGTAGTTAATGATCGGAAGTTTTCCGCGTCCCACATTTTGGAAGAGCCACATCCACGGGTCGGGATTCCACGGCTCGCCAGTGGAAGCAAACTTGCGCAGCGACGAAAGATCATGTCGATGCACGATTTCGTCGCCGTGACGTCGCAACGCGCGAATCAGCGTCGGCGAAACGCCCAGGGTAGTCACTTGATGCCGATCCACCAATGACCAGACGCGATCTGGTTCCGGAAAATCGGGTGCGCCATCGTAAAGCATCATCGTCGCGCCGAGCAGTAACGTGCCGAAAACTTCCCACGGGCCCATCATCCACCCCATGTCCGTCATCCAGAAAAGCGTTTCATCTGAATGAAGATCGAGGCCCTGCCATATATCCTGCGCTGATTTGACCGGGAACCCGCAATGCGTGTGTACCGCGCCTTTTGGTTTTCCGGTCGTGCCTGACGTGTAGATGATCATCATCGGGTCTTCCGCCGAGGTGTGTTCGGTCGGCGCGTCATCAAAAGGCCCAGGCAACTTTGCAGGTGGTCCCGCATCAGCGCTGAGATCTTCGATTAGCCATTCACCGGCTTGGTTGAGAACGACCAGATGCCGCAACGTTGGAATTTGCGCAGCCGCGTCGTTGGCGATCGGCTTCATCGGGCAAAATTTCCCGCGACGATACGTTCCGGCAGCGGTAAAGAGCGCTTTCGCGTCGGCATCGTTTAACCTCGACACAATTGCGGCTGCGCCGAAACCGGAGAAGAGCGGGAGGAAAATTCCGCCGATCTTAATGATGGCGAGCATCGCGACTACGATTTCCGGCACCATTGGCATGAATACGCCGATGGCGTCGCCTTTGCCTAGCTTGAGAGTGCGGAGGGAATTCGCCATGCGATCGACTTGATCGCGTAATTCCTTGTAGGTAAGCCCGCGCGTCGTGCCAACTTCGATTTCGGATTTAATGGCCAGTTTCTTATCGATCTTCGTGTCGGCGTACTTATCGAGCAGGTTGTGAACGATGTTCATTTCACCGTCCACGCACCAGCGTGCCCATGGCTTGCCTTCGCTTAGGTCGACCACGCGCGAGTACGGTTTGTAAAACTGAATATCGAGGTCGTGCAGCACCGCGTCCCAGAACCACGCAATGTCGGTTGTCGATCGTCGCATCAGCTCATCGTACGAACCTAGCGCGTGTTTTTTGATAAAGCGCTGAAGGTTCGATTGCGCGACGAGCTCTGGCGTCGGATGCCAGACAAAATTGCCTCCAAACTGAAATTCGCTCACGGACTTATTTTGCTGTCATTCCGAGCGAAGTCGAGGGCTGAAGGCTCATACCACGGGCCGCTCGCTAGGTTAATGGCATCGACGCTATTAACCTAGCAATCCCGTGATGAAACCGTTGGGTAACGCGGCGGGATTCTTCGACTCCGCTGCACTAGGCTCAGAACGACGGGGAGTGGGGTTGCCCCTGACGAATTCGTCGGCAGATTGAAATTGCAACTTTCCATGAAGACAACGCTTGCTCATCAACTCGCCAATTATTCGTCCTCGTTCCGGTTTGAGGATCTTTCCAAAGAAGTGGTGCACGAAGTGAAACGGCGTGTCATTGACTCGCTGGGATGCGTGCTGGGCGCGTGGAACGAAGAGCCGTGCGTCATTGCGCGAAAAGTCGCTTCCGATTTTTCGGCTAAACACGGATCGACGATCATCGGCACGAATCACAAGGCGCCGCCGGACTGGAGCGCATTCGCGAACGGCTGCGCTATCCGCTATTTCGATTACAACGACACCTATCTCTCAAAAGAGCCGGCGCATCCGAGCGATAATATTTCCGCGGCGCTGGCTGCGGCGGAAAGCGTGGGCGCCAGCGGCCGCGAATTGATCGCTGCGATCGCGCTCGCTTACGAAGTGCAATGCAGACTTTGCGATGCCGCGAGTATCCGCGCCCGTGGCTGGGATCATGTAACGTACGGCGCGTTCTCTACAGCGCTCGCGTGCGCACGCCTGATGAAACTTGATCCGGAAAAAACGCGGCACGCGGTGAACATTGCGGGAGTCGCGTGCGCGGCGATGCGTCAGTCCCGTGCAGGCGAACTCTCGCACTGGAAGGGGGTCGCTTTTGCTGACGCAGCACGGCGCGGCGTTTATTCGGCGTTGCTTGCCCGAGCGGGAATGACCGGACCGGCGCCAATCTTCGAAGGGCAAATGGCCTTCGAAAAACAACTCGGTGTGTCGCTCGGGAACGTTGGAGAAAAATTCAGCGGCGCGCCGGAAATGATTTTGAACACTAGCATCAAGTATTGGCCGGCCGAATATCACAGCCAAAGCGCAATTGAGGCGGCGCTCTCATTGCGAAAGGAAATTGGCGATCCTGCAAAGGTAAAATCAATGACGATCGAAAGCCATGATGCTTCGGTCGATATCATTGGAAGCGAGCCGGAGAAATGGAAACCAGCAACACGCGAAACGGCAGACCACAGCTTACCTTACATTACGGCGATTGCGCTGATCGACGGCGAAGTAACGGACAAACAATTCGACAGCGAGCGCTTTGGCCATCCGAAGGTTTGGAAATTTTTGGGGAACGTGAAGGTAGAACGCAATTCGGAGCTAAGCGCGATGTATCCCGGCGCGGTCGCGAACATCGTACATGTCGATCTTGCCGATGGCCGGCGGCTAACCAGGCGAGTCGATTATCCGCTTGGGCACGCCAAGAATCCGCTGAAGGATTCAGAAGTCGAAGAGAAATTCTTTGCGCTTGTTGAGCCGGCAATTGGTCAAAAGCGCGCGAAGAGGATTGTCGATATTGTATGGAAGCTGGACGAAGCGGCAAACGTTGACGAGCTGATGAAGGCGCTGGTGATGGTGGAGAAGTAATTAAGAGATGTCTCGACCCATTCGACTTCGCTCAGGGCAAGACTTTCGCTCGACATGACAAAGAAAGGCAAAGCTGCACGATTACGCGAGTTAATCGCGCAAGGTTGCGTGATGCTGCCCGGTGTGCCAAACGCTGCGTTGGCACGGCAGGTAGAACGCATGGGCTTTGACGCCGTGTACATCAGCGGTGCGGGAATGGCGAATGCAACCGCGGGCGTGCCGGACATCGGGTTGCTGTCGATGACGGAGGTCGTGAGGCTTGCCGGGTATATTGCGAGTGCGGTGGCAATTCCGGCGATTGTCGACGCAGATACGGGCTTTGGCGGGGCGGAGAATGTCGCACGCACCATTCGCGAACTGGAAAAGGCCGGCCTGGCTGGTTGTCATATTGAAGATCAAGAATTTCCCAAGCGGTGCGGACACCTTGCTGGTAAGTCGATTGTCGAACTAGAGGAGATGGTTGGCAAAATCAAAGCTGCCATAGGTGCGCGACGCGATCCGGATTTCATGATCATCGCGCGAACGGATGCGCGCGCGGTTGAAGGTTTTGATCGGGCAGTCGAGCGCGCAGGGGAGTATATCGCTGCCGGCGCGGATGCGATCTTTCCCGAAGCGCTGCAAAGCCTGGAGGAATTCCGGGATTTCGCACGGGAGATTGACGCGCCGCTGCTCGCCAATATGACTGAGTTCGGGAAGAGCCCGTTGATTTCGTTCCATGATTTGATGGAGCTTCGTTATCGAATGGTGATTTTTCCGATGAGCGCGTTTCGCGTGGCGATGAAAGCGAGCGAGAAATTTTTACGCGCCCTGAAGGAGAGCGGCACACAAAAGGATTGGATCGACGAGATGCAGACCCGGCAGGAACTTTACGAACTCCTCGATTACGATCCGGTTGCCGAAGAGTGGTTGGGTCTAAGCGATTGACCATTTGTCGGCGCGCATATCACTGTTAACGTGAACGAAAGATGAGCACTGAAGCAAAACCACAGTATAGCCCCGGTTTGGCGGGGGTGATCGCGGGCGAAACAGCGATTTGCTGGGTCGATCCCAACGCCGGACTGATGTACCGCGGCTATGACATTCATGACATGGCGCAGAAGGCGAGTTTTGAGGAAGTCGCTTACCTCCTGCTCAATGGCGAGTTGCCCAACGGGAAACAATTAGTGGAGTTTACACAACAAATCGCCGCGGAACGCGCGCTGCCGGGGCCCGTGACCGAAATGCTCCGGCTTCTGCCGAGCAAGACTCATCCGATGGATATGTTGCGCACAGGCGTCTCGATGCTGAGCGCCTTTGATAAGGACCTAAGCGACAACTCACACGACGCTAACATCCGCAAGTCGATCCGGCTGATCGCGCGCGTTTCCACCTTAATTACCGACGGCTGGCGCATTTCGCATGGAGAAGACCCGTTGCCGGAGAAGCCTGATCTTACTCAAGCCGGCAATTTCTTTTATAAGTTAGAGGGAAAGGTTCCGCAGGATTGGCAAATCAGAATGCTGGATACGATTTTCAATCTTTACGCCGATCACGAGTTTAACGCGTCCACTTTTGCTGCGCGTGTCACGGCTTCGACGCTGGCAGGAATTTACGCTGCAGTGACGTCAGCAGTCGCGACTCTCAAGGGGCCCTTACACGGAGGCGCCAATGAGGAGTCGATGAAGATGCTTGAGGAAATCGGGACGCCAGACCGAGCGGAAGCCTGGCTGATGAAAAAATTGGAGACCAAAGAAAAGGTCATGGGGTTCGGCCATCGCGTTTACAAAAAAGGCGACTCACGCGTGTCGGTGATGCGTGAGATTGGGCGCGATTTGGGCAAGCGCACAGGCAAGGAAAACTGGATTCCAATCTGCGAAAAGCTCGAGGAAGTGATGGATCGCGAAAAACATCTTTGCGCCAATGTCGATCTTTATGCGGCGCCGGTGTTTTGGATGCTCGGGTTTCCACCGGAGTTAAACACTCCCCTGTTCGCTGCGTCGCGCGTAGCCGGATGGTGCGCGCACGTGACCGAGCAACACGATCATAATCGCCTGATCAGGCCGCGCTCACTCTACGTTGGCCATAAATTACGCCCATATCTGGACTCCCGCGGCGCGTAAAATCAACCTAGTAGGGCGCGACCGCCGGGCGCGCCGATCCAAACAAACATCATGGGCGACAAATCTCTCCAGGAGCAATACGCGCCGAACAACGCTTGCTGGGGCTGTGGCCCTGCGAATCCGGACGGACTACGTATCCGGAGTTTCCCAAAAAACGGCGAAGTTGTCGCAGAGTGGAAACCAGAAAGAAAATATGAAGCTTTTGAGGGAGTCCTGAACGGCGGCGTCATCGGCACGTTGCTCGATTGCCATTGCAATTGGACGGCCGCCTATCATCTGATGAAGCATGCGAAAGAGGACCACCCGCCGTGCACTGTCACGGCGGAGTATGCAATCAAATTGTTCCGGCCAACGCCAACGAATGATTCGGTGTTTCTTTCCGCTAAAATTGTCGATCTGACTGATGACCGCGCGACCATTGAAGGGACACTCACCGCAGGTGGAAAAGTTTGCGCAACGTGTCGCGGAGTTTTCGTCGCAGTTAAAGAAGGCCACCCCGCTTATCATCGATGGTAAGAGGTTTTCTCTGGTTAACCTTCCTCGCGGCAAGTGCAGTATCCGGGGAAAATGATGCGGTAGCCCGGATTGCAGGGATCGAGGCACGAATCGGCGGCCGAATCGGCGTGGCCGCACTCGACACCGCTAACGACAAACATGTTGATTATCGGACAGAGGAGCGATTTCCGATGTGCAGCACGTTCAAATTTCTCGCGGCCGCGGCTGCACTGAAGCGCGTCGATGAGAAAAAGGAGAAACTGGAGCGGTTCGTGCCTTATGGAGCAAAGGCGATCCTGGAATATGCGCCGGTGACAAAAGAACATCTCAAAGACGGCGGTATGACCTTGGGAGCGCTGTGCGCGGCCGCGATCGAACAGAGCGACAACACGGCCGGCAATCTCCTCTTGAATGCCATCGGCGGCCCTGCCGGCCTAACGAATTTTGCGCGCAGCCTCGGTGATCGCGTGACGCGCCTCGATCGGATTGAGCCGGAATTGAACAGCGCCATTCCCGGCGACGAGCGCGATACAACAACGCCTGCGGCGATTTGTTCGGACATGCAGAGGCTGTTGCTCGGCGACGCTTTATCAGAAGCATCGCGGCGCCAGCTCGAAGATTGGTTACAGCGCAATGAAACTGGAGGACCGATGATTCGTGCCGGCGTTCCGAAAAACTGGATTATTGGCGACAAGACCGGGCGCGGGTCAAACGGCGCGACTAACGATATTGCCATAATGCGTTCGCCTGGTCGTGCGCCGATTCTGCTGGCCATTTACTCTGTAGGATCAACAGTGACGCCGGACGATCGAGCGGCAGCCACCGCCGAAGTGGCAAAAATTGTCGCTGAATCGATGTAACGAATAGAGATCGCGAGCAACGCTCGGAATTTGACGCCTGAATTTCGTCGATGCGCAATTCGCAGGAGCGCGCTCAGTTTGCGTCATGAAAACATCAACATTTCGTATTGTTCCACTTCCCACCGAAGTCGCAGAGGAAGCTCGACACATAGCAAAGTCTGGGGCCGCGGACCACGCTGTCATCAAAGTGGATTCTCCGACTGGTTATCCGTGCCGGCACTGTCTGCGTTGGGCAAAGCTTGGCGAGCGCGTCATTCTTTTTCCCTACGCTTCGATTCCTGCGGGTCATCCGTATTCAGAGACTGGTCCGATCTTCATTCATGCTGAGCCCTGCGAACGTTACGGCGCGACGTGGAAATATCCGGAAGACTTTCGCGAAGGCCGCGCCTTCCGCGCTTACGACGCAAATTACAACATGATCGATGCCGAGGTCGCGAACGGAAATGAACCGGAAGCAGTCATCGAGAAGCTGCTCCAAAATTCGAAAACCGAATTCGTGGATGCGCGAAGCGTTACTCGCGGCTGTTTTACCTTTCGAATCCAGCGCGGTTGAGGAGCGGGGTGAAATTCGCTGCCCGAATTTCGCCGATGCGTCAGCGCATGCGAGTGCTTAATTTGTTAACATGGAAACAATGGAACTTCTTCCTCCGAGTGAAACGATGTATCGCGCGTTAGTAAATCGCGACACAAGTTTTGAAGGCATATTTTTTGTTGGAGTGCGCACGACGGGAATTTTCTGTCGGCCAACCTGCACGGCGAAAAAGCCGGCGCGTGAGAACGTCGATTTCTTCGCCACACCAAGTGAGGCGCTGGAAAGCGGTTATCGTCCATGCTTGCGCTGCCATCCTATGAATCCGAACCAACACCCGCCCAAATTGATCGAGCGTCTCCGTACCGAGGTCGAGCGCGCCCCGGGCGGACGGCTCACAGATAAGGAACTGGCGGCGCTGGCGATCGATCCCTCGACCGCGCGCCGTCAATTCAAACGCCACTACGGAATGACTTTTCAAGCTTATCATCGCGCGCGCCGGATGGGTCTCGCCTTGAGTCAGGTGCGGCAGGGCAGCCGCGTGGATGAAGCGCGCAACGGTAGCGGCTTTGAATCTGAGAGCGGTTTTCGAGTAGCGTTTACGAGGATTTTTGGCGAGCCCCCGACGAATGCGAAGGGGAGTGCACCACTTCTTGCGGAGCGAATCGATACGCCGCTCGGAGCGATGATCGCCGTCGCTGATGACGAAGGTTTGCGACTCCTTGAGTTTTTCGATCGCCGCGCAACCGAACGTGAGTTGTCAGCGTTGCGAAAACGACTGCGAACAAATGTAGTGCCGGGAAAACATCGGCATCTGGAAGCAGTCCGTTCGCAATTGGCCGATTACTTCGCCGGCAAAGACCTCAAATTCAATATTTCACTCGCGCCGGTTGGTTCGCAGTTTCAACTGCGGTCCTGGAAAATTTTGCAGTCGATTCCCGTAGGCGAGACGCGTTCGTATTCCTGGATGGCGAAACGCCTGGGAGATGAAAACGCGCGCAGGGCTGTCGGCCGTGCGAATGGCACAAACATGATCTGCATTATCATTCCGTGTCACCGCGTGATCCGCGCTGACGGCACGCTGTGCGGATACGGCGGCGGATTGTGGCGCAAGAAATGGTTGTTAGACCACGAGCGTCGCCACGTGACAAGGTGATGAGTGAGCCGTAATCAGTGATCGGTTGATACTGGCGTTGGTCGCCATATCTGATCACGGATCACTGATCTTCCTAAACACGCGATGTCGATTCCCAAAGTCGTTGCTGGTGTTGTCTTCAACGTCGCGTTTTACGCTCTCCTGCTCTTTGCGCCGGCCGGCACGTTGCACTTGTGGCGCGCATGGGTGTTTCTCGCCGTTACCGTCGCCGTGATGGTCGTGGCCATCTTCAGCATCTTGCCTGATAATGCTGACCTGTTCTCCCAACGCGCAAAAGGGATCATCCAAAAAGGACAGCCCCTGTGGGACCGAGCTCTCGTGATTCTGCTGGTCATCTCATATGTCGGACAGATCATCTTTATCTCACTGGATGTGTTCCGGTTCCATCTTGTTCCAAAACCCAGGGGCTCGTTTCACTTTTTGGGCTTGCGCTCTATGTCGCGGGCTGGTGGATCATGACTCTCGCGATGAAAGTCAATCCATTTGCCGTGCCAGTCGTTAGGCTCCAGGAAGAAAGGCACCAGCGAGTCATCGACACCGGTGTCTATTCGGTCGTGCGGCATCCGATGTATGCGGGTTTTGTCCCGATGGTTGTGGGCCCCGCGCTCTGGTTAAAATCATATGTTGCGGCCTTGCTGGCACTCGTTCCCATCGCGGTGTTGGCAGTGCGGAGCGTCTTCGAGGAACGGTTTTTGACGCGCGAATTAAAAGGTTACGAAGCGTACACAGAAAAGGTGCACTACAGACTAATCCCCTTTCTCTGGTAGAAACGAGCCCTGGGTGGCTGAAACACCAACCGGCGCGGTCGCGAGAACGATCGCAACACACGCCGTCTGGGACATCGGTGGCCGTCAATTGGCCACGCGCTATAGAGAAATGGATGGCACAGGTGTGGGCGTCGTAAGCCGCGCCGACGGCCTCGATTTCGCATACGCATTCAATCGACGACTGACGACCGCCGAGCACGACGGCACCAAAGCGCAGATTGATGGGTTTCTGGATGCGCACGGGTCACGCTTGTAGCGGCGTCATCCGCGGCGATCGATTCGGTGGCGACGTTCGTCGTTGACGCGAAAATCATTTCGCCACACGCACAACTGTTGAATCCAAAGCCGAGGCAGGCTGCATCTCAGTGAAAACAAACGACGAGCGTTATGATCCAGGATTTCAGGTTTGCTCTGCGGCAACTTCTCAAGACGCCGGGATTCACCACGGTGGCGGTGTTGACGCTTGCCATGGCGATCGGCGTTAACTCAGCCAGTTTTGCGCTGATCAATGGAGTGGTGCTAAAGCCGGTGGTGCCGGTCCGGCCAAACGAAGTCATGAATGTCTTCACAGCGAGGCAGAATGCGAGCCACGATTACCGCCAGTTCTCCTACAATGAATACCGCGAGCTGCGCGAGAACGGCCGAGACGTATTCGTCAATGTAGCCGCGCTCGAGTTCGCCGTGGCCGGGATTGGGCGCGATCACGAGATGCGGCGCAGCTTCGCTTTCCTGACCTCCGAAAATTATTTCCCGATGATGGGAGTGCAGCCGTTTCGCGGCCGGTTTTATAACACCGAGGAATGTAAACCGAATGCGAATATTGCCGTAGTCGTGACCAGCTACGGTTTTTGGAAACGCAACGGTGGCCGCAATGACTTTGTCGGTAGCACGCTTCACATCAATGGGCAGCCGTACACCGTGATCGGCATTGCGCCGGACGGATTCAGCGGCGCGAACGCGCTGATCGCGCCTGACATCTGGGTGCCGCTCGGCGTTCGTTCGCAACTCGGTTCCGCTTTTGGCGATTCCGAAACGACGCACGACCTGTTGAACCCGAAGAATTACACCTTCAATCTCACGGCGCGACTGCGCCCGGACCTGACGATTGATGCGGCAAAAGCCCGTTTGCCGGTGCTGGCGCAACGATTGAATAGGATCCAACCGGAGGGCAGCGAAGGTACACGGGAGTTACAAATTCAAACGCCGTCGCGATTCGGCCTGAGTACGCAACCGGAGGACGACGGCCCAATCACCCTAGTCGCGACGCTGTTAATGGCAATGGCCGGCGCGGTCTTGCTCATCGCATGTTTGAATCTCGCAAATATGCTGCTCGCGCGCGGCACGGCGCGTTCGAAGGAAATCGCGGTCAGGCTAGCTGTCGGAGCGTCACGCTGGCAGATCATTCGGCAACTATTATGCGAGGGATTTGTGCTTGCCGTTTGCGGGGGCGCAATCGGACTTGTCCTCAGCGCTTGGTGTAATGATCTTTTACTCGAACAATTTCGCAGTCTGCTCTCGTCCGTTAATTTTTCCTTTGTCGTTAAATTACGGCCGGACGCGGCGGTATTTGCAGTCACGTTCTTCTTTTACCTCATCGCAACAATGCTTTTCAGCCTTGGCCCAGCATGGAAAGCAACAAAGGCCGATCTCGTTAATGACCCCAAAGAGCAAGTCGGCGAGCCGGCGCGCATCGGGCGCCTGAGTCGTTTCTTCGCACCGCGTCACATTTCGGTCATGGCACAAATAGCGCTCTCGCTCATGTTGCTTTTCGCCGCGGGATTATTCTTCCGTGGCGCGCTAAAAGCAGCTGGAGTTAATCTGGGCTTCATCGCGGCCGCCGATCTCATCAGTGAGTTCGATTTTACTTTGATTAAGAAAACGCCGGCCGATTCGCGGCGATTGATGTTCGACATTGTGCAACGCGTACGAGAGTTGCCTGGCGTAACGGCGACGGCTATCGGCACCATGCTGCCGTATAACGATTTCACCACCACGCGCCGCATTTTGCGCACGAAAGACACCATGCCCAATGATCCGAAGGCACCGGACCCAAGCGTCAACTCACTCTACACCGCGATCACGCCCGGTTACTGCGAGGCGCTCGGCATAAAGCTGCTGCGAGGTCGCGATTTCACCCAGAACGAATGCGAAAACAAAGACTCGCGTCGCGTGGCGATTATCGACGAAGAAACGGCAAAGAAACTTTTCCCGAATGAGGACCCGATCGGTCAGCATATTCGCTACTCGCAACCGCCGAAGGACGGCTCGCCTAACGACATGGAAATTGTCGGTGTCGTGAGTAAGCACCGGCATGACATTCAGAACGATTCCGTCACTTGCCGATTATTTGTGCCGTTGGCGCAGGGATACAGCGGCCAGACCTACCTGCATGTGCGGCTCAATACGCAAGATCGACGTGCTGTCGTCGCGTTGATTCCGACACTGCGTCACACCCTGCGCGAGATTGATCCCGATCTGCCACTGCTGCAGATGACGCCATATGTCGACCTGATCGAGAGATCGCCCAATCTTTGGATCGTCAAACTTGGGGCAACTCTCTTCGGTGTTTTTGGCGCAATTGCGCTCGCCTTAGCTGTCGTGGGTGTTTATGGCGTGAAAGCTTATGCCGTCGCGTGCCGGACCCAGGAAATCGGAATCCGCATGGCATTGGGTGCACATCGGCGCGACGTGTTCGTCCTGATTATGCGACAAGGTGCGATGCAAACGGCTCTGGCTGTGGGCATCGGTCTCCTTCTTTCACTCGCTGCAGGGCGCGTCTTGGCCAAAATCTTGTATCAAGTAAGTCCCACGGATCCGTTGGCGCTCGTCGGTGCAAGTTTGATGCTCGCGACTGCGGCGCTTCTTGCTTGTTTCTTCCCGGCGAGCCGCGCCAGTCGGGTAAATCCGATGACGGCGTTGCGAACCGAATAAAGCAAAAGGAACCCATGCGGCCAATTGCGTTTCTGCCATCAAAAAACAAGCCTGACGGCAGACAAAACTTTACGTCGGCGACGTCTGCAACATGATGACTGTTCCGGGAGAGGGAGCGGAGCGCCTGGCGGAGATTTTCCGAGAGATTTTTGCCTTATCTGAAACAAACCGGCCGAATCATTCGAAATCCGCGCCGGTCGATGATTCAATCAAATTATTCGACACTCAGGGCGCGAGTCGGACTCCCGCGACCCCGAAAGGGAAACAGGCGAGCGACGAGCGCAGCGAGGCCGAAGATTAGAAATCTCGTCACTAGGAACAGCGCGGGTGCAAGCCGGCCTTGGTAAAGTTGCTACGCGCCCGGGGTGACTCGAACACCCGACCCACGGATTAGAAATCCGTTGCTCTATCCGGCTGAGCTACGGGCGCATTTGCTATGTAACATGGCCTAGATCGGAAGATTTTCTTGCGTTTTTCACGGTCATCTTCTACGGTCAAAGCCATGAAAGAGCAAAAAACAGCGAAAACATGGCAAAGAACGCGGCTCCAAAATCTGGTTCGCCACAAGTCCGGGCGCTATTATGCCAGAGCTTTCGCGAACGGCAAAGAAATCTGGAAGTCGCTTAAAACGTCACACCTCGGCGTAGCTGAAGCGAGGCTTGCCGAATTCCTAAAGGAGCATCGCCAGCGCCGGAGCAAAGGAGAAGTGTCGGCGAAGATGACTTTCGGCGAGGCGGCTGCGATTCACCTCCGCAATCTCGATGACGATCCTGACCTCAAGGAGAGCACGCGCCGTTATTGGCGGGAATGTCTGGCGGCGCTTCAAAAAACCTGGCCGGGTCTTTCCCAAATCGCAGTTCGGAAGATCACCCAGTCCGATTGCCGGGAATGGGCGAGCGCCTATGCAAAGACGGCATCGCCGACTCGATACAACAACACCCTCTCCGTTCTCAGACACGTTCTCAATGTTGCTGTCGAATGTGGCGTCGTTTATAGCAACCCGGCTGCCGCCGTAAAACGTTTTGCCGTGCGTGGCAAGCGAGTTTCATTGCCGACAACAGACAAATTCAATTCACTAATTGCCGAAATGCGCGCCGGCCACAGCCGCGACTCAATCAACTGCGCGGACTTGGCGGCCGGTTTGGCTTTCACCGGTTGCCGAATTAGCGAGGCGCGAGAGATCGCCTGGCGGGACGTAGACTTTGAGGCTGGCGAAATCGTTGTGCGCGGCGATGCCAAAACCGGAACGAAAAATTGGGAATTACGCCGCGTCCCGCTTATTCCCGATGCGCGGGCCCTCTTTGAACGAATGCGGAGTGAACGTCCCGGCGACTCCTTAGACGCGAAAGTATTCCGCGTCCGCGAGTGTCAAAAGGCTCTTAATCGCGCGTGCCAAAAGGTGGGAATAGATCGAATCACGCATCATTATCTACGGCATTTGTTCGCAACGCGCTGCATCGAAAGCGGTGTGGATATTCCTACCGTTTCCCGTTGGCTTGGACACAAGGACGGCGGAGCATTGGCAATGAAAACTTACGGCCGTTTGCGGCGTGAACACAGCATTGCGCAAGCGCAGCGTGTGACATTTGCACCAGGTCCGCATGAGCAAGCCGACATTATTACATTCCGCTTGGCGAGATAAACACGTCATCTAGCTGCAGAGCGCAAACGCACGGCCGCGCGCAATAAACTTCGTCACCATAATTTCGCCCGCGTGTTACGAATCGCAGGCAACGCGTTATTTTTTTCGCCAAAAATTTTAGGCTTGCGATGCCTTATGGATATGCATTGATTAGGTATCCGCGATACACAATGCAGATCACTGACATCGGGCGCAGACGCAATCGCGTGTTGCGCGTGAACCAATCCCCTTAAACGAACGGCTCGGCTATAACGCCGCTGAATTTGCCGCCCTTTTTGGTCGCTCGCCGACTTGGGCCTATCGACAGATTTATGCTGGTCGGGTAAAGCCAATCGCCGACTGTGGAAGGCTCTTAATTCCGCACACAGAGGTCGATTGCATTCTAGAACGACGCCGCGAATACAACCCAACGCAAAGAGGCCAGCGATGAAGCCGCTGCAAGACTTCTCCTATGCGGTAACGGAAGCGCGCAAGATATTTGACGCTGGCCACGACCTGGCTGCGTGGCTCATTTTCTACGAAGCAAAAGAAGCGGCTTACGCCAAGCTCGTGGCTGCCTTGCCACAGGTCGCGGCAATTGAGGACTTCTGGCGTTATACGCAGAACATGCCCCCGACTGCCTGGCTGCCGATAATGGAGAGCGAGATTCTGCGCATTACTCACAGGAAGCACTTTTGCCGCGATTGCGGGGCCGTAGCTATCACATGGCCTGAACGTCGATGCACTCAGTGCCAGAAAGCAAGACGGCTAGAAACCTACCAAAGGGCAAAGCAGCGAGCACGCGTTAAACAACGGATGCGCAAGTGTCCGCTTTGTAAGGTCGAGACACTCGATCTGCGCTGCCGCGTCTGCCTCTCTTGCCAGAAAGCATCACGAAGAGCTAGGAACCAATGCTATCAAAAATCTCTTAAAGACCGCTCCGTAAGACGGGTTCAGCTCAATTTTACGAGCGAAGAAATGTCCACAGTCACCGGAAACCGTATGACTAGCCAACCCCTAGAAACTGTGGACAGCGAAGGCGTCTTAGCGGGAAGTGCGTCATGAGTGCTAGCAATGAGGATGTAGGCTGGAAGGCTGAAGAGGCTAAGCGGCATTTGCACCTCCCTAAGCTTCATATGCCTCCTGAGTGCCCTGAGCCTCCTGATCCTCGTGAACCTCTTGAGCTTCTTGGTTATTCTGAGTCTCCTTGTATCTCTGTGTCTCCTGTGTCCAACGGACAAGAGCTAGAGAAACAGCTTAAAGACTTGGCGGCGCGCTGTGCCTGTCGCGCGAGCGATGCGGCGGACAGGAGACGCTTCGAGCTTGCGCGCAGCGTAAGAGCCCTTGAGAAAAAAATCGGCCGGAAACTCACTATTGGCGAACGGATGCTGGCATTCAATGTCTGGTATCGCGCTTCTGGGTGGTACGTGGATCCCAAAACGCGCGACGATTACTTAGCTTCCTATCTCGCAGAGCTCGGAAAGGTTCGCGTACCGACAGGCGAAGGCGACACACTCAAGAAGGCGCTTGAGCACGTTTCAGCGCTTTCAGTTTCTGAACTGCCCGTGATACCGGACTACGCGGACGCGCCGGAGAGTTGGCGCAGAATCGCGGCGGTTCACTGCGAACTGTCTCGCCGATCTACAAATAAGAACAACACATATTTTCTGAGTTGTCGCGACAGCGCAAAAGCTTTTCCCGGCCTGAGCCATCAAAAAGCGTACGATATCAATCTTGCTCTCGCCGAGTTGGGCGTGGTAAAGATTGTTCGACCCGGTGACAAGCGCCACCCAGGCGGGAAAGCTTCGGAATTTCGGTATCTCTTACCGCAAACTTGCCAAACTGAAGACGGAACGGAGAAAGCGCGCCCTATTGCCGATACATGGTGATACCGCACAAGGTACGCGCGCCCGGGCGGAGTTCGTAAACGTGCAGATGATTCGACAGTCACGATAAAATGTTACAAAAAAAAGGAAGAAAAATTCGTGTCGGATTACCTACTATGCGATAGAGCGCACTCATGACTGCACACCAACTGAGAGAAGCGATAGAATCCGGGCCGCCGGATGGAGGCGAACTCGCCACGATCAGGCCAACGATTAGCCTGCCGTGGTTGCGACTGAAGTTTTGCTGGGAAGCTATACTCGAAGGTGGGGACGGCAACCTGAGCGATTACATTCAGGGCCTGATTATTAATGACAAAGAACGCCGCGACCAGAAGCGGCTGACCGCGCGGGCCATTGAAGTACAGCTGCCGCCGGTGCAGCCAAAGCGTGAGCACTTTTGAAGCTGGCCGTGAGATGCAATGCCACAAGCGACGGCAATGACTAATATTTATCGCGCACTTAACCTAAGTCAGCTTGCTAAGCATACCGGCTACAGTCGCGCTGCGCTGTCCGCGATGCAGTTGCCACTAGTAGCTGGCAAAATTTCAGTCGCGGATTTTCGCCGCATCATTCGGCGACGGCAGGACGCAATGGAAGCCGCGCTGCCCGCCCCTATTTTGCCGCCGCGTGACGCATTAACACCAGAAGATGTTACTCGTGTGCAGGCGCTCGCGAATAAATTATTTTATGCGCCGCATCACTCGAAAGCGCAGCCAACTCCGAGGACTTCGAGCCGGAGATAGACGCCCTGCGCCCGCGTCATTGCGCCTGTCCATATCGCTTTGTAATGCGTCTTTAGCACTTGAGTATTAGCTTGGTTCCGTTTCGATCACCTTGAGCCTATGCTAGCCGCTAATTTCATGAGAGGATGCTCTACGGTGTTGCGTCACTAGGCTGGGGGGGGTAGGTAGGCTTCGAAACTGGGCCGGGCGGAAAACAATCCTTATTTCTTGCCACCTTCTCGCGCGCGCGTGGAGATGATTCGGAAAGTCCCACGGCTCCCCACGCGGGCACGCGTAAGATCATAACGAAAGTCACCCCGGCTTGCTCGCGCGCGCGGAAGACCTTTGCGAAACTCCCCGACCGTTCGCGGCGTTGCGTCGCCTGTCTGGCGAGGGTAGGTATGCTTCCGAACCTGGGTCCGGCAGAAACAATCCTTTTTTTCGTGCCGCTCATACTTGGGCTTGCCCGCGCGCGTGAAGATCATAGCGAAACTCCTCGGTAGGGACTCGCAGCAACTGTTGTCCGACCACCGAAACTGTGGTCGCGATGGCGAATTAGTTGTGCGGCACACCGCCAGTTTTACAGGGTTCTAATCTCTCTGGTCGAACCTCCTCCATAACGCGTTGCAGTCGCGTTCGCAGCGCCAAACTGCGCGCGGAGGTCTTCGCATCACCAGTGTTTTTGCAACGCGATGGGCAGCCGCAAGATGTGGACCGCCCATTTAAGAGATCCTGTCCAGGGACGAGCCGAAGCTTTCCGCACTGGCACTGAACGAGCCATTTCCGACACCGGTAGTTCGATTCAATATCTTCGCGAGGCAAAACGATCCATCTCCCAAACCTACGGCCGGTAAGGTCATCAATAGGGCGCTCCATCTGGTTTGACAGATTTGCGCAAGATGTATGGCAATTCAAGTAGATTCGACACAAGATGTAGCGCTTGTCGAGCTGTGCCTCGCGCGCACGCGTCAAGATCTGTCGGAAAGGGTCGGCGCATCGCTGCTCAGCTTTGACCTCGATTGGCCAGAAGCGCCTTGCGCCCCACGCGTGTGTAGACTTTCGAGAAAGCCGCCCGGGGGTTACGCCTGTTCCGCCCTCGCGCGCGCGTAAGAGCATTCGGAAAGAGGCGCCTCGCTTACGCACGATCGCGTCCAAGCGGGTGTCCATCCGCCGGCGCTCCTCTAGGAAACCTGGCGCCGCGGCGTTGATCGATGCGCTGACGGCAAGCATCAGAAAGATGCAGGCAGTGACCAGAGACTTGGCGATGGATAACATCAGCGCAGAAACTAGCGGATACTTTTCACAGACCCGCCCGATTTCCAAACTAACCTAACCCGAGTACGCGGAAGCTTGACCCTTAGCGGGTCCTATGAAGATGGTCATATCGACGCGAACAGTTTGGTTCGGGACAACTGTGAATGGTTGCCGGTTCGCGTGGATGCGTTCTGCGGTGCGTTCTTCTGCTGGGCGTTCTTGCACGGCCAGGATGTAAGCGCCGGGCGGCAGGGCGGCGCGATAGTTTCCAGATTTGTCTGCAGTCAACCGCGCGATCTCTCTTTTCCCGTCCTGACTCAAGATGATCAGTGGATACTCGGCATAAGTTTCGGGCGCCGACTGCGGCATGTTATCAGGTTCAACCGCCCTGATCACGACAATCTTCAAATGCCCGTCCATGAAACCTTCGGCCGCGGCTTTAACCGATGCACTGCCGGCCAGCATTAGAAAAATGCAAGCAGCCGCCACGAAATTGGGGATCGATGACATTAACACATAAGATCAGATGGATAGTGTTCACTTTCCCACCCGATTTTTCAACGACCACGCGAAGACGAAGAGGGCCGCCAGCTGCGGCCCTCTTCCCAGAATCAACAGATGGCGGCTACGGCCCGCCTAGATCCAGCCTCCACATCCCCTGCGAATGCGTCGCCGCGTAAATCAGGGTCGGGCAATTCCTCCCACTAAGCCCGACACAGGTGGGAACTCGAGCTGAGGGCTGGATCTCGAGGTGCGTGATCTCGAAGCGCGGCAGGTCCGGCGTTACGCGCCAGTCGCCCCTGCCGTCGTTGTTACCCCGAACGACGCCGAAGTCCGTGGCGACGTACAACTTTTTCTTCGCGTCGTCGCGGACGATATCGTTGATCGGCAGGTCGCCGTTGTCGGTCGGCGTCGGAAATGTCGCCGTGCCGCGTTCGACCTGGAGGTTCGTGAACGAACCCGAGCCAGGGGCCGGACCGCCTTCGCGCGCGTCGAAGACGTGACCAGGAGTGGTGGGCGTCGCTGCGTTGTAGCCCGAGTAGGTGACCCAAGCATGGTTCACGTTGTCGGGATCCGGATAGATCGAGCTCGGGTACCTGGTCGGAGAGGTCGCGTTGTCGATCCGGTGCCATACGACCGTGGCCGGGTCGCTCGCATCCGCATTGTGCGTTACAAAGACGCGTCCTGCCGACGTCGTCGTCCACAGCGTTCCATGGTCGGCCTTGTTACGCGCGATCCAAGAGACCGCCCCGCCCACGCGGTCCGAGCCGTAGACAGCGCCGGTCAGGTCGCCGCTCGTATCCGAGCCTTGCGGGCCACCGAGCGGCTGGAAGTCGCCGCAACCCGGCTGGCCTCCAAACGTGGTGAATTCAGGACAGTTCGCCTCGTAATTGGCGATATCGGGCGTTGTGTCCTGCGGAACAGCGGTGGGATTCGCACCTGCTCCGAATGCCCACGAGCGCCACACATGCTGGAGTCCCGAAAAGATCGGGTGTGCGCCCGTCGGCGGGTTCGGATCACCGATCTCAGGCCAGTAGAAGCCGACCGCCTCGCCGCTGTTCACGAGCGGCGCCGAGATGATGACCCATTTGGTGGGATCACCGTTCTCGAAGTTCGCATCCGTGAACGCGCTCGTGAACTCGTTGAATCGCCATGTGGGATTCGTGCCGTCGTAGCCGGAGTTGCCGCCATCGCCATAGATGTTCTGAGGCCAGTTGTTCCGGTCGCCCACGGGATTGTTGTTCGACCACGTGCCATTGTCTTGCGTCCCACCTTGAACCTCAGCCGGGTTCGAGGGGTTGATCGCGACGCCGATGAACTGCAATGTGTCGAGGTTCCGGTCGATGTGCGTGATCAGGTTTGGCACTCGCGAAAGCATGCGGCCGCAGTTCGTGAGGCTTGCTGCTCCAAGCAGAGGCCGCTCGTCGGAGTTACATCGGAACGAGAGGTCGCCGAAATTACCATCAGTGCGGATCACCCCGCCGTCCGAGCCCTCGAAGATCTGGGTCGGATTTGACGGGTTGACGACGATCGCGTGCTGATCCGGATGAATGTTGTTAGGCGCCCAGAGGCAGGCGAAATCGGCTGACACGCCGCCGAAGAGCAACTCTCCGTCCGCGCCCAGCCCGCACCAGCTCGCAGGAGTGTCCTGCATGTCGTAGGTGAGGTCGGTGAACGTGCGATTTATGGCGGTACCCGTGGCCGAGGCATCGGGATCACCGGCCGTTGTCGAGTACAAAACGGCGCGCCCGTTCGAGCGACCGTTTCCGCAGCCGACGCCCTTGGTGTTGCACGGCAGTTCGCCGTAGTTATACGAGCCGAGGACGTAGACTGTATCGGGCAATCCGGCCGGCGTGTAGACGTATTGGTCGTACCAACACTGCCCCGTGCAAAAGTTGTCGGTCGCGTAGTACGGATTCGACGTCACCTTCGCCGTCAAGCATTGCCAGGTGTTGTACGTCTGCGGGAACGCGTGCGTCAACGGATCGGGCGGCGTGCATGTCCCCTGCGAACCGAGCAACGTCGCGGCGGGTTGGTTTGCGTTGTCCGTCCGCCAGAAGTTCGCCGCGTTCGCAGCGAGCGGATCGCTGCTGGCCGCCGTGCCGTCGGTTAGGTAGATCCGCGTCGTGCCGTTCTTGACGGTCAGCGCAAACATCGTCCGATCGACACCGCCACCCGGAAACTGCGGCGCGAACACCTGCCGGAAATCGTACGGCGTCGACGAGCCGTCGAGCGACGCGGAGCGACGCCAGACACCCTGGTCGAACGCCGACGCGTACACGGTCTGCGGATCGAGCGGGTCGAGCGCTGCGTCCCTCACGCCAAAGGTCGAGGCGTTTCCGTTCCAGACCTCGGTGAACGTGTTCCCGCCATCGGTCGATTCGTACAGCCCGACGGAGTTTGCTCCGGGCGGGAACCGCTGCGTCTCGCCAGGCAAACCGATAACATGCGAGAGCCCGCGGACGCCGAGTGCGGACGCAGCGTAGATATGGTTCGGGTTCGTCGGGTCGACGAGGATCTTGCCGACGCTGCGCCCGAGGAAGGCGTCAGTACTGGGCGAGACGCACGCGTACACGGCGTTGTTCACGCAGGTGTCGGCGAGCTTCGTCCAGTTGTTGCCGCCATCCGTGGTCTTGTAGATGCCGACGCCCGCTTCGCACCCGGAGCTGCACCGGTTCGCCTCGCCGGTGCCGAGGTAGAGCGTGTTGCCGCTAGAGTCGTTGGGATCGGCCGTCAGCGCGCCGACCGAGTTCTGCGCGATCCCGCCCGTGAGGTATGTCCAGCTCGGGTCTGCTGCGAGGGCGTCGTCCGTTCGCCAAACCCCTCCGCCGGAGGTGCCAACCCAGAGACGGCAGTTACCGGGCACACACGTCGGAGCGATGACGAGCGCCGTGTCACGACTCGCCGTCGGTGTCGTCGCCCCCGAGAACGAAAGCACACCGGGCTGGATGGAGTTCTGAAGCGGCCCGTACGACTGCCAATGGTTGTTGCCCTCCGGGTGGCCCTGTTTGGCGATCTTGTCGAACGTCTTCCTGGCATTCTGGACCATCGAGGGTGGGATCACGTTGGCCGGATAGGTCCGCGCCGCGGATTTGTACACCTCGTAGCCGCCTACCGGACCTTCGGCCGGTATAGTGCGGGCGCTTCTTAATACCGCGTCCGGCTCGCCGGCGATCTTGCCTTTGGCCGCCCGGTCTTGCGAGAACTGGCTCGACGGACCACCGACGGTAACGAGCCTATCGCTCCCAGCGATAAAAGCCATTGCCGCCGCCGCTGAGATGAGCGTGCCCGCACTTACTACGCGCACAATTGAGGTGAAACGATTTCGGTTACGCCAGGAAGGAGTTTTCATATTTTTGAGCTGCAGTTCGGGTTGGAGTTTCGACTAACTTCCCCGGCACAAGAGAAGCGTATTTTGCTGGAATCACGGAAAAGCCGTCAAGGTTTTTAACATTATATTTTTGTAATGTTCGCGAAACCGGATGCTGCGTCGCCAGACCTTCGTCAGGCCGTCG
>Ga0137365_10000245_pt1 | contig 33661 bp, 31 predicted proteins | sample SagtaG_9_FD_104799 | JGI IMG/M metagenome (GOLD analysis project Ga0137365, IMG submission 104799) | Vadose zone soil microbial communities from Sagehorn Ranch, Mendocino, California, USA - Sage1_L_40_16 metaG | ecosystem: Environmental > Terrestrial > Soil > Vadose zone | place: USA...
CGTGTCCGTCCGCCACCGCTCGTGCGCGACCGACGCGACTCGCGTGCGCATCCCTACGTCGGTTGCAGCAGCGTCCACCGCCCGCTTCACACACGAAGCAAGCTCCTCGACCGTCAGCCCCGAGGTGAAAACGACGCCGCGGATGGCCGGCAGCCCTGAAGCAGTCAGCTCGGAAAGCAAGGCCGGCGTGCCGCAGGCCATCGCCTCCTGCGCGACGACGGGAAATCCCTCCCCGCTCGATGGAAGGACGAGGAGGTCGGCAGCGGCGTAATAGCCGCGGAGCTGCGCAGGATGCATCGGCTCCATCAGCTTCATGTTCGGCAGGCTCCACGACGCGGGATCGACATCGCCGGACCGGCCTATCAGCAGCCAGTCGCAGTACTGCGTGGCCCCGATCAGCGGCTGCAGAAGGCGGACGCCCTTCTTCTCGACGAACCGTCCCACGAACAGAAGCAGCGGCCGCGATCCGTTGGCGCCAAGTCCGGCCCGAATGGAGTCGCGCTCGCTGTCGGACGGAGGCTGGAAGAGGTCGGCGTCGATCCCGTTCTCGATCACGAACGGCGAGCGGCGAAACCGAACCCTGGGCTCGAACCAGCGGCGAACCTGCTCGCTCACAAAGACGACCTGCTCGGCGCGCGAGAGCACGGATCGGCCGATGGTCGCGTAGGCGGCGGACTGCAGCCCGCGGACCAGCGGGTTGCGATACGGGACCTTCGCGACATGCTGGGTCAGGAGCACGGGGCGGTGCCGCCTGCGCGTCGCCCGGAACGTGGCCACGTTGATGGCGTAGAGGCAGTCGTGCATGTGCACCACCTCCGACCACTCGACGTGCCGGGCGATGCGGCGAACGGCCGCCGGCGAAGGCAGCGGATAAGGAAATCCCAGACGCTCGATTCCGTTCCAAACCCGGACCGGTGAATCGTCACCGGCCGCCGGATGCCTCGCACCGCCGATGTCGCCCGCGATCCAGCGAACTTCGTGTCCGCGCTTGCGGTAGCCGAGCGCCAGGCTCGCGGCGACGGTCTCGATCCCGCCGACGTGCTCGGGGTAGTAGTTGCTGACGAGGAGGATTCGCAAGCGTCAGCGCGCCTCGACCCGGGAGCGGTCAAGCACCTCGTGCTGCAGCCTGACCACGTCGACTCCGTCGTTCGCGGAGATGTCCCGCGGCGCAACGCGCGTCCGGCAAGCCTCGACAAATCTCGCGATGACCACGTCGTTGCCGTAGGCCAGCCGCCCGATCGCATTCAGCGCGCCCGAGCGCGCCACTCCGCCCAGGTGGCTTGTCATCGCATCCGCGGTGGTCCGCAGGATGTGCCGTCCGAGGTGCTCCCGGTCGTTTCGTGTCACCACCAAGACATCGCGAAACACGTCGAGGACGGCGAGAGCCTCCGATCCGATCACGGTCAGGTGCCACTCGCTGACCGGCGCGGTGAAGTTCATCGAGATCTGCGTAGGGGTCGTACCGGCGCGCATCAGGAGCGTGATCGCGGCGGGAGTGCTGCGCCCATGCGGCCCCGGCACGACATGCACCACCTCCAGCTGGAGGCTGCCGCCGAGGATGCTGCGAACCAGGTAGAAGAAGTGCGGCGACTCGTCATAGAACAATCCCAGGGGAAGCGACTCATACCAGTCGGGCAGGCGGCGGCGTGGGTTCGAAAGCTGCGCTCCCCAGACGGCCTGGATCTCCCCCAGCCTTCCAGCCGTGATCAGTCCCTTGAGGCGCATCGTCGAGCGCGCGAACTGAAAGTTGTGGACGATCGCGAGAACCCGACCCTCGCGCTCGGCGATCTCCGCCAGCTCGCGCGCAGCGCCGACCTCGAGCGCCATCGGCTTTTCGAGCAGCACGTCTTTACCCGCAAGGAGATAGGCGCGCGCCAGCGCGACGTGCGTCGCCGGAGGGGTCGCGATCGTGACCGCGTCGATGTCGTCCAGCCATGTCACCGCGTGCGGTCCCTCGGCGATCGCACCCTCCCTGACCCGAAACAGCGCCTTCGCCCTCTCGACCCGCGCAGGCGTGTGGTCGATCACTCCGACGACCTCGACACCTGGATTGCGTTTCAGCCAGGGCAGGTGCCGGTGCGTCCCGACCCACCCGAGTCCCACCACCGCCACCCGTAAAGAGCCCATGTCGGGCCGGGATCGTACCGAAAGCAACCCAAACGCGCGCATTGAGCGTTTACTTCTCTACACAAACTGGCACCCGGGTTCAAATCGGCGCGCCTGGAGGCAAGGGGTTTTGGGGCAGAAGGGATTGCGTGGCAGGAAGGCCCTCTTGGGGCTGGTCATCGCTCTGTGCGCCGCGGCCGTCTGGGCGCCGGGCGCCGCCGCCGCCTCCCCCAAGCAGACAGGTCAGGAGGTTCCCGCCGTGGGGCATCCGCAGGTCGTCAGCCTCGTCCCGTCCACGACCAAGCCAGACCGCAAGGCCAAGACCCCGGGCAAGCCGTTCCTCGGCGCCAACGCCAACGGCCTGGCCAAGGCGAAGGGACATGCCAAGGACGCAACCAGCGCGCCGCCGCCCGCTCCAGCCCCGGGCCCGCGTGCCGGGATCTTCAACGGGACCAACCAGCCAGGTCTCTCCGCCGCCGACGAGGGTTTCTGCTGCACCCCGCCCGACCCGACGGGTTCGATCGGCCCCAACAACTACGTCGAGTTCATCAACACCACGATCGCCGTCTTCGACCGCTCGCTGAAGCAGCTGAGCTCGCAGGACATGGCCTCGTTCGTCGCGGCCCCGTCGGGAACCAATGTGAGTGACCCCCAGGTGCAGTGGGACCCACGTGCCGGGCGATGGTTCTACGCCGCGATCGCGTTCGCCAGCCATCAGAACTACCTCGTGTACGGCTGGTCGAAGACAGCCGACCCAAGCAACCTGAGCGGCGGCTGGTGCCGTTTTGCGTCATTCACCGGCAACCAGCTCGCCGACTACCCGAAGCTCGGCCATGACGACAACTTCGTCCTGATCGGGGCCAACCTGTACGACGACTCGTCAGGGAACTTCGTGTTCACCAGCGCCACCATCTGGGCGCAGCCGAAGCCACCTGCCGGCAACCTGACGACCTGCTCGGCCACCGGTTTGACGCAGTTCGGCGGCCCTCAGCGCCGGCTGCTCAATGCCGACGGGACGTCCGCGTTCACGCCGGTCCCGGTGAACCTGACGGACGCGGCGTCCACCGGCTACATCGTTGCCGGCCACAGTCCGGTCGCCCCGCTCCCCTCCGACCCGAACGGGCCGCAGACCAGGGTCATGCTCTGGCACACCACGCTGCAGGGCGGCCAGCCCAGGCTGTTCGCCGACGGGGACCTGACGGTCGGCTCGTTCGACGTGCCGGCCTCGGCGCCTCAACCGGGCGGCGGGCCGGTCATCGACACACTAGACGCACGGCTGACCCAGGCGGTCGGCCACTCGGACCCGGACGCAGCCGGCGCCAAGGCGATCTGGATGCAGCACACCATCGCCGGGCCAGGCGGGCGTTCGGTCGCGCGGTGGTACGAGATCCTGCCTGCAACCTCGACCATCCGCCAGCAGGGTGCCGTGCAGAGCGCGACCGACTTCATCTGGAACGCCTCGATCTCGCCGTCGATCACGGGCAACGATGCGGCAATCTTCTACAACCGCGGCTCGGCGACCAATCTCGTCGTCACGGCGGCGCAGTCCCGCACGTCGGCGACTCCGCTTTCGGCGCTGAACGCGGGCGAGCTCGTCCTGGCGACCAGCTCGGACATCGACGTCGACTTCAGCTGCAGCTCGCCCTACGGGCCGCCTTGCCGCTGGGGCGACTACTCAGGCGCGAGTCCCGACCCGATCAACGCGGGCGTTGTCTGGGGGACCAACCAGACAAACGGCCCGTCGTTCTTCGGCTTCCCGCAGTGGGAGACCCAGAACTACGCGGTCACGACCAGCGGGACTCCGCCTCCGCCGCCGGTTCCATGCACCTCCGTCACGTGGAACGCGCCCAGTCCCGCCTCCCCGCAGGGGCCCGGCACGCAGGTGACGTTCAGCGGCACCGCCGCCGGCTGCCCGCACCCCGTGTATGAGTTCTGGGTCCAGCCACCCGCCGGCTCGTGGTCGATCCTGCAGGCCTACAGCTCGGCGTCGACGGCGACGTGGAACACGACCGGACTCGCCGCGGGCACATATCTCTTCGACGTCTGGGCGAAGGATTCGGGTTCCACCGCTGACTGGGACGCCCATGTATCGCCCAACCCCACGTACACCCTGCAGATCCCGAACACCTGCACCGCCGTGACCTGGAACGCGCCAAGCCCTGCTTCGCCCCAGGCGCCCGGTGCGACGGTGACGCTGGGCGGTACGGCCAGCGGGTGCTCGAACCCGGTCTACCAGTTCTGGGTCCAGCCGCCGGGTGGTGCGTGGACGATCCTTCAGGCCTACAGCGCGAGCTCAACCGCCACCTGGAACACCGCAGGCCAGCCGACCGGCACCTACCTGTTCGACATCTGGGCCAGGCAGTCCGGCTCGACCGCCAGCTGGGAGGCGCACATCTCGCCCAATCCGACCTACACGCTGCAGACCGGTGCGCCATGCTCGGCGGTCACTCTCGCGTTCAACCCGGTCTCACCCCAGACCGTCGGCACGGCTGTCACCCTGACCGGCGCCGCCACCGGATGCCCCAACCCGCAGTACGAGTTCTGGATCCAGCCGTCCGGCGGGTCGTGGTCGATCCTGCAGGGGTACGGCACGAGCGCGACCGCCACCTGGAACACCAGTGGCTCGGCCGGCGGAACGTACCTCTTTGACGTCTGGGTCAGACAGACCGGCTCGACAGTCGACTGGGAGTCGCACATCTCGCCCAACCCGACCTACACCCTCCAGGCTCCCGTCGTCTGCACCGCCGTGACGTGGAACGCGCCGAGCCCGGCTTCGCCGCAGGCGCCCGGCACCCAGGTCACCTTGAGCGCGACCGCGTCCGGATGCCCGAACCCCGTCTACCAGTTCTGGGTCCTCGCGCCAGGCGGCTCGTGGACGCTCGTGCAGGCCTACAGCCCCAGCTCGACCGCGACCTGGAGCACGACCGGGCTGCCGGCCGGCACCTACCAGTTCGACGCCTGGGCGAAGCAGTCCGGCTCTGGCGCCAGCTGGGAGGCGCACGTCTCGCCAAATCCGACGTACACACTGCAGACCGGCGCAGCCTGCACCGGCGTGACGTGGAACGCACCGAGCCCGGCCTCACCGCAGGCGCCCGGCGCCCAGGTCACCCTGAGCGGTACGGCCGCCGGCTGCCCCAACCCGCAGTACCAGTTCTACATCCTGCCGCCGGGCGGGTCGTGGACGATCCTGCAGGCGTACGGCTCCAGCGCCAGCGCCGTCTGGAACACGGGCGGCGCGGCGACCGGCACGTACCAGTTCGACATCTGGGTGAGGCAGAACGGCTCTACCGCCCAGTACGAGGCGCACGTCACACCCAGCCCGACCTACACGCTGCAGACCTGCACCGGGGTCACGGTGACGTTCGCCCCGGCTTCGCCACAGCACCCCGGGACATCGATCCAGCTGAACGCGGCCGCGACGGGCTGCGCGAACGCCCAGTACGAGTTCTGGATCCAGGCTCCAGGCGGTCAGTGGACGGTGCTCCAGGGCTACGGCTCGGCGTCGAGCTTCACCTGGAACACGACAGGGCTCGCGACCGGCACCTACCTGTTCGACGTGTGGGTGAGGCAGAACGGCTCGAGCGCGCAGTACGAGGCGCACATCTCGTCGAACCCGGCCTACACGCTGAGCTGAACCGCAACGTCGGCGACGCTCGCGTAAGAATCCTGGGCGACGTCTCGAAACCTGAGCGTGAGCGTGTCGCCGCGACGCACCTCGAGCGGCAGGTAGATCCAGCCGGACGCGCGCTCGCCAGGTTCGAGGTCGCCCGGCAGGTGCGTCGACCGGGCGTAATCGGCGGTAACGCCGTCGGCGACCGGTGCGGGGTTCCACTCGGCTTCCTGCGGTCCGGCGTTGGTCGCGGTGATGTGCACCCAGGTCGCGTGATTGACCGGGTCGAGCGCCAGGCTGTCGATGCTGATCGAAAATGCGCCGTGCTGCGCGTTCGCCTGCGTCGTCACCAGCGTCACGTCCGACGGCGGGATGCCCGCCCCGACAGGTGATGCCTCGGCAGCGAGCCCGAGCGCGCCGGCGGCTAGGATTGCCGCCGCCCCCACCCCATAGATCCCTGCGAGCGAGCGCCACGCGAACGCACGCGCCAGCAACGCGGTCACACCCACTGCCGTGAGTGCGGCCACGGCGGGCAGCGCCGGATATTCGTAGCGGCCGGGCCCGGCGAACTGGAACGCCGCGGTGGCGGGCAAGAGCAGGGCGACAGCGAGCATCCCGGCGATCGCCGCGATTCCAACCAGCGCAGGGCCGCCCAGGTTCCACCGCTTGATCAGGCCGGCGACGGCGATGAGCGTGACCAGCGAGCCGAGAACCACGAATCCCGCCGCGTAGGGCAGCGCGCCGAGGGGCTCCCCGCTCCAGTAGCTGACAACGAAGAACGCGATCGAGAACGGGACGTACCGGAGGTCAAAGGACATCGGCGGCACGATCGAGAGCCAGTTCGTGCGCGCCGAGGGCACCGGAACGCCGTAGAGGTGCAGGTTGATCGCAAACCAGACGCCCAGGCATACGGCCACGAGGAGGCCCGTGACCATCAGCAGACCGGCGCGGCGTGACAACGAGGGTCCCCGGGCCGGCCACAGCATCGCGGCGGCGACCGCGGGAGCGAGGCCGAGCAACGTGAGCTTGATGAGCACACCCGCTCCGAGGAGGAGACCCAGCAGGAGCGCACGGCGCACGGACCATGCTCCGCCGGTCCACCTCACCGACATCACGATCGCCGCCGCGCCGAGCACGATGGCCAGCGCGTCGTTGCCGACCCTTGTCGCGTTCAGGTCGAGACCCGGCAGCAGGATTGCGAAGAGCGCGGCGAGAACGGCCACCTCCATCCGGCCCGGCGCGAGACGCATCGCAACGACGATCGCCATCGGAGCGAGCAGCGCGATGAGGAGCGCGTTGATGATTCTCATCACGTAGATCGCGGTCATCGTCCCGCCCAGCTGGTCCGCGACCCACCACACCGGCACCATCAGCGCGTAATAACCCGGCGTCTGCGCCGACTCGTAGGAAAGCTGCCATAGATGTCGTGACATCCACACCGCGTTGTTGCGCGCGGTCATGCCCTGCGGCGGGGGTCGGATATCCGAGGCGTCCGGTGTCGGATACGACCCTGGGCCTTCGAATCTATAGACGCCGGTCGACTGCATCACGCGCAGGGTCTCGGGATCGATCACGGTGCGGTCCGCGAGCGGATAGACGCCGTGGCCGAGCTGGATGATGAAGTCGGTGTGCTGCGCCTCGTCGATGCGTGACCACACCGGCTGCGATACGGCCATCAGGAGCGCTGGAACGAGAGCAAAGAGGTAGGCGACGGCAAATGGATGCCGTCGCGCGAGCTGGACGAACCTAGGCCGGCTCAGTCTCGCTGTCGATGCCGAGGATGCTGAGAAAGAAGCTTGCAAAGATCGTCTGGACGCCGAGGGTCAGCAAGACCGACGCGGGGATGATCTCGCGCATCGTTAGTCGTGGGTCCAGCGCGCCGAACCCCGCGGCGCCCCAGCTCAGGACCGCGACCACCGTGCCGGCGACGCCGATCAAGAACATCAGCGCGCCGACCACGAGGCCGGTCTCGAGCTGGACGTAGCGAAACATCGACGCATACGTCGGGTTGGGCGGATGAAAGCCCATCCGGATCGCAAAGACTTTTGTGAAGACCGCGAAGACGATCAGCTGGTAGCCGATCAGGCAGCAGAAGCCCGCGAGCAAAAGCGTGTGGATGTCGAAGCCGAACGGACCGACCTTGACGGGGCCGATCTCCAGAGCGGCGCCGGCCAGAAGGCCGGCGGTGAACAGCGCGATTCCCGGATACAGGAAGAGCCAGCGTGGGCTGAAAAGCAGCATGAAGCGCAGGTGGCGCCACCCGTCGCGCCACGTGCGAAGGTGCGGCGGCCGGGAGCGGCCGTCCGGGCTCAGCGTGACGGGGACCTCGGTGATCTTCATCCGACGCAGCGAGGCCTTGATGACCATCTCGCTCGCAAATTCCATTCCGGTCGCGCGAAGGCGAAGCTTCTCGTAGGCGTCTTTGCGAAAGCCGCGCAGCCCGCAGTGCATGTCGCCTACCGGCGTGCGAAAGAACATGCGGCTGATGAACGTCAATGCCGGGTTGCCGACCCACCGATGCGACCACACCATGGCCCCTTCATGGATGCCGCCGGCAAAGCGGTTGCCCATCACCAGGTCGTAGCCCTCGCGCAGCCTGTCTAGCAGCAACCCGATCGCTCCAAAGTCATAGCTGTCGTCGGCGTCGCCCATGATCACGAAACGGCCGCGCGCGGCGTCGATTCCGCCGATCAGCGCGCTTCCGTAGCCCTTGCGCGGGATGTCCACCACACGAACGCCCAGCTCTCTGGCCACCATCTGCGAGCCGTCGCTGCTGCCGTTGTCGGCGACGATGATCTCGGCCGCGACACCGAGCTTGTCAATTGCGCGCTGGGCCTTGTGGACGCAGGTCGCGAGGGTCTCGACCTCGTTGAGGCACGGCATGACGACGGACAGCTCGAGCGCGGCCGGCGTCTTGTGCTCGGCCTGTTTGTGTGGGCGCTGCGCGACACTCACGGTCGCAACAGCCTAACGCCGGCGACCCAATTTCCTGCAGAAAAGCAGTGACCCCGACGGATCGCCTCTCAGGAGCCGGTACACGACCTTGCGGTCCTGTCCCTGCCCCCTTGTACGTTTCCCTCGGGGCCGTGCGCAAATGTAAGGGCAGCCTGTCGGGCGCGCAAGGTCCGAAAGTCAGTTCGCCGCCAACCCATCACTAGTAGCCTCCGCTCCCTCGGCCCGGGCTTACCCGAGCGCGTGGTAGAGGACGTTCTTGCCTCCATCGACCACGAGGTCCTGGCCGGTGATGAGGTCGTTCTCGAGCAAGGCGACGACCGCCTGGGCCACGTCGTCAGGCGTGGCGATCTTGCCGAGCGGGGTGGTCTTCGCAAACGTCTCCTCCTGGGCGGCGGCGGCCTCATCGCCAAAGCGCTTGCTGAACCACCTGGTCGACACCAGGCCGGGTGATACAGAGTTGACGCGCACGTCGGGGCTCAGGGCCAGCGCGAGAGCGCGCGTCAGCTGCACAACGCCTGCTTTCGACACGGCATAGGCGATCGACGAACCCGATGCCCGATGGGCCGCGATCGAGGCGATGTTGACGATCGCGCCGCGGCTCTTCTTCAGTTCGGGACCAGCGGCGCGGCAGCAGAAGAAGGTGCCTTTCAGGTTCACGCTGAGGATTTCGTTCCAGACCTGGTCCGTCAGGCCGTCGAGGTCTGCGTGGGGGATGAAGTGAGTGGTCCCGGCGTTGTTCACGAGCACGTCGAGCTTTCCGTAGCGGTCCACGGTCGCGCCGATCATGGCTTTGACCTGGGGCTCATCAGCCACGTCGGCCCGATACGCGAGCGCCTCCGCGCCAAGCTCTCTGACGGTCCTGGCTGTGGACTCGGCGTCATCCGCCGACCGTGAGTAGTTGACCACCACCGCCTTCACGCCGCGCATCGCCAGCAGCAGCGACGTCGAGCGGCCGATGCCTGTGGCGCCGCCGGTGACGATGGCGATTCGGCCGGCCAGCTCCATGCGAGACTAGAGCGTAATGCCGTTGACGCTGGCGGAGGCGCAGAGGGCGATCGCCGGCGCGCAGGCAAGAGCCACGCAGCTCGAGATTCGAATCACCGTCGCGGTGGTAGATGAAGGCGGCCTGCTCATCGCGCTCTCCCGCATGGATGGCGCGCCACCGATCTCGCCCCAGGTCGCAGAGGCGAAGGCGGTCGGAGCCGCGCTGCTGTATCGCGACGGGGCCAGCCTGGCCGAGCTCGCGAAGGACCGGCCTGGCTTTTTCAGCGTTGTCGATCGCCTGGTCCGCGTGCCTATCGTCCCCGGCCTCGGCTCGGTCCTGATCCGGCGTGAAGGCCGTGTGCTGGGGGCGGTCGGGGTCAGCGGCGGCCGGCCCGAGCAGGACCTCGAGTGTGCGGAGGCGGGCCTCAGCTCAGGCTGATCCGCTGCATCGGTTCGTAGACCGAGCCGCCGCGACCGGGCACGCTGCGATAGAGGATGAGCTCGTCCGCCCGCCACGGATCCAGCGCGGGCGGAGCGCCAAGCTCCGGCAGCGGTGCGCCGTCGCGTGGCCGCGCGCGTGCCAGCGTCAGGTGGGCGTTGAAACGGCGATTCTCGGCCTGCAGCCCGACCCGAACGCATTCGGCTTCGACGACGTCGGCCAGCCCGGCAATCTCGGCTGCGCCGGCGCTCAAGCCGATCCACACCACCCGCGCCAGCCGGCCTCGTTTGAAGCTTCCGAGGTCGCCCAGCCGCAGCTCAAACCCTTGTCGACGATCGGCAGCGAGCCTTCTTGCGATGTCCTCTGCCAGCGAACGCTCGACGCGACCCAGGAACCGGACCGTGAAGTGGAGATTCCCTGCAGGCGTCCAGCGAAAATCGGGCGCCAGGCGCGCGCATCGCTGCAGGTACGGGTCGAGCGCCTGGCGGTGCGCTTCGGGAAGAGGCAGCCCGAAGAAAGCGCGGAGCTTCAGCGGCCCAGACGGGTCTTCTTCTGCCAGTTGACGGGCGCCCAGGAGCTGGGCGCTGAGGGGCGCCAGCCGAACTGCGAGCTCACCGAGTCGATGCCGGCCGCGAGGTTGTCCATCTGGATCATGTTGACCTCGTCCGGTGTGATCGGCGGGTTGGTCGACAGCGCCTCCATCGCAATCGCCGGCGCCATCAACAGCGGCACCGGCAGCTTGAGCTTGGCCTTCTTGATGCGGCGGGCCGTGAGGAACCAGTCGAACATGGCCTCGTAGGTCACGACCTCGGGTCCGCCCAGCTCGATGATCCTGCCCAGCAGCTCGGGCTTGGAGACCGCATCGACGATGCAGCGTGCCGCGTCCTCGCGCAGGATGGGCTGCATCTTCGCCTGCCCGCTGCCGGGGATGATCGCGAAGGGACCCACCAGCGCCCGCTCGAAGTCGTTGAGGATTCCTCCTTCCTCCGCGATCACGAACGAGAACCGGAGGATCGTGCCCGTCACGCCGGTCTTGGCCAGCTCCTGCTCGCCCATCCAGCGCGAGGTGTAGTACTTGAAGTGGGGATCGAGCTTGGCGCCGATCGCGCTCACGAAGACCACTGACTGGACGCCGGCCGTCATCGCCGCCTGGCCCAGCAGGCGCGGGCCGTCCACGTTGACCGCGAGGTATGACTGGGGCCGGTTCCGCCGGACCGCGACCAGGCTGATGATGTGCTCCACCCCGCTCGCCGCCTGCGAGACGGTCGACGGGTTGAGCGCATCGCCCACGACCACCTGGGCACCGCGAACCTTGAAGGCCGCCGCCTTCATCGGATCCCGGACCAGGACCCGGAGCTGGTGGCCGACGTCCAGGATCTTGTGCGCCACTCCGCGGCCCACAAAGCCCGTCGAGCCGAGAAGCAGGATCCGTGCCACGGCAGAGAATCGTAAATACTGGGGAGCGGTGGCTGGTGCAACTTCGAGCGGATTGATCCTCGGAGTCTTCGCATTCCTGCTCGGGATCGCATTGATCCTGGCGGCGCTGCGGAGGCGGCGCGGCCGCGAGCGGTACGCGGAGACCTACGCCGCTACCGGGGGCATCATCTACACCGCGGTGCAGATGGGCTGCGGGGCGGTCCTGCTGCTGGGCGGAGCCGGCCTGATGACCCTGGCGATGGTTTTCAGGCACTAGGTTTGCTAGATGACGTTCCTTTCGCGAACGAGCGATCCTCTGGCGAAGCGCGTGAACGCAAACGGGCTGATGTCGATCTCTGACCTGTGGTCGAGCAGCAGTTGGGCGAGGAGCAGCGCCGCCGCCGGCGCCTGCATGAACCCATGCCCGCTGAACCCCGCCGCGACCCAGAATCCCTCCGGCTCGGAGACCGGGCCGAGGATTGCCTGGTGGTCGGGCGTGCTTTCGTAAAGACCGGCCCAGGCCGTTTTGATCCCCGCGCCGGCCAGCGCCGGAGCTCGCCGGGCGGCCTGCTCGAACATCTTCTCCAGGAACTCCCAGCTCACGTCGGTCGTGTATCCGGGCCCCTCAGCGCGGTCGCTCATCCCGATCAGCACGCCGTCGCCTTCGGGATGGAAGTAAAGCGAGGTCTGGAAGTCGACGGTCATCGGGTTGGTACGCGGAACGGCCGGAAACGCGGCCGTCACCGCGATGTGCCTTCGGTACGGCAGCACTGGGATCTCGAGTCCGGCCATTCGCCCGATCGATGAGGACCAGGCGCCGGCGCAGTTGAAGACCACCCGCGTGGCGACGTCCCTCGCCGAGGTGCGGACCCCCTGGACCCGGCCGGACGCGACATCGACGCCCAGCACCTCGACACCTTCCTTCAAGCGCGCGCCGCGGCGTCGAGCCGCCGACGCGTAACCCGAGGACACGTCGGCGGGGCTCGCGATTCCGTCGGTCGGACAAAACGTGCAGCCAAGCACGTCGTCGACGTTGAGCACCGGGACCATGCGTGCGGCCTCCGCCGGGTCCAGCCATCGCGCCTCCGTCAAACCGGCGCGGTGCCACATCTCCATGTTCTGGCGGAAGTCCTCGACCTGCTGGGGCAGCGTGAGCACGAAGAGGTATCCGACCTGGCGAAAGTCCGCAGCGTGGCCCGTCTCCGCCTCGAAGTCCTCGAAGAGCCGCACCGACAGCCGCTGCAGCCTCACGTTGGCCTCCATCGAGAACTGCTGCCGAACTCCCCCCGCGCACTTGCCGGTGGATTGCGAGCCGAGCGTCTCCCGCTCGAGCAGAAGAACGTCCACGTCGCGTTTTGCCAGCTGGTGGGCGAGCGCGCAGCCCATGATGCCGCCGCCTACGATGACGGCGTCAGCGGTTTCCACGCAGTTCTGTGACGCCTGCCTCTCGCGCGGCCTTGACCATGCCCCAGACCTCGAAGATCACCTTGAGGGCGGCAAAGGTGGTGATGTCACCGTTGTCGAAAGGAGGCGAGACCTCGACGATGTCGAGGCCGACCAGCCTCGATCGCTCGATTGCCCCGCGCAGGAGGTCGATCGCCTGCCGTGTGGAGAGCCCCGCGGAGGAGGGAATCTCGGTGCCAGGCGCGAAGGCAGGGTCCAGGACGTCGATGTCGAACGACACGTGGACCTTCTCGCCGGACAACCGGTCGGCAATCTTCCTTGCAGCGCCGCTCAGGTCGCGATCGATCTCTGCCGAGGAGACGAGCAGAATCCTGTTGGCGGCGATGAACTCGAGCTCCTCGGGGTCGTAGTCGCGCCCGCCGGCGATCACCACGCGGCCGGGCTCGATGCCTGACGCTTCGAGCGCTCGGCGCAGGGCGCAGCCGCACGTCCAATGTCCGCCGCGCGAGAAATCGCACAGGTCCGGGTGCGCATCGACCCACAGCACTGCGAGGCCCGGATGCCGCCGCACCTGCGCGGCGAGCGTGCTGATCGCGGTGCAGTGGTCGCCGCCGAGCACGGTGAGGAACGCGTCTGAGGAGATTCGGGCCAGCTGATGCATGGGACCCATCCAGCCGCCCTCGATGTCCTCTCCGACCTCGAGGTCGCCGAGGTCCTGCACCTTCAGGCCGGTCAGCAGGAAGCCGTCTTCGGTGACGGGCGGCATCGCCGCCGACAGCTGGCGGATGCGCTGCGGAGCTAGAGCGGCGCCACGGCGATAGACGGCGGAGCCGTCGTAGGCGATTCCCGCCACGACCACGTCGGCCGGATGGCCGCCGACCAACCCTCCCCACGGCTTCAAGCCGTCGAGATTCATTTGACCACCACGCGCCTCTCGGGCACCTTGAGGATGCTAAGCGCTCCGACCACGAACCAGACCGTGAAGAGACCGAAGACGACCGGGAAGCCACCGGGCAGCCCGAGGATCTGGGGTCCGCGGTTGAACACGTCGAGGAGCGGGCCTCCGACAGCGACCGCCGCGATGCCGGCACCGGCGGTGGCGATGTTGGAGAAGCCCATGTATAGCCCTCCCGCATGAGGCGGAATGATGTCCTGGATGAAGGCCCAGTCGACGGAGAAGAAAACGCCAAGCCCCAGACCGATGAACAGCCCCGTGAGCGTGGCCTGGGCGGCCAGATCGGGAACCCGCAGGCCCGTGGCGAGGGGCGCCAGGAGGTTTCCCGGCACCCACTGGTAGTGGCTGAAAACCAGGACCAGGCTGCCTGCTGCTCCGCACAGCCCTGCGGCAAAGATCAGCGGGCGTCGACCGGTTCGGTCCGAGAATCGTGACGCGGGCCACGTCACCAGGGCGGCAACGCCGATGGCGAGGCCCAGCAGCGTTGTTGCCGCGAGCGTGGTCGCTTTGCGGTCGTGATGGAAGAACACGTTGTCGAAGTAAAAGAACGCGTAGTTCTGCAGCCCGCCGAAGCCCATGAAGATCAGCAGCCGCGACACCATCAGCCAGACGAACGGTCGGTTGCGGAGCGGGATGCCGAACGTAGCCCGCAGCACCTCGCGAAGGTTCTGAAACTGGCGCTCGACGGGGGCAACCCGGTCGGGCACCAACAGGATCGTCGCGAGCATCGTGGTCACGAGGACCATCGCGATCGAGAAGATCGCCGCGCTCCGGCCGAAGTGCGCGAGCAGCAATCCCGCGCCGACGGTGCCGCTTGCGATGCCGACCAGGTTTGCGACTCCGTAGTAGCCGGAAGCCTCACCCCGCTGAGGCTCGGGCACGACGTCCGGCAGCAGGCCCTGGTACGGCGCCTGCGCGGTGTTGGACGCGAACTGGAGCAGGAAGTAAAAGAGCACGACCCACCAGTAGCTGCCGGCGAGCGCGATTCCGGTCAGAAAGAGCAGGTCGCCCGCCGTGCCGGCAGCGATGAAAGGTCGGCGCCGGCCCCACCGCGTAACCGTGCGGTCGGAGATTCCTCCGACGATCGGCTGCCAGATGACCGCAACCAGGGTGCCGAACGATTTCAACAGGCTCGACGCGATGCCTTCGTTCTCGCGCCCGACGAGCTGGATGATCATGTCGGGCAGGATCAGCGCGGTCAGGCTGTTCCACAGGTAGCCGATCGCGACCCAGTAGAGCGACAGGACGACGAAGTTGACGGTTCGCAGTCGCGGCAGCGGCGCCGCCGTTTTCAGTCCGGCTGGAATGGAGGCAGCGATCTCTTGACCGGGCGGTCTTCGCGGTAGCCGAGCGCGTACTCGCCCTGGAGGATCGTGTGGACCTCGCGCGTGCCCTCGTAGATGATCGGCGCCCGCGCGTTGCGCAGAAAACGTTCCACCGGGTACTCGGCCGAGTATCCATACGCGCCGTGGACCTCGACCGCGTCATGCGCGGCGTTGAACGCGGCGTCGGTCGCGTACTGCTTGGCCACCGACACCTGGCGCGTGTGCCGCGCCCCGGTGTTCTTCATCCACGCGACCTTGAAGTAGAGCAGCCGGCAGATCTCGTAGTCGCGGGCCATGCGGGCGATCATCTGCTGCACCAGCTGGTAGCGACCGATCTCCTGCCCGAACGTCTTGCGCTCACGCGCGTACTTGACCGATGCGTCAAGGCAGGCCCGCACGGTGCCGGTCGCACCCGCGGCGACCGTGTACCGCCCGTTGTCGAGGCAGCTCATCGCGATCTTGAAGCCGTCGCCCTCGTCGCCGATGCGGTTGTCCTCGGGCACCTCGAGGTCGCTCATGAAGATCGAGCCCACGTCGCCGGCGCGAATGCCAAGCCGGTCTTCGATGGGCTGGGTGCGCAGCGCCTTGCCGGCGGCGTCGCGGTCGACCATGAAAGCCGAGACCCCGCGACTGCCGGCCTTCGCGTCGGTTTTCGCAAAGACAAGCAGGAAGTCCGCGGTGTCCGCGTCGGACACCCACACCTTCTGTCCGTTGAGCACATATCCGTCGCCACGGCGCCGAGCGGTCGACTGCATCGACGCGACGTCGGAACCCGCGTTCGGCTCGGTAAGGCCGTAGCACGCGAGCTTCCCGCCCGAAGCCATCGGCACGAGCCACTGCTGCTTCTGCTCCTCGGTGGCCCACGTGTACAGCCCCATCCCGACCAGGCCGACATGCACAGAGAGGACTGTTCGATAGACGGTGTCGACGTACTCCAGCTCCTCGCAGACGAGCCCGAGCGACAGGTAGTCCAGACCATGGCCGCCGTAGCGCTGCGGAAAGCAAACACCGGGCAGCCCGAGCGCGGCGAGCTTGGCAAAGATCTCGGGGTCATGATGGCCGGCCCGATCGTTGGCCGCGATCTGCGGCGCGAACTCTCGGGCGCAGAAATCGCGTACGGCCGCTACCAGCTGCTCCTGGTCAGGAGTGAGGGCCAGGTCAAGCACTAGAGTGTCCCGACTAAGTTACTTCGTCGGGGATGGCGTCGGACAGGGGGCCGCCGAGGGTGTCGCCTTCGGCGAAGCGGTGGGCTTGGGTGAGGGACTGGGCGAGGTCTTCGGCGTGGCCGTCGGACACGCGGTCGGCCCGGTCGACGGCAGCGGCTTCAGGTCGTCGGGGCCGACCTTCCCGATCAGCGGAAGGTGGCGGCCGAAGCTGAGGATGAACGGCACCGTCCGCGAGCTGTGGAGCTGGGGCTGCAGGAAGTCGGTGTAGATCTGCTGCAGCTGGTGGATGCCCCCGACCTGGTCCAGCCGGGCCGCGTTGTTCTTCTCGGCCGCAGTTTTCAGGGCCGCGAGTTCCGACTTCGAGACCATTGCGGCGGTGATGGGGTTGGACAGGATCTTGCTTTCGAGCTGGTTGACCTGCGTAAGGGTCAGGCTCGCGCTGCGCAGCGCGGGCTGGAACGCGTTGTCGAGCGTGACGAGAGCCGACACCGCGAGGTAGATCACGATCAGGCTCACGGCGACGTGGACGAATACGCCGAGCAGCCCGTCGATGCCGCGGATGGCCTCGATCCGGTGGAAGGCGCCGCCGATCGCTCCGCCGACCGCGCCCAGGACGACCGCAAGGATCAGGGCGACGAACACGCTCAACACAGGCGTGAGGTGCAGGAGCTTTTGCATCTCGGTCGTGTACTGGTCGTGGAAGCGGAAGACGGCCAGCAAGGTGCCGAAAAAGAAGATCTCGGCCATCAGGGGCTGAATGACGCCGCGCTGGAAACCGGTGACAAGCGCAATCACCAGCACCAGAACGACAACTACGTCGATGATCACGGGCGGGCGACATTCTAGTGGACGTGCACCCAGCCTCCTCCGGCTATCCCGGGAAGGTCAGAAGCGCCATATTCGGTTAGACTCGGATCGCTCTTGGCCCGAACGATCGCCGTAGCGATGCAGAAGGGCGGGGTTGGCAAGACCACCACCGCCGTCAACCTGGGCGCCGCTCTCGCCGAACAAGGCCAGCGCGTGCTGTTGATCGACCTTGACGCTCAGGGCCATCTCACGCTCTACATGAAGCCGTCGGCCGAGCTCGAGAAGACGATCTATCACCTCCTGGTCGACCCGGACACCACGGTCACCGACGTCGTGCAGGAGGCGCGGCAGATGGGCGTCCACTACATCCCGGCCGACATCGAGCTGGCGGGAGCCGAGAACCAGCTGATCAACGAGATCGGCCGCGAGAGCATCCTGCGCGACAAGCTCGAGCCTGCGCAGAGGCGGTACGACTTCATCATCATCGACTGCCCGCCGTCCCTCGACCTGATCGTCATCAACGCGCTGGTCGCGGCCGATGAGGTGCTCGTTCCGCTACAGGCCGAGTTCCTCGCCCTGAAAGGAATGCAGGAGCTGCTCGTCACCATGGAGCGCGTGAAGCGCAGGCTCAACCCGCGACTCGAGCTCATCGGCATCCTGCCGACGCTCTACAAGCAGCGCGCCCTTCACTCCCAGGAGGTCCTCGCGGCAGTGAAGGAAAAGTACGGTGACAAGGTGTACGACTTCTGGATCACCGACTCGATTCGCTTTGCGGAGACGCCGCTCGCGGGGCAGTCGATACTCACGTACGCGCGCGAATCAGACGGCGCGAGGTCGTATCGAGCGCTCGCCACAAAGGTCATTGAGAATCATCGGGTTCAGGATTAAGGGGTCGATCAAATGCCGTCATTCAAGCGTGTGTCACTCGTCGGTTCTGAGGAGCTTTTCCGGCCGACCCGCGCGGAGGTCGTCGCGGACACCGACGGCGTGATCAAGGAAACGGTCGACCGTCGCGGCAGGGCGACGGAGGTCGTCTACAAGACCATGAACTTCACCGAGGAAGAGGTCGAGCTGCTTCTCGATGCGGTGCAGATCGCCAAGTACCCGGACCGGCCGCGAGCCAAGCCGGCACTGGACAGGTTCGACGCGCTCGACGCGCTGCGCCTGCGAATCCAGGAAGTCCGCGATCAGTAGCGTTTTTTTGAGCGGCGCCTGATGTATCCGTAGGTCCAGAACAGGCAGATCAGGAGCAACCCGACTGCAACCACGACCACCGCGACGCGTTCCATTGCTGTAAATACTGATCGAGATGGCAAAGCTGTCGATCGTGAAGCTGAAGCTCGAGCGCGAGGTCAACTGCTACGTCATCGCTTGCGCCGCGACCAAGGAGGCGGTCGTCATCGATCCGGGGCTGCCGGCCGAGAGAATTGTCGAGCAGGCGACGGGGCTGACGGTCAAATACATCCTCGCCACGCACGGACATCCGGGTCACGTCGGGGGCAAGGACGACGTCAAGGCCGTGACCGGCGGCCTGACCGGGATCCACTCGGCCGACGCCAAGCAGTTCCTTCGCTCCGCCGACCGCTACCTGCTCGACGACGACGAGCTCGAGTTCGGCGAGTTCAAGGTCCAGGTCATGCACACTCCCGGTCACACGCCAGGGAGCGTGTGCTTCGTGGTCGCCAACCACGCGTTCGTCGGCGACACCATCCTGGCCGGCGGGATCGGCCGGCAGATGCCCGAGACCGACCTGCGTCGCCAGATGATGAGCATCGGCACGAAGCTGCTGAAGCTGCCCCTGACGACCGCCCTCTACCCGGGCCACGGGCCGGCGACAAGCCTCGAGCGAGAGCTGGCCCAGAACCCGATCTTCCGAGGGGCGGGAGCTAGAGCCTAGGTCGGGCTGACCAGGCTCATCAGGATCTTGGTGACTCCTGAGGAAGAGTCACCGGCGAGCGTGCCCGCGACGTGCGAGTTGCTCTTGCGCGTGAAGGTGGCCGTGAACGACGTCGGGGTGTTGGTCTGCCAGCTGATCGTCCAGTCGCCCTGGTCGAGCTGCTTGGCGTAAAACGCCTGGACCTTCGCCACGCTGTCGAGCGTCTGCCACTCCATGCCCCACGCGACCTGGCCGCTCGACGCAAAGCTCGCCCCCGCCGTCAGCCGCGCCCCGGTGTAGATGGGAACGTCGGTGGGAAAGCCCGCCGGCATCGGGACCTGCGCGTCGAGCCTGCCCGAGGGGCTGGCCAGCGGAGAGCCGGACGCGCCAGGGGACGGCGAAGCCGTGCCCCCGCCGGGCAGCAGCGAGCACGCCGAGATCACGAGCAGGAATGCGCATCCGGCGAGGGACGCCCTCACCGCGCCACGAGCGCCGGCCGGACCATCCTTCCGCGCGGCTTGCCCCCGCGGCTGACGGGCTCGCCGCGCAGGTAGACGTCCTTGATCGCGAAGTCGAACTCCTTGCCTTCCAGGGCGCCGTGGCGCTGGCGGGAACGCATGCGTTCGGCCTGCACCCGGGTCCTGCCCTTCGGATCGACGATCACGATGTCGGCGTCAAATCCAGGCGCGATCGCGCCCTTGCTTTCGCCGAGGCCGGCAAGCTCGGCCGGCGCGCTGCTGACCCACCGAGGCGCCTGCCACACGTCACCGAGATCCTTCGCGAGCTGCAGGCAGCTCAGGTAGAGCGTCTGCACGCCGGGACTTCCAGGCGCAGCCTCGTCGAGCTGGCGCGACTTCTCTTCGTCGGTGTGCGGCGCGTGGTCGGTGCTGACAACGCTGATGACGCCCCTCTGCAAGCCGTCCACCAGCGCCTCGCGATCGGCCAGGGTGCGGATGGGCGGGAGCATCTTCATCGCCGCTCCGACGCGGTCGAAGTCGAGAGCCGAGAGGAGCAGGAACTGCGGGCATGTCTCCAGGCTCAGCGCAGTGCCCGCCCGGATCGCGTCTTCGGCCGCCTGCAAGCCCAACGCACTTGAAACGTGCGCGATGTGCAGGCGCACGCCAGACTCCCGCGCGACCGCCGCTGCAGCGGAGATCGCGACCGCTTCCGCCTCGGGCGGCCTGGAGTGGAGAAAGTCGTCGTACGTGAGCTGGGGCCGTCGAAACGCGATCAGGACGGTGGGGTCCTCGGCGTGGATCGCCAGCGGCAGCCCTAGCCCCGCCACCACCGGCGCGAGGCGTGCGAGCGTCCCGTAGTCCGCCGGCGCCTCCAGATCGGGATCGTCGACGCCCGGCGAGTAGAGGACCTGCTTGCGGCTCAAGCTGAACGAATACGCGAGGTAAGCCTTGAAGCCGACCGCGCCTGCGTCCGCCATGGCCTCGAGCTGCTCTGGTGTGGTGCTCGAGCGAACGAGTCCCCACAGCCCGAAGTCGACATGGGCCTTGCTGCGCGCGAGCGCCGCCTTCGATTCCAGCACGCCCGCGCTGTCTACTGCCGGCACAGTGTTCGGCATGTCCAACACCACGGTGACCCCACCGGCCGCGGCGGCCGACGTCAGCGTCCCGAAGTCTTCCTTATCCGGAAAGCCTGGGTCCCGGCTGTGGACGTGAAAGTCAACCGCGCCGGGCAAGACATACATGCCCGTCGCATCGACGGTCGTTCCTTCGGCCTTCAGACCCTGCTCGACCGCGGTGATCACGCCGTCCGTGACTTGAACGTCGGCGCGGCGTGGGCCGTCGGGGGTGTAGACCGTGCCACCCCGAATCAGGAGGTCAGTCAAGGTCCAGTTCTTGGACCCTGAACAGGGGCGAGTAGGGAATGCCCGCCTCGCGGATGTTCTCCTCGCCGCCCTCCTCCCGATCCAGCACGACCACCAGATGGATGACGTCGAGCCCTGCGTCGCGCAAGACATTCACCGAGCGGATTGAATCGCCGCCGGTCGTGACCACGTCCTCGATCACCGTCACCCGCTCGCCTGCGACAAAGCGCCCTTCCAGCTGCTTGCCGGTGCCATAACCCTTCGGCTCCTTGCGGACGAGAAGCAAAGGAAGTCCTGTGTGCATCGAGACCGCGCCACCGAGCAGCACCGCGCCCAGCTCGGGCGCGGCCAGGCGTTGAGTTGCTTTCGGTACGAGGTCGGCCAGTTGGCGACCGAGTCGCTTCAGCAGTGCCGGCTCGGTCTCGAACAGAAATTTGTCGAAGTAGCGACTTGATCTCTTGCCCGAGCGGAGCACGAAGTCGCCCTTGAGATAAGAGGCCCTCACGAGGTCCCGCGCGAGGGCCTCGCGCTCCGCAACCACGGCCTCAATCTAATGGATAGAAGCAGGCCGCCTTGTGCTCCGCGCCGTAGGACTCGAGCGGTGGAACTTCCTCCGCGCAGTGCTCCCGGGCGCGCGGGCAACGCGTGCGAAAGCGGCACCCGGAAGGAGGATTGACAGGAGACGCAACGTCTCCCTGCAGGATCATCCGCTCGCGCTGAAGCTCGATCGTCGGGTCGGGAATGGGGATTGCGGACAGCAGCGAGCCCGTGTATGGATGACGCGGCCGCTGGTACAGCTGCCTCCCCGGCGCGACTTCCATGATCTTGCCGAGGTACATGACCGCGACCCGGTTGGAGATGTGCTTGACGACCGACAGGTCGTGCGCGATGAACAGGTACGTCAGTTTGAACTTCGCCTGCAGAGCCTCGAGCAGGTTGATGATCTGAGCCTGGATCGAGACGTCGAGCGCGGAGATCGGCTCGTCGCAAATGATGAAGGTCGGCTCCACCGCGAGCGCGCGTGCGATCCCGATCCTCTGGCGCTGGCCGCCCGAGAACTCGTGCGGGTAGCGGTCGGCGTAGCGCGGGTTCATGCCGACCACACGCAGCAGCTCCCGAATCCGCTCCTGGCGCTGCTTCCCCTTGGCGAGGCGGTGCACGTCGATCGGCTCGCCGATGATGTCGCCCACCGTCTGCCTCGGATCCAGGGATGCGTATGGGTCCTGAAAGATCATCGCCATGTCCCTACGCAGCGCTCGCAGGTGCTCGCCGCGGATGTGCGTGATCTCCTCGCCTTTGAAGGACACGGTGCCGCCCGTTGGCTCGAGCAGCCTGATCACCGCACGACCCAGCGTCGATTTGCCGCAGCCGGACTCGCCGACCAGTCCTACGGTCTCGCCGGCCTTGATCTCGAGGTCGACGCCATCGACCGCGTGGACATGCCCGGTCGTTCGCTGCATGACTCCGGACGAGACCGGAAACCAGACCTTCAGGTCGCTGACGGACACCAGGGGCTCGGCGGTCGTCCAGGCTCGCTTCAGCGGCTTGGCGGCGAGCTCAGGCACCCTGTAGCTCCGTCCCCGCCTGCGTCACCCAGCAAGCCGCGCGCTGGCTCTCACCGACCTGGAGCAAGGCCGGCACGTCGCGCGCGCAGCGCTCGACCTTGAACGCGCAGCGCGGATGGAATGAGCAACCGCTGGGCAGGTCGACCAGGTTCGGTGGCATTCCCTCGATCGGCTTGAGCGGCTCGTGCTGCTCGGCGTCCAGGCGAGGAATTGAACGAAGGAGCGACCACGTGTAGGGATGTTTCGGATGCGCGAACACATCCTTCGTCGGCCCGGCTTCCACGATCCGGCCCGCGTACATCACGACCACGCGCTTGCACATGCCGGCCACCACGCCGAGGTTGTGCGTGATGAGGATCGTGGCGGTGCCGAACTCGCGGTTCACATGCCGCAGCAGTTCCAGGATTTGGGCCTGGATCGTGACGTCGAGCGCGGTGGTCGGCTCGTCGGCGATGAGAACTTCCGGGGTCGTGGTGAGGCCCATCGCGATCATGACGCGCTGGCGCATCCCGCCGGAGAACTGATGAGGGTAGTCGCGCGCCCGCGATTCTGGGGCGGGGATGCCGACCTTGCCCAGCATGTTGATCGCCGACTGCATTGCCCTCTTCTTGTCCCAACCATGGTGCAGGCGGGTTGGCTCCGCGACCTGCCAGCCCACCCGGTACACGGGGTTGAGCGACGTCATCGGGTCCTGGAAGATCATCGCGATCTCGCGCCCGCGCACCTCGCGCATCTCGTATTCGCTCATCCGGGTGAGGTCCTGGCCTTTGAGCAGCACCCTGCCGCTGACGATCCGGCCCGGGCGCTGCAGCCGCATGATGCTGAGCGCGGTCACCGACTTGCCGCAGCCCGACTCGCCGACGACCCCCAGCGTCTCCCCCGCCAGCAGCTCGAAAGACACGCCGTCGACCGCCTTGACGGTGCCGTCCCTGGTCGCGAAGACCGTGTGCAGGTCCTGGACCTCGAGCAGCGGCTGAGTCACAAGCTAGCCCTTGAGGCGCGGGTCGAATGCGTCGCGGACGCCGTTGCCGAAGATGTTGGACGCGAGCACCGTCACGAAGATGGTGATGCCTGGAAACGCGACCAGGAATCCCGAGTGGAAGAAGTAACTCTGGGCGTTGGTCAGCATGTTGCCCCAGCTCGGGGTCGGCGGCTGGATGCCCAGGCCGAGGAAGTCGAGCGCGGCTTCGATGAGGATGATCTGGCCGACGCCGAGGCTCGCGGCGACGATCAGCACAGGCAGGACGTTGGGCAGGAGGTGGCGCACCATCAGGCGCGAGTCGCGGGCGCCGATCGAGCGGGTGGCGAGGATGAAATCGCGCTGCTTGACCGAGAGCACCTCGCCGCGCACAAGACGCGCCACGCTGCCCCATCCCACGGAGGCGACGATCGCCGCGAGAGTGACGGCGTTCGGGCGAAACAGGATCGACATCAGGATGAACAGGAAGATGGCGGGGATCGCAAGCACGGTGTCCACCAGCCGCATCAAAACGTCGTCGATCCAGCCACCGTAATAACCGGCCACCATGCCGACCGTCGTGCCGACCGTCAAGGCCAGCGCAACCGTCAGGAAAGCCACTCCCAGGGAGACCCGCGCCCCCCAGATCAACCTGGTCAGGCTGTCGCGGCCGAGCTCGTCGCTGCCCAGCAGATGCGTCGCGCCCGGGCGCGCAAAGGTCTGGTCCAGGTTGATGGTCTGCGGCTGATAGTGGGTCAGGACGGCCGAGAACACGGGCGCGAGAACGGCAATGACCGCCAGCACCAGGATGAGCACCCCAGCGGCCATACCGAGGCGATTCGCGCGGAGACGCTCCCACGATTGGTTCCAATAGCTCTGCGCGGGGCGCGCTGCGGCAGTCTCAACCCCGGCGGCCGGCATGTCCAGCTCGGCGACTCGGCTGGGCCCGATCATCTCGCGTTCATCCGTATCGAATCCTTGGATCAAGCGCTCCGTAGAGCAGGTCCGCGAGCAGGTTGCCGGCGATGACCAGGAGCGTGGCGAAGAAGGTCACGCCCATCACCGTCGTGTAGTCGTACTGGAGGGCGCGCTCAAAGGCGAGCTTGCCGATACCGGGCCAGCCGAACACGACCTCGACGACCAGGCCGCCACTGACCAGGCCTGGCAGCTCGAGGCCGATCAGGGTGATGAGCGGGATGAGCGCGTTGCGCAAGCCGTGCAGGTAGACGACGCGGCGCTCGCTCATGCCCTTGGCGCGGGCGGTGCGGATGTAGTCCTGCGAGAGCACCTCCAGCATGCTCGAGCGGATGAACCGCGACCACTGCGACGTGTAGAAGAAGGAGAGCACGGTCGCGGGCAGGACCAGGTGCTCGACCCGGTCGAGAAAGTCGCCGCCGTTGAAGGCGCTGAAGGCGCCGCTCGACGGCAGCCACGGAAGTCCGTGCTGCTCGAGGGTGACGGAGAAGATCAGGATGAGCATCAGGCCCATCCAGAACTGGGGCACCGCAAAGCCGGCGACCGAGGTCACAGTCAGCGCGTGGTCGGTCTTGCTGCCGCGCCGCAGCGCCCCGATGACGCCGAGCGGCACCGCGACCAGCACTCCGATCACGATCGCCGTCGCGGTGAGCTCGAGGGTGTTGGGCAACCGGTCGAGGATGTGGCTCAACACCGGGCTGCCGTCGATCATCGAGTGGCCGAAGTCACCGTGCAGCACCGACCCGAGCCAGGTCAGGTACCAGACATAGAAGGGCCTGTCGAGCCCGAGGTTTTCCCGGAGGTGCTCGATGTCTTCCGGGCGAAGCGATGGGTTGAGGTCGATTCCGGGGACGTAGGTGCCTCGCGTGCGGTCCATCAGGATGAGCGTGATCAGGGTCACACCCAGCACGACGACCAGCGAGGCGAGGAACCGCCGGGCGACGTATCTGACGAGCATCAGCCCTTCACATCAATCCCGGCGGTTCTCAGCTACCTCCGTTCAGCTACTTGCCATCCGTGACCCACACATTGTGGTTCCAGGGCCGCGTCGCGAACTGGTTGAACGGCCCGAAGTCGGCCCCCTGAACGCGCTTGCTGACGCCCCAGATGCCGTGGTTGAACAGGATGATCGGCGCCGGCACCACGTCGGACATGATGTCCTGGAACTGCCCGTACAGCTGCTTGCGCTTGGTCTTGTCGAGAGTCCCGACTGCCTGGTCGAGCAGCGAGTCGACGTCGGAATTCTTGAAGTCGAAGCCGTTGAATCCGCCTGCCACCGTGTTGCGGGAGTGCCACAGCTGGCCCTGGTCGGGATCTTCGTCGAAGTTGAAGCCGACCAGGAACATGTCGAACGTCCGGATGTTGGTGATCTGGCTGACGAGCTGCGGGAACTGGATCAGGGAGGGAGTCGCGTCGACGCCGATGTCCTTCCACGACTGCTGCATGACCTGGAGCATCGACTCTCGCTGCTTGTTGCCCGCGTTCGTGATCATGTCGAACTTCAGCTTCAGGCCGTTCTTGGCCCGAATTCCATCGCTGCCCTTTGTCCAGCCGGCGCTCTCCAGCATAGACTCCGCCTTCGCCTTGTCGAAGCTGTACAGGACCTGGGGCTTGTCCTTATAGGCCCACGAGATCGGCGGCTCGACCGAGTTGGCTACCGATCCGTGGCCGAAGTAGACGGCGGAGACCACCTGGTCGCGGTTGAGCGCAAACAGCAAAGCCTGGCGGACCGCCTTGTCCGAGAAGAGCTTGCCGCCCTTCTTTGCCGCGTCGAGCTGGTAGGCGTAAAAGGTGAAGGTCGGGACCGGGAACTCGGTTACCGCCACGTTGTCGGCCGACTTGACCGCGTCGAAGTGCGACGGGTCGACGGGTCCGATGTCGATCTCGCCCGTCTTGAGCTGGTTGGTCACGGCCACGGAGTCGGGCAGGACCTTGTAGATCCACTGGTCCAGGTTTGGCGGCCCGGCCCAGAAGTTGTCGTTCCGCTCCATCGTGACCTGCTGGCCCTTGTCCCATTTGACGAACTTGAACGCACCACAGGTGACGTTCGGGGCTGTGTTGAAGGGTGCCGCGTTGATCGCCTTTCCGTCCAGGTTGCCCAGGACGTGCTTGGGCAGGATGCCGTACCGGCCGTGGCTGGACAGGAACGGCGCGAACACCTGGGTCGTGGTGATGACGACCGTCTGTGGATCGGGCGTGTCGATGCTCTTGATGTACTTGGAGAGGTCGCCGCGCCGGGGCGACGTTACGTCTTTGTACTGCGGGTCGTAGGCGAGCTGGTAGGTGAACTTGACGTCATCCGAGGTGAGCGGCTGCCCGTCCGACCACTTGAGGCCGGACCGCAGCTTGAACGTGTAGACCGTGCCGTCGGAGTTCGTCTTGGGCAGGTCCTGGGCGAGCGCGGCAACCAGCGACCCGTCCTTCTTGTAGTTCAGGAGCCCGTCGAACATGAGGCCTATGACCTGGTTCGAGGCGGTGTCGCTGCTCAACATCGAGTTCAGAGTGCGGATGTCGCTGAAGTTGCCTTCGACGACGTGTCCACCCTTCTTGGCGGTCGGAGTGTTGTTGCTGGTGCCGCCGGCGCAGGCTTCCAGGAATGCGGCCAGCCCGCCGCCCATGAAGGAAAGGTAGGCTGCGGCTCCTCCGGTTCGCTTCAGGAAGTCCCGGCGGGACCATTCCTCCAGGAACTGCTCAAACTGGGCAAAACCGTCGTCTTTGTGGTCCTCGTCTCGGCTCATCTGGCTTTATCCCCCCAAAGTCGCTCCGCTCTTCGCGGGCAGTGCTTAGCCCCAACAGATGATTATGAGTAGTTCAAAGCCATGGTCAAAACGGAATTCAATTGAGCTCGGGCGTGACTCTCGGTGTCGCCCGGGTCGTCCTGCACCTCCCCGAGTCCGGATCCCTGAAGTCGAAGCGTCACGTCGTCAGCGGGCTGTTGCGCCGGCTTCGCTCGGAATTGAAGGTTGCGGCGGCGGAAGTGGGCGAGCTGGACCGCTGGCAGCTGGCCGAGATCGCCATCGCCACGGTCAGCGGTGACGGCCGGCAGGCCGACCGGGTCCTGGCCGCCGCCCTCGCCTTCATCGAGGCCCATGCCGACGGGGCCCAGATCACCGATGTGTCAACCGAGCGGGTCAGATTGTGAAGGCGGTCGAATCGCTCGTCGACGAGTTCGAGGAGTCGCTCCCGTTTGAGCTGGACCCCTTCCAGCGCGAGGCGATCGACAAGCTCGAACGCGGGCGCGGCGGAGTTCTCGTCAGCGCCCCCACCTCGAGCGGCAAGACGGTCGTCGCCGAGTACGCCATCTTCCGGGCGCTGATGGATGGGGCCAAGGTCCTGTACACGACGCCCCTCAAGGCGCTCAGCAACCAGAAGTTCCACGACTTCGTCCGCGCCTACGGCGAGGAGGCGGTCGGCCTCGTAACCGGCGAAAACACGATCAACGACGGCGCGGCGATCGTGGTCATGACCACCGAGATCCTGCGCAACCTCATTTACGAGGACCCTGCCCGCCTGGACATGGTGCGGTACGTGGTCCTCGACGAGGTGCACTACATCGACGACTTCCCGCGCGGCTCGGTCTGGGAGGAGATCGTCATCCAGGCGCCGCCCGCGATCAAGCTGGTCGGCCTTTCGGCGACGATCGGCAACTACAGAGAGATCGCCGACTGGATGGCGGAGAACCGCGGCGGCATGGAGACGGTGTTCCACGACGTCCGTCCGGTCGAGCTGAAGATGTGGCTGGCGATCAACAATCGCTTCTACCCGCTCTTCAAGGGGGATGGAGGAATCGACCAGCGGACGTGGAGCCGCGCGGCGCAGGAGGAGGAGGCGTCGTATCGGATCGGAGGGTATCGCGGCCTGCCATCGAACGACCTGCTGCACGTCATCCAGGGCCTGCGCAGCCTCGAGATGCTGCCCGCCATCTACTTCATCTTCTCCAGGCGCGGCTGCCGTGAGGCGCTGCAGCGCTGCGCGTATCACGAGCTCGACCTGACGACCGCGGCCGAGAAGGAGGCGATCGAGCAGGTCGCCGCGCAGCGGCTGCAGGGCTTGAAGGACCACGACGAGGAAGCGCTGTTTCGCCGGATGGTCGACGCGCGCCTGCTCCGCCGCGGCCTCGCCGAGCATCACGCGGGACTGCTGCCCTACCACAAAGAGATGGTCGAGGAGCTCTTCCAGCGAGGCCTGATCAAAGTCGTGTTCGCGACCGAGACCCTGTCGCTCGGCATCAACATGCCGGCCCGCGGCGTGGTCGTCTCGTCCTTCACGAAGTTCGACGGCGTGAACTTCTCCACGCTCACCACCGGTGAGCTGACCCAGCTCATGGGGCGCGCGGGACGGCGCGGCATCGATGTCATCGGCCACGGCGTGATCCTCAAGGAGGCGGACGTCGAGGTCGGGACCATCTATGAGGTCGCGATGGGGCCGACCCTCGTCGTCGAGTCGAAGTTCCTGCCCAGCTACAACATGGCGCTGAACCTCCTGCGTGTCTACACGCCTGAAGAGGCCGATGCGCTGATGCAGAGGTCCTTCGGACAGTTCCAGAAGCGACTCGCTGCTGACGAGACCGCGGAGCGGCTCACCAACGTCCGCGAGCGACTGGCCGACGTCCAGCGCATGTGGGACGACCCGCAGGTCTCGATCGAGGACGTCGCCCACTACTTCAAGATCGAGGACCGCCGCCGCGCGATCCGCATCGAGCTGAAACGCCTGCGCCGCGAGGCAGGGGCGCAGCGGGGAGGGCGCCGCCGCCGCCAGGGCCGCGCGATGAGCCACGCCTCCCGAATCACGCACCGGCTCGAGATCGAGGCCAAGGGGCTGCTCGAACGCCAGCGCAAGCTCAAGGTCGTGCGCTCGCCGCGCTTTGGCGAGCTGCTCCAGAGGTACGGCGAGATCCGCAACTTGCAGCAGGAGCTGGAACGCGGCCAGCGAGAGGTCAGCGGCCAGATGGACGAATACCCGCGCAAGCTCCGGCGCCTTTCGAGGATTCTCGCCGAGGCCGGATTCCTCGAGAAGGACAAGCCAACCGACAAGGGCCTGTTCGCCGCCCGCGTTTACGGCGAGAACACCATCCTGGTCGCCGAGGCTGTGTGGCTGGGGTGGTTCGAGGGGCTCACCGCCGAGGAGCTGTGCGCGGCCATGGTGATGCTGGCCGCCGAGGACCGAGAACGTAGGGGCGACAGGCAGGCTCGGGCTCCTCGACGTTATCCGACGCCCGCGATCGCGCAGACCGCGCGTCTCATCCGCTCGCTGTACTTCAGGTTCGCGGACATGGAGCGCGATCTCGATGAGCCGAACCTCAGAGCGCCGTCCCACGATTACATCGACTTCGCATATCGATGGTCGTCGGGTGAGGCGCTCGACAAGATCCCACTCCCGGCAAACGTCGACATCGGCGACGCGATCAAGGCCATGAAGGCGCTCTATTCGCTGCTGCGCCAGCTCGAGTTCGCGTTGCGCCAGGCACGGTCTCCGCTGCTGGACACGGTCTCGCGCGCCGTCGCCCTGATGGAACGCGACGTCATCAAGCGGACATACTGACGAGGTATAAGGGAAAACCCAGATGGTTTTCCCTCATCGCACGTGCGGCTCCGCCGCAGGCGCTGCTCCCATTCCGGTATACGGTTCGGATTTCTTCATTAGCCACTCGGGGCAGCGCTTGGGAGACGAGTAAGGCATGGTCGCGGCCGACATGAAGTCGGCCGCCGGGGCAACGTCGGCTAGATCTTGATGCGCCGGGTAAACCGGGCCGCCAAAGCGACGCCTGAAATTGAAGTCGGCCGACGAAACGACGCTGGATAGACTGATTTGGCATGGCTAGGAAAAGGCGGGTACTGGTGACGGGAGTCGCGCGATGGTGGGGCGCCCTCGTCGTGCAGCGCCTCGTCGACGACCCCGACGTCGCCGAGGTCATCGGCATCGACATCCGCGAGCCGCGCTACGACCTCGGCCGCGCGGACTACTTGAAGCTCGACATCCGCCACTCGCTCATCGGCAAGCTCGTGCGCGCGGTCGGCATCGACACTGTCGTGCACACGCTCACGCGCATCGACTCATTCGACATGGATCCCGCGCGGGCGCACGAGATGAACGTCATCGGCACGCTCAACCTGCTGGCGGGATGTGCGGGCGAAGCGAGCCCGGTGCGCCGATTCGTCCTCAAGTCATCCGGCCACGTGTACGGATCGCGGTTCGACCTACCCACGGGGATCCGCGAGGACCACCGGCTCGACATCAACTCGAGCCATCAGTTCGTCCGCGACATCGTCGAAGTCGAGTCATATGTCAGTGATTTCGCGGTCCGCAATCCGAGCATCACGATCCTCGCCCTGCGTTTCGCCAACAGCCTCAATCCCGACGAGCCGCAGCCCCTGGCGCGATATCTGGACCTCGAGGTCGTGCCGACCGTGATCGGCTACGACCCGCCGCTGCAGCTGATTCACCGCGACGACTGCATCGACGCGGTGGTGCTCGCGACCAGGCGCGGGCCGGGCGGCGCGTACAACATCGCTCCGCCTGGCAACGAACCGCTCAGCGCGCTGCTCGATGCCGCCGGAAAGCTCCACGCGCCACTGCTCCCGCCTGTCGGGCTGGGCCTGGCCGCGTTTGCAATCCGACGGGCGGGCGTCGCCTTTCTCTCGCCGCAGCTGCTCGACCTGCTGCGGTGGGGACGCACTCTGTCCGCCGCCAAGGCGGCCCGCGAGCTCGGCTTCCGCGCGGCGCGAGACACGCGGGCGGCGTTCGAAGACTTCGTCCAGCGCCGGCGTGTGCTGCGCTACGAACCCGACAGGCACGCCTACCAGTACGAGAAGGAGCTCGAGGATTTCATCCACAGCCGGCAGGTCGCCTCGGCGAACGGGGATGGTGAGGTCGAAGGGGCCTTGGCCGAAACGTCAACCGACGCTAAAGGTCGCCCCCGCCGCCCCCATCGACGACAAGCACCTCACCGTTCACGTAGCTAGCCGCGTCGGAGACGAGGAAGAGGACAGCTGCCGCGACCTCTTCGGGCATGCCGATGCGACCCAGCGGATTCTGGGCGAGGATGCGTTCGAGGATCGCCTCATTGCCCCACAGCGCCTCGGCAAAGCGGGTCTTGATGACGCCCGGGGCGACCGCGTTCACTCGCACCTTTCCGCCCATCTCGCGAGCCAGCTGGCGGGTGAGCATGATGATCCCGGCCTTGGTCACGTTGTAGATCCCGAGCCCGATTCCGGGCCGCAGGCCGCCGATGCTGGCGACGTTGACGATCGCGCCGCCGTGGGCCTCGAGCCAGGCAGCATGGACGAGCCTGGTCAGGACGAAGACGCCGCGCAGGTTGACCTCGAACGTCTTGTCCCACGCCGCGAGCTCGGCGCCCATAACCGGCCCCATGTACGGGTTGGTCGCCGCGTTGTTGACAAGGATGTCGATTCGCGAGAAGCGCTCCATCACGTCGCCGACCAGACGTTCGAGCTCCTCCGGCCTGCCTGCGTGGGCCGCGATTGCGACCGTCCTCTCCGGGTAATGGCTGTTGATCCGCTCGGCTTCGGCGTCCAGGTCAGCCTGCTTGCGGCTGCTGAGGACGACCGACGAGCCATGCTCGGCGAGGATCTCGGCAATCGCCGCCGATCCCGCGGCTGGCCCCCGTGACGAGGGCGACCCTCCCCGATAGGTCGAAAAGGGAGCCTGCGGGCACGACTGTTACGATAGCCGCCGTTTAATTGATTTTTCGATCAGGGGTGCTAGTGCGCGGTAGATGGCGATAACCGGCAAGGCGGCCGAGGACATCCTCGAACGCATCTTTCAGCCCACCACCAAGCCGAGCGCGCGCGACCAGGCGGAAGAGACGCTTCGCCACCCCAAGCGGATCGTCTACGTCGCGATGTCCAACAAGAGCTTCTACTGGCGCGCCCACATCCAGAAGTTCGTCCTCGACTCGGGGCTGGTCCCGATCAGCCCCTTCATGCTCTTCGACTACTACCTCATGCACACGGTCTCGAAGGAGGTCGTGCGCGAGGCGATGAACAACCTGCTCGCCCGCTCCGATGAGGTCTGGGTGTTCGGCCGGTTGTCACTCGGCGTCAAGGTGCAGGTCGGGATCGCCAAGCGCATGAGCAAGGTGGTCCGCTACTTCGACATCAGCGACCTGCCGGTTGCGGTGATGCCGATCTCAGAGGAGACGGCCCAGGAAGAGCTACGAGACTAGACGGAGGTTCGGCGGTACCAGGCAGCCGGATTGCCGAGCTCGTTGAGCCTGGGCATCGACTCCGGACCGTCCCAGACGCGGTTGAGGATGTTGATCCCGTGCCGTTCGTACACCGCCTGGCAGAAAGCTTCGCCGCGGCGGTACTGCTGCAGCTTCAGGTCGAGCCCGGTCAGCTTCCAGATCAAGACCTCCAGCGCGCTCTTGCCTGAGCTCCGCTCGCGGTATGCGCGTTCCAGGCGACCGAATCCGGGCAGGAGCTTGCGGCCGAGCTGGTTCATGACCAGGTTGCTGTAGCCCTCGATCACCGACATCGTCCCCTGGACCCTGCGCATCACGCGCCATTGCGCCGGCAGCACCCCGGCGAAAGCGGCAAAGCGCGTCACGGCAGGGCCGCGACGGGTGACCGAATCGAGAAGCACCTTCATCGACTCTTCCATGTGGCGGCGCAGCCACGGATGCGCCGCGAACTGCCAGGCGTGCGTCATCTCGTGGAGGATCAGCCAGCGTCGGAGGTCCTCGTCCGGCAGGTTCGCGTGCTGCTGCCACTCCTCGACGTTGGTCTCGACCAGGTAGAGCCCCTCACCACCGATCGGCTCCGCGCCGAGAAGCTGCGGGTCGTACTGGCCAAGGACGCGCCGGCCGAGGAAAGCAAGCATGTAGCCGACGTATCGGTTGACGCCCATTCGGCCCACTTCGACGATGAGCGAATTGGGCATGCGGCCGGCTTCGAGCACCGGATCGACGAGGCGGCGAAGGATGCCGAGGTTCAGATCGACCCACCCCTCGCGGTCGAGGGCGTCGAAGCGCGGCATCTCGACGCCGCGTGGCAGCACACCTACGAATCCGAGCAGCGCCTTCTCGAGCTTGTCCGCGTGGGCACGATAGCCGGCTGCCGCCGCAGCCAGCCGTTCCGGCTCGAGGGTCGGGTTCTCGAGCCTGGCATGGGCCATGTGGCGAACCTCGTCCCAATCGAGGAGCAAGGTGGTGCCCCCGCGTGGGCGAACCGCCTCGGCCACCGCGACGGTGGCAAGGCCGAGCAAGGCTCCGTAGAGGGCCGTACGCCCTGTGCGCCTCATCGCCCAATAAAGACTACGAGCGCGAAGGCATCAAACTTGC
>Ga0137365_10000258_pt1 | contig 33273 bp, 31 predicted proteins | sample SagtaG_9_FD_104799 | JGI IMG/M metagenome (GOLD analysis project Ga0137365, IMG submission 104799) | Vadose zone soil microbial communities from Sagehorn Ranch, Mendocino, California, USA - Sage1_L_40_16 metaG | ecosystem: Environmental > Terrestrial > Soil > Vadose zone | place: USA...
CCACATCGCCGGGCCGGGTCATGCCGACGGACGGATGAATCAGAAGGCTGGCTTCGACCTGGCTCGCGGCGCGAAACGTCAATTCCACGTGCGCGCGATGCATTGGGTTACGCGTTTGGAAGCCGACGATCCGGCGCCAGCCCAAGCGGACGAACTCCGCGCGCAGATCCGACGGTGTGAGCCGAAGGGGCCGGAAATCGTAATGGGTGGGCAGTTGCAAAGCTTCCACGCGTCCACCCACGTACCAGCCATGTCCCCTGTTCAGAAGATAATCCACACCGGGATGCACTATGCTGGTGCTTCCCAGAACAGCTTGCGCTTCAGCCTTACGATCGGGCTGCCAGACATCCTCCACACATAATACCGCGAGCATCACCCCCTCGGAATCCCGTAGCGCGACCTTGCTGCTCCCCGGTTTGAGCGATTTCGCAAACGCCTCCGGCACATCGAGCGTAATCGGGATCGACCAAACCAGGCCGTTGCTCAATTTCATCTCATGGCAGACGCGCTCGTAATCGTCGCGGTTCATGAAACCGCGCAGCGGTGAGAACCCGCCGCTCAACAGAAGCTCGAGATCGCGAATCTGCCGACTGGTCAGATCCCAGGAGGGAAAATCTCTGGAGCAGGCTTTCAGTTCGGCGGCGTTTTCCGGGTCGAGCGTAAGGTCGATCAGTTCGCCGCCATGTGGGGCGATCAGGTGGCCGTGAGATTGTGGATTGTCTATATTGTCTATATTCATGATGAAGAGCGCTTCTATACTATTGAGAGGCTATTGCCGCAACGGCCGGTAACGCAACAAGCACCACCGCCCTGCGGCGGAGCTCCAAACTCCAAAGCCCAAGTATCAAACAAGCTCAAAGCTCCAATATTCAATGTACGCGCTGACCTTTTAGAGCTTGCTGATTTTCCTTGGAGTTTTCGGGTTTGGGATTTGGTGGTTCCGATTGCATGTCGCGCCGTGCCCTTTGCCGAAAGGCGGATCGATCTTGCGCGCGTGTGCCGTCGTTCTAACGTTACTTATGCCCGAGACACACGCTGCCGCTTACGATTCGAAGATCGAAGGCAATATCATTTTTACGCGCTTCGATGCTGCGCTCAACTGGGTGCGCAAGAACTCGCTTTGGCCAATGCCGATGGGCCTGGCCTGCTGCGCAATCGAGTTGATGGCCACCGCGGCATCGCGCTTCGATATCGCGCGATTCGGCGCCGAAGTAATGCGCTTTTCGCCGCGGCAATGCGACGTGATGATTGTTGCAGGTACCGTCACTTACAAAATGGCACTGGCAGTAAAACGCATTTACGAACAAATGCCTGAGCCGAAATGGGTAATCGCCATGGGCGCATGCGCTTCGACCGGCGGCATGTATCGCTCTTATGCCGTCTTGCAGGGAATCGACCAGCTTATTCCGGTCGATGTTTACATCTCCGGTTGCCCGCCGCGCCCGGAGGCTTTGCTCGCCGGGTTGATAAAATTGCAGGAGAAAATTTCGCGGGAACGCTCGTTCAGAAATCAGAAGCCAGAATTAGCCGAAAAACTCGAAGAAGCGCTTGCATGATAGCGGAATGTCGCGAGGCCTAATCGCATGACTGTTGCTGAACTTCTCAACTCGCTAGAGAGCGGCTTGGGCTCGAAAATTCTGCATAAGACTGAATTTCGTGGCGAAACGAGTTACACGATTGCCGCAAATGATCTCCGCGAGATCTCAGGATTTTGTCGCGACGAACTTTCGTTCGATTATTTGGTCGATATCACCAGCATTGACAATTTCGGCGAAGAACCCCGCTTCGAAGTTGTCTATCATCTTTACTCAATGCCGCATGCAGCTCATCTGCGCCTAAAGCTAAAAGTTCCAGAAGACGCCGGCGCGGTCGATACCGTTTCCGACATTTGGCCGACAGCGAATTGGCACGAACGCGAGATTTACGACATGATGGGAATCAAATTCAACGGTCATCCCGATCTCCGTCGCATTCTAATGTGGGACGGCTACCCGTTTTTCCCGCTGCGAAAGGATTTTCCGCTCGAAGGACTCCCGAGCGAAATGCCCGACGTCGCTTTCACCAAAGTCACACCTCTGGAAGGTGGCCCCTTCGTTACAGTTCCGAGCGGTGCGAGATCAAAAGACCGCGAACCGCGCGCTCGGCCACCGGAATTGTAAGTTCAACGCTGCGCGCCCGGCGGTCGCGCCATACCATTACGCGGCTGAGACGGGCGGAGCCGTTTCAGGTTTTCGCGTCGCAACCATCACGTCTGGACGCGAACCTTCGCGCGGAATGATGGTCGTCGTTTTGTGCCCTGGCTTCGGATAAGCGATCCGCCTATGCAGCATCATTAATAGCGTGAACCGGAAACGCTCTGCGATGATTTTCAACTCGCCCAGCGTGAGATCGCAGTCGTCCAGCTGCCGGTCGCTGATGCGCTCCTCAATCAGCTCGTTCACGAGCGTTTCGATTTTTTGCGGCGTCGGTTTCTCGAGGCTGCGTGAGGCGCTTTCGATGGTGTCGGCCAGACTAACAATGGCGCTCTCCTTTGTTTGAGGTTTCGGTCCGCCGTAACGAAAGCTTTCTTCCTTCACCTCTGGAATATCGTCCTCGCGCAGCTTCATAATTTTGCCGCCAGCACGCGCATCTTCATGCTGCTGAAGCGCCCGTTGATAAAAATAACGGACGATTGATGTGCCGTGATGCTCCTGGATGATGTCAATGATGCGCTGATTGAGTCTGTATTTCAGGGCGAGATCAACGCCTTCCTTCACATGCGCGATGATGATCAACGCGCTCATCGTCGGCGCGAGGTCATCGTGCGGATTGCGTTCAAAGCTCATGTTCTCAGTGAAGTATTCTGGCTTCACCAGCTTGCCCACGTCATGAAAATAAGCGCAGACGCGGCAAAGAGTGGCGTTTGCGCCAATCGCTTCCGCCGCAGCTTCCGCGAGATTGGCAACCACCAGGCTGTGATGATAGGTCCCCGGGGCTTCGATGGTCATACGACGCAGTAGCGGATGATTGAGATCGGACGCTTCCAGCCAGGAAATGTCGGTTGTGATTTGAAACAGGTTTTCAAGGATCGGCAGTGCGCCGCCAACCAGAGTCGCAGTCAAAATTCCGTTACCGATCGCGAGCGCACTTTGGAATCCAATCATGCCCCAATCATTGGCCGTCGGATAAAACCAATTGATCGGCCCAATCAAACCAAATGTCAGCGACAGTAACCAGATTGCGAGCCCGACGCAGAAACCAGCACGGACCAATTGGCCGCGCCGTCGCACCTGCAATGTGAGGGAAACCGCTGTAAAGCCGCTGATCAGACTCGTTACCAGCAACGGCGCGTCAATAGGACCAAACAGGATGCTACTCCATAGACTTACAAAAAATGCGGCGTACAGGCCATGATGGCGGCCCAACGACACGCTCAGCATAAGCGGTGCGAACGCATAAGGCATGATCAACCCCGCCATTTCAGGCTTCAAGAATCGATAACTGCCACTGTTACAAAGCACGAGCAGCAATTTGGTAACGGACAGTTGCACCAGAATGACGCTAAAGATGAGAAGAATGCGCGAGCTTCGCGAAAAGCTCTTAGGCTGGTTGATCCAAAGCTGAGTAATCGCCGTGGCCAGAACCAGCAGCGCAATAACAAAATTCTTGGTCGGCTCAGGTTGCTGGCCACTAAAAACGAGAAACGCGAGGCCACCGACAAACACCGCAAAGATCACGACCTTGATATAAGGCGAGTATTCCAAATTGCGCTTAAGTTCGCTGCGCGCCCGGCGGCGCCGCATTTTCCGCGAGGCGAGGCCACGTCTGATGAGTCTTCCGCGTTTAAAGGAATCGAACATTTCGTTTTTTACTTGCGTGACGCCGGCGCAGGCGACCGGTGCTGCTGGTAGGCGCCAATAATGGCACGGACCAATTCATGCCGCACAACGTCGCGCTCTGTAAAGTACACAGTCGCGATCCCGGGAACATTTTTTAATGCCTGCAATGCTTCCACCACTCCCGAGCGCTTGTTCGCCGGCAAATCTATCTGTGTGACGTCGCCGGTCACCACGCATTTGGAATTCAAACCGATTCGCGTCAGCAGCATGAACATCTGTTCGGTAGTTGTGTTTTGCGCTTCATCGAGGATGACAAAAGCATTATTCAAAGTGCGCCCGCGCATGTATGCCAGCGGAGCCACTTCAATGGTCTGCCGCGAAAGCGCACGCTCCATTTCCTCCGGTTCTAACATTTCACGTAGTGCGTCGTAAAGCGGACGCAGGTATGGCGTGATCTTTTGCTCGAGGTCACCCGGGAGAAAACCGAGCGCTTCGCCGGCTTCCACTGCGGGTCGCGTCAAAATAATGCGCGCTACCTGCTCTTTCTTGAGCGCCGCAACCGCCATGGCAACAGCGAGGTAAGTTTTTCCCGTGCCAGCCGGTCCGATTCCAAAAACAACATCGTGCTTTTGAATTGCCTCGACGTACGCCCGCTGGTTTGCGCTTCGCGCTACAATCGGGGGTTTGCGCGATGAGGTGCTGATTTTCGTTGAAACAACGTCGCCAAGATTCTCATCGCGCTCTTCGGACACGGCCTTAAGCGCATAATTGAATTCGTGCTTTTGAATGTCCACGCCCTGCTGGCGTGCTTTCTCGAGTTGCTCAAACACGTGCTGCGCCTTATCGACGCGGTTCGAGTCGCCTTCCAGTTTCACCCAGCCTTCGCGAGTGGTCACTTTCACACCGAGCGAGTCCTCAAGGTTCTTCAAAAGCTTGATGTCGTTGGCGTAGAGCGACTGCAAAGCGCGCGGGCTCTCAAACTGGAGGGTGCGAGTTTCACTCATCATCAATCGGTGGCATCGGGATCCTTGGTGATCGAGTATTGGCTAAAGCCAACGCCACTAACCCTGACCTACCGGAAACCATATACCAGCGCCCAGTGCGTGCGTTCCTCCGGCGATTCCTCCACGCTGACGATGATAAAGTAACTACCGGTAGTCTTTGGAATGACGTGCGCAGCTGCAAAATGGCCTTTCTCCCAGCTGTCTGATTCTTCCGCCAGTTTTCCATCCGAATCGTAAATATGAACGGATACCTTTGCCCGATCGACTTCTGTTCCCAGCCAGAACCAATATTCGTTCCCTTTGAATAATTGTTGCCGGACCGCTTTCTTTTCGCCCGAAGCAAGGTCGCCTCCCCAATAATCCTCGCGCACTTGAAATCCTTGTTTTACGTATGGTTCTGCTGCCTGAAGAGCAAACGACTGTGCATCATCCACTGAGGCAAAGCTTGTGCGCTGCATTATCACGACGACCGCCAGCAGGGAGCTCGTGCGGAAAAGAATCTTTGCGAAACCGTTCATCGAAGCTTCCTAATCTCTCGTGACGATGCCGGTACCGAGCCGGGTCGTGATCTCGTTGACCTTCTTAACTGATTCGGCAGGAATGTGAGCGTTGCCGACATCGATTAGAGGCTTCACCTCCCCAAGGGCGTGCTGAATCTGGTGAATGATCGGAAGGTTAAACTCGGGCATAGCCTTCAGTCTTGTCTGGAAATAAGCCAGGAGATCGGGCTGATGCAGAAGCTCGGCGCCGTCGGTGGAAAAATGCTGTTTTACCACCGAGGTCAACACTTCTGTGCCACGCAGCCACCCGCCCAGACTGACGAGCTGCGATAATTTTTCATCGTGCACTTCGTTCATTGCCTGTTGCACGCTGTTTTGGGTGCGATCCAGTTCCTGCCGGACATTTTCCCAATTTCGCTTATCTGCCGCCTCGATGATCGCCTTGGCATGTGGCGTGATCGAGTTTCCTACACCAATCCCCTTCGCCAATGCCAGAACCCGCTGGCCAATATCCTTTACTGCCGGCGCGTCTTCCGCTTGCACCGCGATAAAACCATCGGCAATCACCGCCCCCAGCAAGAGGGCGATACGCGGCCGCTCCGTGAAATTTGGTCCCTTATCGCTGCGGACGTGTTCTTTCCAATTGACCGCGCCCAGTTTGTTCAGTGCCCCGAAAATTTCGTTCGGCAACGGCACCACAACATCTTCCACAGTCGTGGATAATTGGCTAATATTGATGTGCTGCGGAGGCTGGGCGCCATACGCGTACAGGGCAAGGCCATAGACCGCAGCTACAATTAACTTCACATGTTTAGTAAACAGAATCATTGGGAGCTTCGAATGTTGATTTCGGGTTCGTATTCAGGATTTAATGAAGCGAACTTTAAGCAAAACCGCTGCTGTACACAAATCCCTGCTCAAAACATTTTGAATCGCCTTAATCGAGACACGTCATTACCACTGCGGCGTCGCTGCCTGCGTTTCTTATGGATCTAACCCGGCTAGAGCAGATCCTCGACCGCGCATCTTCTAGGCGGATCACGGTAATCGGCGATCTGATGCTGGATGAATTTGTGTGGGGAAAGGTTGGTCGCATCTCGCCGGAGGCGCCAGTCCCAGTTGTGGAGGTGACCGGTGAATCATTTTACCCGGGAGGCGCTGCCAACGTCGCGCGTAATCTGCGCGAGTTCGTGAAGTGCGTCGCGATCATCGGGCTACTGGGCACAGATCGCAGCGGCCAGCAACTTCGGGAGTTATTATCCGAACAAAAGATCGATACCTCGAATGTGGTTGAAGAGGCAACGTTTCGTACCATCGTTAAAACCCGCATCATTGCGCGCCATCAACAAGTCGTTCGCGTCGATCGTGAAAAGTTTGTCGGACCATCGGCGCCACGAATTGAAGAGGTCGCTGCCGCCGTCCGAAAAAATATTCCGCAGACCGACGCAATTATTTTCGAAGATTACGGCAAAGGTTTCTTATCGACTGAACTGGTTTCGCAAATCACAGACGCCGCGCGCTCAGCCCGCAAGATCGTCGCTGCGGATCCCAATCCCCGTAACCTGGTCGAGTGGCGCGGCCTGACAGTAATCAAGCCGAACCGCACTGAAGCTTTTCTCGCGGCAGGTATTTCTAGCGGCGAGCCGGATATTGTTCCCTCTCAGGATACGGATCTGAAGCGCACCGGCGAAGCGCTGCTAAAAAAATGGGAAGCAGAAAATGTCCTCATTACTCTGGGTGAACACGGGATGATGCTTTTCCAAAAGAAAGAAGCGCCCCACTATATCCCCACCAAAGCAAGAGAGGTTTTCGATGTATCGGGAGCAGGTGATACGGCCATCGCTCTCTTTACCCTCGGCCTTGCCTGCGGAGCGACTCCGACCGAAGCGGCGGAAATTGCCAACCACGCGAGCGCAGTGGTCGTAAGCAAGCTTGGAACAGCGACCGTGACGCGAGATGAATTGATGGCCAGTTTTCGGGAGGATTCCGAAGGTGGCTAGTGAATTGTCAGCTGCCGTTTTTATAGATCGCGACGGCACGATCATCGAGGATGCGGATTATTGTTCCCACCCAAAACAGGTGAAGGTTTTTCCCGGGGTTCCCCAAGCATTACGGCGCTTAAAATCAAAGCGATTCAAACTTATTATTATTACGAACCAAAGTGGCATCGGTCGCGGCTTTTTCACCGTTGACGAATATCGCTCCGTTGAATCGGAAGTTTCGCGCCAACTGGGCCACCGCTTGATCGATGCAACCTATTTTTGTCCCGACGTACCGGGTCAACATTCCAGTCACCGCAAGCCTTCGCCCGGTATGATTTTGCAAGCCAAACGAGAGCATCAAATCGATTTGGCGCGTTCATTTTTTATTGGTGACAAGGAGATCGACGTCGAGTGCGGTCGCAACGCCGGTGTGCGCACAATCCGGGTTCAAACTGGACTTGACTGCGACGTCAGTTGCAGCACTGCGAATTGGGTTGCAGAAGACCTGCCGGCAGCCACAAAGATTATCTTGAACCTAACGCAATGACACCACTGTCATGCCGAGCGGAGCGAGGGACCTCACACCGTCGCTCATGCCATACAGCCAGTCACCCGCGTGATCCATCAAGAAATGCGAGGTCCCTCGCCGTCTTCGCGGCTCGGGGATGACACCTCGTTTACATGCAGATGAATCGCCGATCTCAGCATGAGTAAAGCAGTTGGAATTATTCCGGCTCGGTGGAATTCTACACGATTTCCTGGTAAACCGCTGCATCCCATTGCTGGAAAGCCCCTTCTGAAACATGTGTGGGAACGCTGCCTCCGTGCTAAAAGCTTGGATTTAGTTGTCATCGCCACAGACGATATGCGGATCGCTTCCGCGGCGTTTGAATGGGGTGCGGAGATCGCGCTGACTTCACCGAGACACCGCACCGGCACCAATCGAGCAGCTGAAGTGGCCAGCAAAACAAAGCAGTTCGCATACGTAATCAATGTCCAAGGGGATGAACCCCTGATCGATCCGCGTTTGATCGACAAGGTTGTCGAAAAATTGCAGTCGGATCGCAAAGTGGGAATCGTGACGGCTGCGCATCCATTCAAGGATCCAGCCGACGCTTTTTCTTCCCACCAAGTGAAGGTCGTTCTCGATCTTTGTGGCAACGCTCTTTATTTCTCTCGTGCGCCGATCCCGGCTCCACGAACCGACGGGCGCTCGTTGTTTCTCCGTCACCAGGGCGTTTATGGATTCCGGCGCGAGACGCTGCTTCAATTTGTGAGATGGAAACCAAGTCCGCTGGAGCGCGCTGAATCACTCGAGCAATTGCGCGCATTGGAAAATGGTGTAAAGGTTCATGTGCTCGTTACTGCTACAGGATCGCCCGGTATCGACACGCCAGAAGACGCAACAGCACTGGAGCAAAAGCTTGCCCGCGCAAATCGGAGAATGCGCTGGTGAAATACATTTTCATCACTGGCGGCGTGATTAGTTCCCTGGGGAAGGGATTGACGGCGGCTTCACTCGGAACACTCCTCGAAGCGCGTGGTCTACGCGTTGTTCTCCAAAAATTTGATCCTTATCTGAACGTAGATCCCGGCACGATGAATCCTTTCCAGCACGGCGAGGTCTATGTACTGGACGACGGAGCTGAAACCGATCTCGATCTCGGCCACTATGAACGCTTCACCAATTGCGTTCTCTCGCGGCACAACAATCTCACCAGCGGTCAGGTGTACGAGTCGGTCATTTTGAAGGAGCGCCGCGGCGACTATCTCGGTAAAACCGTGCAGGTGATTCCGCACGTGACCGATGTAATCAAAGGACGCATCCGTGAAATTTCAGACGAAAGCAAATACGATGTCGTCATCACGGAAATCGGGGGCACAACAGGTGACATCGAGGGGCTGCCGTTTTTGGAAGCAATTCGCCAATTCATTCTCGAAGTCGGAGCGCAAAATGTGCTCAACATGCACGTCACGCTGGTTCCCTACATTAAGGCCGCTCACGAACTGAAGACGAAACCGACGCAGCAAAGCGTTGCCAAACTGCGCGAGATCGGGTTACAACCGCAGGTGTTGATTTGCCGGACTGAGCGGATGCTCGATCTCGATCTGCGGCAAAAACTCTCAATGTTCTGCAGCGTTGCGGAGAAAGCCGTAATCGAAGAGCGCGACGTTGCGCACACGATTTACGAAGTGCCGTTGACCCTTCACGCGGAAGGTTTGGACCAGTTGGTGTGCGACCTTTTGGGCTTGAAAACGCGGCAGCCCGACCTCGCAGGATGGAAAAATTTCGTAAAGCGCGTCATTAGCCCGGCGAAACGAGTCACAATTGCTGTTATCGGCAAATATTTTGATGTTCGGGACGCCTACAAGAGTATTTACGAATCGCTCACCCACGCGGCTGCGAGCGAAGATTGCGGAATCGATCTTGAACTTATCGACGCGGAATCGTTGCAAGACGGCGTTAACGGCCCGTTAAAAGATGTGTCCGGTATCTTAATTCCGGGGGGTTTTGGCCTTCGCGGCGTTGAAGGAAAAATCAAGGCCGCGCGTTTCGCACGCGAACACAAGATTCCATATCTCGGGCTTTGCCTCGGGATGCAGGTGGCAACGATTGAGTTTGCGCGAAATGCAGGCGGCATCACAGACGCCAACAGCACCGAGTTTGACAAGAACGCAAAAGAACCGGTGATCTCGTTGCTGGAAGAACAACGAGGCGTCAAGACCATGGGCGCCAGCATGCGGCTGGGCACATGGCCGACGAAAATCGCCAAAGGCACACTCGCAGAAAAAATTTACGGCAGTACCGAAGTGATGGAGCGCCACCGCCACCGATACGAGTTCAACATGAAATACCGGGACCAGATGAATGAAAAAGGCTTCGTCATTTCTGGCACATCACCGGACGGAACACTGGCCGAGCTGATCGAGCTTCGTGATCATCCCTATTTTGTTGGTTGCCAATATCACCCGGAATTCCAAAGCAAACCGAACAAACCGCATCCGCTTTTCAAGGGATTCATTCAGGCCTGTCTCAATTATCAGAGTCGTGCGACGCGCGCTCCAAGCGATCGAGAATCGCCGCCCCGAGTCCCTGAGCAGGAACTTGTTCTGCAACGATAAGGTCGAGATCCAAATCGTCGAGCTCCCGTAAGGAGCGAAACAAATTTGCGGCGGCTTCGCGCAAGTCTTGATGTTCGCTTAGAGTTCGAACAACTGCGAAGCTTTCCGCTGGAATGAACGCATTCCACGCCAGCAATCCAACACGACGGTTTTTCACGAGCGCGAACGATTTCGCGTTGTCGATTAAGCGAAGCGGAGTTTTCGGCGCGTAGTGCGATGGCAACTGGCCGGGTGTAGAAACGCTCGTCGGCGCGCTAACGATCTTGATCTTGCCAAACTCGGCGAGCTGTTCCGCAGTTATTGAACCGCGGCGCAGGATGTCGACCTTGTTGTCGCGTACAGCGATGATGGTCGATTCGATGCCGTGCGTGGTAAGGCCAGCGTCAACGATTAGCGGGATGCGTCCGCCTAGCTCGTCGAAAACGTGCTGAGCAGTCGTGGGGCTGATCCGACCAAACCGATTGGCGCTTGGCGCGGCGACCGGTTTCCCAAATGCGGAAACGATTTCAGCAAACACCGGATGTGAGCTCATTCGCACGGCAACTGTATCCAGCCCGGCCGTGACGATTTCTGAAACGATCGGTTGTCGAGCCAAGACAAGGGTGAGAGGTCCGGGCCAGAATTGCGCGATCAGTTTTTTGATCTGCGCGCGGGAGCGATTATCGACCGTCGCCACGCGCTCCAGCCATTGTTCGTCAGGCAGGTGAACAATCAGTGGATGGAAACGCGGGCGCTCTTTCGCTTCGAAAATCTTTGTGACCGCGATAGGATTGAGCGCATCAGCTGCGAGCCCGTATACGGTTTCTGTTGGGAGCGCGACAACTTCGCCCTTGCGCAGCAGTTCAACCGCGCGCTGTGTAGCTGCGGTCTGTCTGCCATGACGTAGCGTTGCAGAGGTGGGCGACTGCCGACGGCGATCATAGATCGCCGCTACAGTTTCGGTCTTCATTTTGACAGCTTCGTCGAAAGGACGGCTTCAGACTGTTTCTTGCGAAACGCTTCCAATTTTTGCCGAATCGCCTCGTCAGAAGTGGCCATAATGGCGGCTGCGAGCAGCGCAGCGTTTTTGGCTCCGGCTTCGCCGATAGCCAGCGTCCCTACGGGAATTCCGCCGGGCATTTGCGCGGTTGAAAGAAGCGAATCGAGTCCCTGCAACTTCGATTGAATTGGCACTCCCAAAACCGGGAGCCAGGTATGAGCCGCAATCACTCCCGCCAGATGTGCCGCGCCGCCTGCGCCAGCGATGACGACGCGCAGCCCGCGCGCTGCTCCATTTCGCGCGAATTCAGCGGTCGCGTCCGGCGTTCGATGCGCGGAGAGAACGCGCGCCTCGTTGGGGATGCCAAGCTCATCGAGTGTCTCGACGGCATGACGCATCGTTTCCCAATCCGATTTGCTGCCCATGATCACAGCAACTAACGGCTTCAGCTCAGGCATGTGCGAATTGTAGGGCGTTTGGTTTGTTTGCGCCAGCAAACTCACCCTTCGGCTTCCCGTCTATGCCACGCGGCTCCCGCCAGCTCCATTCTGTGAAGAAACGCCAAGTGGCATTGACTTCCAGCCAATATCCCATCGGCAAGATGCCGATGCCGCGTGTTAATGCGATATTGCGCCTATGAATCGCCATAGCCGGTCGATCGTTCTCGTCGGCATGATGGGAGCTGGAAAATCATCCGTGGGCGTCTGTTTGCGGCGGCGAACTAGCCTCAAGCTGTTTGATACCGACGAAATCGTCACATCAAAATTCGCAATGCCTGTTTCAGAAATTTTTTCGAAACACGGTGAGAACAAATTCCGTGAAGCCGAAACGGAGGCACTCCAAGCGCTCGCGACCAGCGAGCCGGTGGTTATCGTGACCGGCGGCGGAATTGTGTTACGCGAAGAGAATATCCATCTTTTGAAACGACTTGGCGTAGTGGTCTGGCTGGAAGCGGACGAAGAAACGCTTTTTAAACGGGCTTCACGAGCTAGCAATCGACCGTTGCTTCGACGCAAAAATCCGAGAAAAGCGTTCACTCAAATGTTACGGACCCGCCTGCCACTTTATGCAAAGATTGCTGATATCCGCGTCGATACATCGGTGCTTACAGATGAAGAAGTCGCGGTAGCAATTTTGAGTAAGTTTAGCAGGTATTATTGCAAGTCCGCGCCGGGAGCGGCGATCCCAGCAACCGCGTGATGACTGAAACACTGCACAGATGACTGATCGCGAAATTTCTCGGACGGAATTGAAGCAACGACTGATCTCATTTGCGCGCGAGATTGGTTTTGATTCCTGCCGCATCGCAGCCTGTGGTTCCGCGCCACACGCAGAGGCATTTCGAAATTGGCTGGATGAAGGCGGACACGGTGAAATGAGTTACATGGAGCGCGGCGAAGAAAAACGCTGTGATCCTCACAAGATTTTACCGGACGCGCGCTCAATCGTTGTACTGGCGAAAAATTATTTTCAAGGAGACCTCCACGCAGGCGCCACGCCTGCAGCTATTGGCAGAATCGCGCGCTATGCCTGGGGCGATGACTATCACGATCTGATCGAGAGCAAGCTCGACAAGATCAACGCGTTTCTTCGCCAGTTCGGCGGGCAACAGAAATGTTATGTCGATACCGGGCCAGTTTTGGAACGCGATCATGCAGCGCAGGCCGGCATTGGCTGGCACGGCAAAAGTACGATGCTAATCGACGAACGACTCGGGACCTGGTTTTTTCTCGCAGAAGTTTTGACGACCGTCGAACTGCCGCCGGACGAGCCTGTGCCAGTTCGCTGCGGAACGTGCGAGCGTTGTATCAAAGCCTGTCCCACCGGCGCAATCACGGCCCCTCACCGTCTGGATGCGCGCCGCTGCATTTCTTATCTGACAATCGAACTTAAAGGTTCCATCCCGCTTGAGCTTCGACCACTTATCGGAAACAGAATTTTTGGTTGCGACGATTGTCTTGATGCCTGCCCGTGGAATCGTTTTGCCCAAGTATCGCGCGAAGCCGTGTTCTCTGCCCGTCCGGCAACGGTGGGCATGCCGTTGCGCGATTATCTCAGTTTGAGCGATGTTGAATTTCGAGTGCTTTTTAGAAATTCGCCGATCAAACGGATCAAACGGCGGGGCTTCTTGCGTAATGTCTGCGTCGCATTGGGCAATGTTGGAGATTCGTCCGATTTGGCCGCGCTCGAGCGCGCCGCAGCCGATTCCGAACAGTTAATCGCGGAGCACGCGAAATGGGCGATTCACCAAATTCGGTCTCGACACGGAATCAGCCCGTCCCATTGGAGGACAGACCGAGCCATTCAGGGAGACCGCAATTAATTGAATCCAAGGCCGTTCCTCGGCGCATCGTAGAATTGTTATGAACGGGATTTCGGTTGCAAGAATCAAACAAGCGACTAATTCTGACGCCTTCACCCCGAGAACCGCTCCGCCGATGCACCAAGCCGTAAGCACGCCTGCGCCCGTTCCTTTGACGGTGAAGCAGCGCCGTGCCCGGCGCAAAAAGCAAATCATTTACGGATCGATCGCCCTGGTCGCGCTCTGGATCATCGCGTTGATCATCTGGAACAAGCGCGAGAAGCCGATTCCGGTCACAACGGAGATCGCGATTCGTAAAACGATCGTGCAAACTGTTTCGGCCACGGGAAAAATACAGCCTGAGGTTGAAGTCAAAATTTCACCCGAAGTTGCTGGCGAAATTATTGAATTGCCCGTCGAGGACGGGATGCGGGTAAAAAAGGGCGACCTGCTGGTGAAAATCAAACCTGACTCCTACAAAGCGCTTCTCGAGCAACAGGAAGCGGCGATCAGCGCAGCGAAAGCGACTAATCTCCAGCAAAAAGCCACCATGATGAAGACTGAGCACGATTTCAAACGAGCGGAAGATTTGTTTAACAAAAAGCTCATTTCGGAACAGGAATATAATGCGGCGGAAGCAGCCCATGACGTGGCAAAGAACACCTACGAAAGTTCGCTCCACGAAATCGAGCGCGCCCAAGCTGGCTCGAGTCAGGCACGCGATCAATTGTCTAAGACGACGATTTACTCGCCCATTGATGGCACTATCACGATTCTCAACAGCAAATTGGGCGAACGTCTTGTAGCCACGGGGCAATTCGCCGGCACGGAGGTGATGCGCGTTGCCGACCTCGGTCACATGGAGGCGCGCGTCGATGTGAACGAGAACGACGTTGTGAATGTGAAGTTGGGCGACAAGGCCGAAGTAAAAATCGACGCTTATGGCAATCGGAAATTCAACGGCACCGTTTATCAAATCGGCAACACGGGAAAGACAACCGGCGCCGGCACACAGGAAGAGGTCACCAACTTTGAGGTGAAAATTCGGATCGAAGACCACGATGTGGTGCTGAAGCCTGCACTGAGTTGTACCGCGGACATTCACACGAATGAGGTGAAGGACGTCGTAGCCGTGCCGATGCAGGCGGTGACGATTCGCACCGGCGAGAGCAATTTGAGTCCAGAAGAAATCGAAAAGAAAAAACAGAAGGTGACGCAACGCGACAAAGGCGACAACAACGCGGAGTTCGTCAACGAGCGTGCGGAGAAAGCGGCGCAGAAAGAAGAGCGCGAAAAGCTGGTCAAGGTCGTTTTCCTAAAAAAAGGCAACAAGGCGCAGATGGCGAAAGTGACGACTGGCATCTCCGACGACACTTACACCGAGATCAAGAGCGGCATTCAGGCCGCCGATGAAGTGATCTCGGGAAGTTACAGCGCGATCAGCCGGAAGTTGAAAGAGGGGGCGAAGGTAGCCCTCGACAAAGAAGGAATGAAGTAATCTCGACGAGCGACTGTCGACGTAGCGATGGAGACTCGAAATTCAAGCAGGCCGCCCGGTCCGGCCGTGATCGACATCGAAAACATTACCAAGGACTATTTCATGGGCGAAGAAGTCGTGCGCGCGCTACGGGGTGTGAGCTTGCAGATTCGCCGCAACGAATACATCGCCATCATGGGCCCAAGCGGCAGCGGCAAGTCGACGCTCATGAATATGCTCGGTTGTCTCGATACCCCGACCTCGGGCCGCTATGAGTTCAACGGAAAAAACGTTGCCGAAATGGATGACGACGAGCTCGCGGCCGTTCGCAATCGCGAGATCGGGTTCGTGTTCCAAACGTTCAATCTTCTGCCAAGATCGACATCGCTGCGCAATGTAGAGCTGCCGCTCATTTATGCAGGCATCAATCCCGACCGGCGTGAAGAACGCGCGGCCCAGGTGCTGGCAGATGTTGGCCTCGGCGATCGCATTCATCACAAACCCAATGAACTTTCCGGCGGTCAACGTCAACGCGTCGCGATCGCGCGCGCGCTCGTCAATGGACCGTCGATTATTCTGGCCGACGAGCCGACGGGGAATCTTGATTCCAAGACCGGTGAAGAAATCATGGAGTTGTTCGAGAATTTATATCAGCACGGCAACACAATTATCGTCGTGACGCATGAACGTGACATCGCCGCGCACGCGCGTCGTACTGTGCATTTGCGCGACGGACTCATCGAGATGGATCACGTGGGCTTTATTCCAGAACTCGACCTGCCGGTTGCGAGATAATTTCGACATGAAACGTTTTCTTTACGAGCTAAGCGAGAGTTGGAAAATCGCGGCCGCGCAAATGCGCTCGAACCTAACCCGCTCAACGCTCACGGCCCTCGGAGTTATTATCGGCATTATCGCTGTGACATTAATGGGTACCGCCGTGAACGGCATATCCATCGGATTCGATAAAAGCATGGCCGTGCTCGGCGATGATGTTCTCTACGTGACGCAATGGCCCTGGAAGCCAGTGGACGACTGGTGGAACTATCGCGATCGAAAAAAAATCAAAACGGAATACGCCGAGACTTTGAACCGGATGATCGTGGCGACCCCGAACTCGAACCTGGTCGTGGCAGTGCCGACATCGAATTTGATGCGATCGATTAAATATGGCGGCAACCAGGTGAACAACGTCTTCGTCCTCGGGACGACATCGGATTTCATCATAACATCGACAATCGATTGTACGGCCGGGCGATTCTTCAACGAACTCGAATCGCGTGGCGGCGCCAATGTTGTCGTGATTGGCTATGACGTAGCCGATGCGCTTTTCTCTTCCGAAAACCCGATCGATAAATCGGTGCTGATCAACGGTCAGTTGTTCAAAGTCATTGGCGTGAACACGCGACAGGGCACGTTTCTCGGTTTGTTTAGTTGGGACTCGATGGTGGCGATGCCGCTGGGCGCGTTTAACAAATATTTTTCGGCGAAAAGCGAATCGGACGTACGCGTAAAAGTCAAAGACAAGACCAGACTCGCAGATGCCAGGGACGAGCTCACCGGTTTGATGCGGCGTGTGCGCGGATTGCCACCGGAGAAAAAGGACGATTTCTCAATCAACGAGCAACAAGCCTTCAAAAGCACGCTCGATCCCGTGAAAAATTCGATTGCGATTGCCGGGCTGTTTATCACCGGCTTGTCACTTTTCGTCGGCGCGATCGGCATCATGAACATCACGTTTGTTAGTGTAAAAGAGCGCACGAAAGAAATCGGAACACGCAAAGCGCTCGGCGCTCGGCGGCGAACGATCCTGTTGCAGTTCCTCATCGAATCGACGGCTCTTTGTCTCCTCGGTGGATTTATCGGCCTCGTCCTTGCTTCCTTGATGTGTTTTCTCATCGGTAAGGCCGCGCCGTCATTCCCGATTCACTTCAGCGTGGGATTGGTCATGGCCAGCGTCGTCGTCTCAGCGATGACCGGACTAGTGTCGGGTTTCGCGCCGGCGTGGTCCGCCTCGCGGCTCGATCCCGTTGCAGCGCTTAGATACGAGTAAGAATCGACATGTTATTTAGTGAGATGATTAAGATGGCGTTGTCGTCCCTTGGCACGAACAAACTCCGCTCTGCGCTGACAATGCTCGGCATCACCATTGGCGTTTTCTCGGTAATCTCAGTCATGACTGCGGTCGGAGCATTGCAATACTCAATCGAGAACGGAATCAGCTTTCTCGGATCGAATATTTTTCAGTTCGGCAAATATCCGGCCAATATCAGTGCGAGCGGCGACGTGCAGGAGAAATTTCGCAACCGGCACAACATCACCTATCAGCAGGCGCTGCATTATTACCGATTAATGGAAGGCGAGGCGAGGGAGATTTGCCTCAAGAGTTTTGGTTACGAAGTGAAAGGCCAGGCTGTTTACAACGGCATAAAGACAACCCCAAGTCTTCTCATTGTCGGAACGAATCGAAGTTTCCTCACCGCGAACGCTCACACGCTCGCCTACGGCCGCAATTTGACTGACGAAGACGTCGAGCTTTCGCGGCGCGTGATTGTTATTGGAAAGATAATCGAGAAAAGACTGTTTCCGCACGAAACACCGATCGGCAAAGTCGTTCGCGTCAGTGGACATACCTACACGATCATCGGTGTGCTCGCGGAAAAAGGAACGGCCTTTGGCCAAAGCCAGGACGACCTTGGCATCATGCCGATCACGCGCTTCTTCGAGGATTACGGCGAAGCGAAACGCACCGTCAACATCGCGACGCAAGCGTTCACACAAGATACCTATAACCGCACGTTCGATCGTGCCATCGGCGCCATGCGGATTGCACGCGGCCTGCGCCCGGACCAGCCGAACGACTTTGAGATTTACAGCAATGACTCGCTCAAGAGCGCCTTTGTCAACGTGGCGGGATATGTGCGAGTGGGCGCGTTTGTTATAAGCCTTATCGCCCTCATCGCAGCCGGAATCGGCATCATGAACATCATGCTGGTGAGCGTGACCGAACGCACAAAGGAAATCGGCGTCCGCAAATCGATCGGCGCCCGTAGCCGCGATATATTACGGCAATTTTTGACCGAAGCCGTTTTCATTTCCGAGGCCGGCGGTGTTCTGGGAATCATTCTCGGAATCGTCGCCGGCGATTTGCTCGCCATGTGGCTAAAAGTTGACACGATCTTCCCCTACGGCTGGGCAATCGCCGGTCTTCTTGTCTGCTCGGCAGTCGGCATCGGCTTCGGTCTCTACCCGGCATATCGCGCGGCCAACCTCGATCCCATCGAAGCACTGCGCTACGAATGAGGACTCTTGCTCCTCTTCATGCTCTTGCCGGTGATCAATCTACCCGCACGCTCGGCAACAAAAGTCATGGCGAACCGACACTTTGCAGAGCTCGGTGACGTGTGGAAGCACTTGCTGCTGGCGGAAGTCCTCCGGCTCAATCCACCGCAGTACTACTGCGAAACACACGCTGGTTCACTCTGCTATCCACTGACCGCGAGTCCCACACGCGTACACGGAGCCCTTCGATTTCTCAAGCGTGCCCCTCTTGATCCGGACTTGATCGGCTGCGTGTACCTGGCGGCGTTGCAGGCTGAAGCAGGAGTATATCCTGGGTCGCCCGCCCTTGCGCTTCGCGAACTCGGGGCAAATGCAAGCTACGTCTTCTGCGACATCGACCCGGCGAGCGCCGCGACCCTGCGCACTGCTGATACGCTCCGTGATGTCGGCGTAGTCGAAGGAGACGGCATAGCCGCCATTGCCCATGAGGTAGAGCGTACGAACATTGAGCCGAAAAACGTGTTCGTCCACATCGACCCGTACGACCCGCATGAGCGATTCAGCGCAGGCGCCATGACGCCCGTGGAGTTGGCGGCGCGACTCGCCCGTCGGGGTTACCGGCTCTTCTATTGGTACGGTTACGAATCCGTTTGCGAGAGAGGCTGGGCGATCCACGCGATTTCTTGCTTAGCACCTGGTATCGACCTTTGGTGCGGCGACGTAATGATGCCGGCACCTTTCATCTTTCCGGAGCGCAGTGGGCCCTGGGGCTGTGGCATCGTCTTGGGAAATATGACCGCGAGCGAGGCCACCATGTGCGCCCGGCTCGGGACTGCGCTGGAGCGTATCAGCGCCGATGACGTAGCGAGTAACAACGAACCGAGCCGCTTGTCTTTCAAGGTCATCACCGATCCGCGGCAGCAATCCTGAGGAGAGAGACGGAAAGCCGTCGTTTCAGGAGGTTAATCCAAGCCGACCGCCTTGAACGTGGCATCGATGTGTTTGAAATGAATGTCGAGCGAGCAAAGGCGGTCGATTTCCGCCGGGGAAAGACGCGCCGCGATTTCGGGTTCGCTTTTCGCGTTTTCGGCGAAGGTCCCCTCGCCTTTCCAAGTTTTCATCGCGGCGCGTTGCACGGCTTCATATGCAGCTTTGCGTTCCGCACCCGCGCTCGTCAGTGCGAGTAAGATCGACTGGCTAAAATAAAGGCCCTTCGTTAGGTCGAGATTTTGTTGCATCCGCTCGGGATAAACCTGCAACTTTTCGACAATGTCTCGCAACTTCGTGAGCATGTAATCAAGCAGGATGCACGAGTCCGGCAGAATAATTCGCTCAGCGCTTGAATGACTGATATCGCGCTCATGCCAAAGCGCGACGTTCTCTAACGCTACAAGAGCATTGCCGCGAACGACACGGGCCAGGCCGCTCAACCGCTCACTGGTAATCGGATTGCGCTTGTGCGGCATCGCCGAGCTGCCTTTTTGCCCTTCGCCAAAAAATTCTTCTACTTCCAGCACTTCAGTCCGCTGGAGATGACGGAATTCGGTTGCCCAACGATCAATGCTTGAAGCGATCACGGCGAGCGTGGTAACAAATTCCGCGTGCCGGTCACGCTGCACGATCTGGGTCGAAAGGGTCGCCGGTTTTAATCCGAGTTTCTCACATACGGCTCGTTCAATTTTTGGATCGATATGCGCATGCGTGCCGACGGCTCCACTTATTTTGCCAACTCGAATCCGCTCGCGCGTTTGTGTGAGGCGTTCTTCTGCGCGGCCGAATTCGTCATACATCAGCGCAAGCTTCAGGCCGAACGTGATTGGCTCGGCATGCACGCCATGGCTGCGCCCGATCATCGGGGTCATTTTGAATCGCCGCGCTTGATCTCCGATCACGGTTCGGAGAGATTTCAGATCGGCGAACAGAATGTCGCACGACTCGTTTAACTGGACGGCCAACGTCGTATCCAAAATGTCTGATGACGTAAGCCCCTGGTGAATCCAGCGCGCTGCAGGCCCCACTGAGCCAGCGACATTTTCAAGGAAAGCGATGACGTCGTGGTTGGTCCGCTTTTCGATCTCCAGGATTTCAGGAATTGAAAATCTCGCGCGCTTCCGAATCTCCGCAGCGTCATTTTTCGGAATCTGGCCAAGCTCCGCCATCGCCTCACAGGCGAGAACCTCAATATCCAGCCAAATTTGAAATTTGCGCTCGTCCGACCAGACTTTGCTCATCTCTGGCCTGGAATAACGATCGATCACTCTCGCAACATAAAAGCGGCGTGCTTGAGGGAAAAGCGTTTTGTTGATCACGCTAAACCCTGTGAACCGCACATCTGTAGCGTGCGCTGTCCTCAGCGCACGGTTCGATCCAACAACGTGATGAATTCCGCTGAGACAGCGGACTCTACAGTTAGTAGAGAAGTGAGTCGGCCCTCGCCTAACAAACACGGCCGCGCAACAAGCGCCCGTTGTCCTGCAGACGCACCTGGCCGCTGGCAAAAAGTTCAGCGACGGTCGCGACCGTCTCTCTGTTGCTACTAGTGCAGGAACTGACTGCCAGGATGAGGTCACCCAATGACAGACTCGAAAATTTTCGAGGCTTTAAAATTTGTCGATTTCTTTTCATACGATTACCTCCATTTCGGGAAGCAATTTCAATACCATCTCCATTTGTGAATATTTCATCCATAAGCCCTATGTGGTTATTCATCCCTTATACACTTTATGACTGACCGCTCGCCGACACTTTTGTTCAATTTTCAAACACAAAATCTTGCGCTTCCTGGCATCAGCGTCCCTGCCGATGGGGATCGCCTGGAAGGTGATGCCACGAAGGCTTAGTCACCGGAGCGCGGCTTCATCAACCGCAGGCTCAACATGTACAGAGCCGCAAAAAGCGCGACGACAAGCAGGATGCCCTTGGATTGTCCGTGGATAAACCGAACCAGCGCGTCTGGGCTCGTCAAAAGCTCCGGCTCGAGGCGGTAGGCTTTATCGCCGAGATAAGCCAGAATCCAACACCAGAGCGCCGACCCGGCAATCGTCACGAGGCTGAAAAGGCCGAAATTCATTCGAACGATCCCTGCCGGAATCGAGATCAGATGGCGAACGACCGGAAGAAGCCGCGCAAAAAAGACTCCGCCCGCCTCGTAGCGAGAGAGCCATTGCTCGGCTTGCTCCAGTTTCTTGGGAGTCACCAGTACAAAACGGCCATACTTTACGATCAGCGGACGTCCAATTAATCGCGACGCCCAATAAGTGATGGCCGAACCAAGATACGACCCGAGCACGCCTGCGAGCACGACGCCTGTAAAACTGAGTTTTCCTTGCGCTGCCAGAAATGCAGCGGGCGGAATGACGATTTCGCTGGGCACCGGAAAGATGGAACTTTCCATCGCCATCAACACTATGATGCCGACGTAGCCGCCAGTGAGCACCCAATGGAACCAGGTTTCAAGAAGATGATGCATATTGTCATTCCGGGCGAAGTCGAGGAATCTCTCGATGTCGAACCGCAATAAAGTTCGCCCTAGTTCAGTCTAAAAACGAAAATCCGCAATCCCAAATTGAGATGTCGATCTACCGGCGCGTTCTCCGCTACTACAGACCGTTTCTGGGTCAAACGATCCTCGGGTTGTTCGTCTCGCTTGTCGGCATTGGCCTGAATCTGCTCAAACCGTGGCCGTTTAAGCTGATCGTGGACGATTTCCTTCGTCCGGGCCCGGCAGTGCGCAGTGATTGGCGCCTCTGGATCCCGCTGCTCTGTCTTTCCCTCATCGTGATCCAGCTTTTTTGGGGGATGATGAATTGGATCACGAACTATCTCTTTGTAAAAATCGGCCTGCAGGCATTGCTCAAATTGCGCACCGATCTCTATTCGTATTTGCAATCTCTCTCGCTCAAATTCCACGATGCGCGTCGTTCGAGCGATTCCAGTTTCCGCGTCGCGTACGATTCGCAATCAATCCAGACGATCTACAACAAAGGGTTCACCAATATCTTTGCGTCCGTAATCACGTTGATCGGAACCTTCCTCATCATGTTGCGGTTGGATTGGCAGCTCACGATGGTTTCTCTGGCGATCGTTCCCTTGGTCGTTGGCGCGATTTATCTTTTCGCGCATCGGATTCGTCGCGAATCGACTTCGATTCAGGAACAGGAAAGCGCAGTCCTCGCGCAAGCACAGGAAGGTCTCAGCTCGATTCGGATGGTCCACGCATTTGGACGCGAAGAATTCGAAGTGCGCCAATTTCAGCAACAAGCCCGCCAAAGTTTGCAAGCCAATCTGCGCCTCACTTTGACGAACGTAAACAGCGCGCTGGTGATCAGCACATTGATGGTGGTTGGCACGGCTGCAATGTATTACATCGGCTCGCTGCACGTCTTAGGCGGCACGCTCACGCTCGGATCGCTACTCGTTTTCAGCGCCTATTTGCTGATGCTTTATCAGCCGCTCGAGTCCCTCACCTACACCACGTGGGCCATGGAAGGCGCGACTGCTGGCGCAAAACGCTGTTTTGAAGTGCTGGACCGGGAGGACGATGTGCGCGATTCACCAAATGCGGTTGCTATTGCGTCCGCCAAAGGCGCGATCGCATTTCAATCCGTAAATTTCGGTTACGCAGGCGATCGACACGTCTTGCGCGACATCGATCTTCGCATCGATCCGAATCAGATCGTCGGTCTGGTAGGCGGCACCGGTGCGGGCAAAAGCACTTTAATGAGTTTGGTGCCGCGATTTTACGATCCTTCTACGGGTTTCGTCATGCTCGATGACCATGATGTGCGGGAGATCACAAAAAAAAGTTTGCGTGCGCAGATCGCAATTGTCTTACAGGATACGTTGCTTTTCTCGACAACTGTACGAGAGAACATCGCATACGGCCGCCCCGATGCGACGGAAGAAGAAATTATCGAGGCCGCGCGCCGTGCGCAGGCAGACGAATTTATTCAGCAGATGCCTGATGGCTACTTCAACCCTGTAGGCGAACGAGGCGGGCACTTGAGCGTTGGCCAACGCCAGCGAATCGGCATTGCCCGCGCATTCTTGAAGAATGCGCCGATCTTGCTGCTGGACGAGCCCACTTCTGCACTCGATCCCACAACCGAAGCTGCGATCATGGAAACTATCCAGGAATTAATGCGCGGCCGGACAACCTTAATTGCAACGCATCGGCTGGCGACGATTCATGGTCTTGATCAAATCATCGTGCTCGAACATGGTCGCCTCGTCGAAAAAGGGCGCGGCCCGGAACTGATCGCGCGCGGCGGGATTTACGCAAAACTATATGCATCGGGAAAATTCCCAACCCAGGTAGCCCTTGAGCAACGTTAGAGAAGATCGACATGTCGAAGGCGACTGGTGGCCGGATCCGATTCCGCCAAACGTCGAGTTTGGCGAGGGATTCTATTGCGAGAGCGCACAAATCTTTCGGAGACTCCGGAGCAAAAAATCAGGTGCTATTGTTATCGGCAAGCACGTTTCGTGTTACGCCGGCTGTTCGTTTTCCGTCGACGAGAACGGCCAGTGCGCGATAGGCGATTTCACGCTGCTGAACGGCGCGCTGATCATGGCGGATGAGAAGATCGAGATCGGATCGTATTGTCTGGTTTCCTGGAATGTCGGCATTGCAGATTCCGATTTTCACCCCCTCGAACCGGCCCAGCGTCTCATCGACGCACAAGCCCTGGCGCCGTATTTCAAGGATCGGCCCGCACGTCCCAAGCTGAAAACCGCTCCTGTGAAAATCGAGAACAACGTCTGGATTGGTATGAACGCAGTGATTTTGAAAGGCGTCACAATTGGGGAAAACTCGGTCGTCGCCGCAGGATCGGTCGTTACAAAAAGCGTGGAGCCGAACACGGTCGTCGCCGGAAACCCGGCGGTAGCGGTTCGGCAATTGTAATCAGTGATCCGTGATCAGGCCAATGGATCGTCCACACTCACGCTGTTCACAGTTCACTGATCACCGGTCACCTGCTTCCATATGAAGCGAAAGAAAATCGTCGTCATGGGCTTCATGGGCTCAATGCCCATAGCGGGCGTAATTTGGCAGCACATTCATTACATCGTCGGACTGCAACAGCTTGGTCACGAGGTGTATTATATCGAAGATTCGGCCCGCATTCCCTACAACCCGGAAACCTTTGAAGTCACTACTGAATTTGATTACACAGCGCGGCTTCTGAATCGGTTGGCGCGAGAATTCGAATTCCGAAATCGCTGGGGCTTTTGCGCACGTTATTTGCCGGGCAATCCCACTGCCGGCCTGCGATTGAAACGAATTCGGCAGCTTTATCGCGAAGCGGACGCTATCCTGAACATCTGCGGCGCACAGGAATTCAACGACGATCTACTCGTTTCGGATCGCATTCTGTACATCGAAAGCGATCCTGGCGTGGAGCAAATCAAGATCGATAAGGGCGTGAAATCGACAATTCAATATCTGGGCCGACATCATGCCCTTTTCACTTTTGGCGAAAACATCGGCACGAAAAGCTTTCCGATCCCGACCCACGGATTGAAATGGCTGCCGACGCGCCAACCAGTGGTGACTGGTCTCTGGCGAGCAAGACGCTCCCCTTCCCGCGCGGCCGTGCTCACATCCGTGGCCAATTGGTCCACCAGCGGTCTGAAAGACATTACCTGGCGCGGCAAAAAATATCTCTGGAGCAAATCGCGAGAGTTTCTTCGCTTCATTGCAGCGCCGAAAAAAGCCGGCGAAACATTTGAGCTGGCGACAAACATCGAGCACGCTGCCACCCGCGCAAAATTCGAGCGAAACGAGTGGCGACTCACTTCACCGCTGCAAATGAGCGTCGATTACTGGCTCTATCGGGACTACGTCCAGCGCTCCAAAGGAGAGTTCACCGTCGCCAAGGATCAATACGTGCGCCTGAATACCGGGTGGTTCAGCGACAGGAGCGCGTGTTATCTCGCAGCAGGGCGTCCGGTCATCACTCAGGAAACCGGCTTTACAAAATTCTACGGTGGCGAAAGAGGCCTTTTAGCTTTTCGAACGCTCGATGAAATCGCCAATGCGGTGAAACGTGTCAACGCCGATTACACGAAGCATTCGCTGGCCGCTTACGCCTTGGCTCGGGAAGTCTTTGAGGCCGAAGCTGTGCTGAAATCAATTCTCGACCGCGCTGGAATTTGAGAGGGGTGGCGCAAAACCCTTCTTCGTCTGTCAGAGATTTGAACGTAGAAAGCATGTATCGTGTCTGTTGTGTCGAAAAGGCCACTTGCCAATGCAAATCCGAATCTTGATTTTCGAGTACGCCGTTTAAGTTTGCAGCCTTTCCGCTCATGAAGCGTATCCTTTTTTTAATTTACGCCACCTTGCTGCTTGGACCGGTTCTGGACGCGCAGGAAAGCACACCCGCGCGTCCCCCAATGGAGCCGCAAGGCCAATCGCGGCCGGGTCCATGGCGATCGAGCCCTCCTGCGCAAGAAGCAATTCCAGTCCCGGTACCAATTGCGCCGCCAAAACCAAACGGTCCCGTTCAAAAAAGTCTGGTCCGGATTACCGCGACTTCGGTCGAGCCGGACTACAAAGCGCCGTGGAACGCTGGAGGGCTCGAGCGCGGCGTTGGCGCCGGCTTCGTCATAAGCGGCAATCGCATCATGACGAACGCACACGTTGTTGCCAACAGCCGTTACCTGACCGTGGAGCGGGACGGCGATCCCAATAAGTATCCGGCCAAAGTACAATTCATAGCGAATGATTGCGACCTGGCTGTGATCACCGTGCCGGCTCCCGATTTTTTCAAGAATATGTTGCCATTGCAACTTGGCGGAATTCCTACCTTGGAATCGACGGTCTCTGCGTATGGTTATCCAATTGGGGGCGAGCGGATGTCGGTCACCACCGGGATCGTGTCGAGGGTCGATTTCCAGCTCTACACGCATTCATCGGTCGATCAGCATCTGGCGATCCAGATCAGCGCGCAGATTAACCCGGGAAACAGCGGTGGCCCGGTAATGCAAGACGCCAAAGTCGTCGGCGTTGCCTTTCAGGGTTACAGCGGCGATGTCGCCCAAGGGGTAGCCTACATGATTCCGACGCCCGTGATAAAACGGTTTCTTCAGGATATCGGCAATGGGCATTATGATGAATACCCCGATCTGGCAATTACCTACGCAAAATTACAGAATCCCGCTCAACGAAGGTTCCTAGGTTTAAAGGATGACGATCGCGGCGTGCTGGTGAGTTCCGTAGTGGCCGCCGGTCCATCAGGTGGCATTCTCTACCCGGGTGACGTTCTTCTCGCAATCGACGGCCATCCGATCGCCAGCGATGCGAATGTCGAATTGGAAGGCGAGCGCGCCCAGTTCGAAGAAGTCGTTGAGCGAAAATTCAAGGGTGATTCAGTCAAGTTGGACGTCTTGCGCAACAAGCAGCCGACGACGGTTTCGATCAAATTGTACAAGCCCTGGCCATACTCGGTGCAGGGCCACAGTTACGATGTGCGGCCGCGTTATGTCCTTTACGGCGGTTTGCTTTTTCAACCGTTAAACCTGGACATGCTGGAAGCGTACCGCACAGCCGATCTGCGCGTGCGTCACTTCTTCGAATATTTCGTCCTGGACCAACTCTATGTGCAGCATCCCGATGTTATTGTCCTGACCAACATTTTGCCCGACCCGATAAATACCTATTTGGCGCCGTACCGTGGCGAGATTGTGGATGAAATCAACGGCAAGAAAATTCGGACTCTGGACGAATTGGCAAAGGCTTTTGCCGAATCACCAGACCGGCTGGTGATACGAATGATCGGCGACGGACCTCCGCTAGTCCTTGATCGGAAGCAGGTGGAGGCTGCACGTGAACGAATCATGACCCGTTACAACGTGCTAAAGGAGCAAAATCTTGAGGAGCAATCGGCGTCAAAAGCAGCAGAACAAGCAAACAAAACATGACGATGACCAGGCACGCTCTCATTACTTTCGGGCTCGTCCTTTTCACAGTCGGTGGGGCGCTGGCCAAGAAGGAATCCGCTGTTCCCACCGCGTTGAGCAAGCAAAAACAGTTGGCGCTTGTCCGAGTAAACGTGACCGGACAGTCCTACGATTATTTTCGACCGTGGCAAAAGAAAGCGCCGTTTTCAAAGCGCGCGCTCGGCGCAGTTTTATCTAAAGGCCGCGTCCTGGTGACAGCGGACCTGGTTTCAAACCAAAATTACGTGGAGCTCGAGCGCGCCGAGTCTGGCGAAAAAACCGCGGCCACTGTTGAGGTGATTGATTACGAAGCCAATCTCGCGCTACTCCAACCAGCGGAGAAAACTTTTCTCGATGGAATCACGCCGCTCGAAATCGCGTCTGACACGGTAGCGGGCGACCGGCTGGCCGCGTGGCAATTGGAACCGACCGGCGCGTTGCTCGCGACGGAAGGCCTGGTGACAACGGTCCAAATGATGCCGTATCCGATCGATGTCGGTCAATTCCTCACGTACCGCATCAGCATCCCGATGCAATACCGCGAGAACAGCTATACAGTGCCATTGGTTAAGAAGAACAAGCTCGCTGGTTTGCTGCTTCGCTACGATTCGCGCTCACAGCTACTCGATGCAATCCCTGCGCCTGTCATCACGCACTTTTTAAAGGACGCTGAAAGCCAGAATTATCGAGGTTTTCCCTCTGCTGGCTTTTCATTCTTTCCCACGCGCGATCCCGCGTTGCGTGAGTTCGCCGAAGAAAAAGGGAAGAATGCCGGCGGAGTTTATGTAACGAATGTGGAGCCCGGCACGCCAGCCATGAAAGCGGGCCTTCAAGTCGGCGACATCGTGACTGCAGTCGCGAACAATGAAATCGATCAAAATGGCAACTACGTCGACTCTCTCTACGGTAAGATTGAATTCACAAATTTGCTGACGGCCCACGCGTACGCCGGCGATGTTATTCCTTTTCGAATTCAGCGGAGCGGCAAGCCAATGCAGTTAAATGTTACCCTCGAGCACCGCGACGCGAAGGATTATGTGAGCCCACCATACAATCTCGATCAACCGCCGCGATATTATGTTCTCGGTGGGCTGATTTTTCAGGAGCTTTCCCGTCAATATCTCAAAGAATGGGGTCCAAACTGGCAGAGAGAAGCTCCGCAGCGTTTGGTTTACCTCGACCATTTCCAGTCCGAGCTCTTTCCTGACCGAAATCGGCGAGTTGTTATTCTCAGCCAAGTCCTTCCTGCTAACAGTACTATTGGCTACGATGAACTCGCCTATTTGACTGTAACGAAGGTGAACGGCAAAGAAATCAAATCGTTGGACGACCTGGCCGAAGCGATAAAACACCCAATCGAGGGGTTCATCAAAGTCGAAACCGAAGAAGATCCAAAGCAGATCGAGCTCGATGCGGCACAAGTCGCCGCTGAGGCGCAAGATCTCCAGGAGAATTACGGTATTTCCGCACTGCACCGCCTTAATTGAAAGGCGCGACGCGAGCGCTCAACTCACGTCGATCAGAGCGCCTTAACAAGTGTTGTAGCCACCGGCCTGTGGCTGCTCTACCTCAGTGCTGATTTTCACGCGAGGAAGACAGCCCACAGGGCCGTGGCTACAGCAGCTTACTTAATTCACTCTGGCTCTCTTCCAAGCGATGGTGAAGTACGGCGGGAGCCTTTAACTATCGACGCCATCAATAGCAACGTCGGCCGTGCGTGGTTTGGCTAGGAACCGTTCCACTTCCTCATTGTAAGTCTGGAATGGGTCACCCATCACGAGAAAATCGCGGTTATCGCACGCGATGGAATCCCAGTTGATAACATAGGGGGAATCGCAATCCTGGAAGTAAGCCACCGCTCGAGCGCGACCTGACGCACGCGTATTAGCTGGCGGAACATGTGTTGCACTGGAACGCCGTACATTGTTGTTCCACTCCGCAATTCGCTTGCCAGGCGTCACAGCAAAGAACAGCCCGCGAAGTGGATCGATGTTGTGATATTCAAGGTCGACGCTTTGCAGCCACGGATCGTCCCAACTCAATCCTTCGGACTCGACGAATGCTTCCAGCAACCATTTCTTCGTAATCCAGTCGACCCCGCCAATGAGCGCCTGATGGTTATTTGCAATTGCTTCGAGAACGAATCCCCAGTTTTCCAGGAGCCAGTTAGTCTCCGCGCTGCTGTTGCGCAGGTACTTTTGCGCCAGATGATGAAATTCCCACTGCACGTCGACTGCTCCGATGGTCTTGCCGTTCTCAAGATGAACAATCCATTGCTGAGTTGGATCCCGGGATATGTCGCGGGTGCTTTGCACCGCATCGGCCAGGACCAGATTTCTCGGCAAGCGGCCATCCTCGAGCAACGATAAAACACACGCAGTTGTCCCGATTTTTAACGCCGTGGCATAGGGACTCATGTTCGAATCACCGATGAGCAAGTGAAGCCGCCGGTATTTTCGATAATCGGCCAGTGGCTCGTCACGTGCGTTAATGATGGCGCGATTGAATTGCACCCATTGGTAGATGTCGTTCACGATATGATCCGCACGCTGGCTAAGTTGGAAATTGACCCGTGTTTCCAGTTGCGACGGCTCGAAATCAAACGCCAGCGGATTGGATTGACCGACGCGCCCGGCGCCCGTAAAGATTTGCCGAGTCGCCAGAAAAGTAAGAAGTGTACCGAGAATTGGCGGCGTGAATTGCGCCTCCCGCTTCATCAGATAGTTCTCGTGACAACCAAACGTGGCGCCGGTGTGGTGATCGACATTATTTTTGATGAATGAAACGCGATCCTGCGCGCCCAGAGCAATCAGTGACGATTGCAGCAAGTCGTCTCCGGCCAATTCATAAGCTGCCACATCGTGCAGATGCAGACATTCCGGCGACGCGTATTCGATGTGTCCCATATCGAGATACAGACGCCCGCCGTTACGAAGAAAACCTCCGTTACCCGGTGGCTCTTCGTAATCGCGGTAATGCAGATCGATGGTCCCGGCCTCGGCGTTTCGGAAAAGATGGTTTTTTACCTTCGCCGGCCAGAGCTCGGAATTAACGTGCGGCTCTTCTTCGCTCAAAAGACAGCCATATTCGGTTTCAATGCCAACAATCCGGTCCATTGTCTAGCGAGCATCCGCCAAGGGTCGGTGCTCCTCAAGTACTAATGCCGTCATCCTGAGCGGAGCGAAGGACCTCGCAAGGAGAATGCGATCAGACTGGGCATCATGTGTGAATTTCGCAGTTTGTGTGAGGTCCCTCCTTTCACTCGGGATGACGAAGGGAGAAGCCACATCGAACGCCCGCTTGAATCGTCGTGGAAAAAGCACAAACTTTTTTTATGGCAACGGTTGCCCTCCGTAGTCCGTCTGAAAAGGTAGGAAGTCTTTTTTATTTCGGCCGGATGCTGGACAAGATCCGGTTACACGCCAAAGGCGAATTGCCTCCGGACTATCACGCAAATCTTGGAAAAGGTTTTGACGAAAAATGTGTGAACTTTCTCCGGATCAATTACGACCAATTAGTCGAGCGCGTGAATCACGGCGGAACGGACGAGGAAATCCTGCAGTGGTGTTTCGATCACGCGCGCAGACCGGATGAAAACGACGTTTACGTTTGGAACGAATTCATGCGCAAGCGCGGCTGGAACGACGAAGTTTCTGAAATATTGCAGCGCCGCAAAAAGGAATCGGGCATGATGAATAGATCAGACATTCAGACAGCGTTCCAATTCATCGATGCCGACGAAGGGCGCCTCCCTTGACGGCAGAAACTCTAAGTTCCAAGACCCAAATTCCAAACAAATCTCAAACTTCCAAATCCCAAAGGCGTTCCGCACAGCGGGTCCTGCTTTTTTGATTAGGACTTGGAATTTCTTTGACGCTTGGATGTTGGGATTTTCCACCGGCTATTCGGCCAGGGTGTCGATTCGCTCGGCAAGACCAAAATCAAGCTCGGTCAAGCCGCCTTTGCTGTGGGTCGAGAGAACCAGACGTACTTTGTTGTAACGAATGTCGATGTCTGGATGATGTTCCTCTTCCTCGGCCACTTCGGCCACTGCGTTCACGAAATCGATCGCATCGGCAAAATCATCGAACTCAAACGTGCGTTCGATGTGCTTCTTCTCCAGTTCCCATTCGGGGATTTTTTTCATTCGCTCTTTGAGCTCGCCTTGTTTGATGAGGTCAGCCATAACGGGACAACGAGTAACACCCGAAAATCGTTTTGCAACGGCAAAACGAGCGGGAGTTTTTGCGATGGGCATCCCGAGCGAAGCGCAGCGGAGTCGAGGACCTCGTAGCACTGCCTGAGGGTGAGTCAGCGGGATTCTTCGACCACGCGGAGTTTACCCTGAGCGAGCAAAACGAGTCGAATGGGCGCCGCTCACAATGACAGCTACATGCCAAGAATCTTCCTGAGATTTTTTGCAGAATCGAAAACCTCCACGGCGCACGCTCGCGCCTGCTTCGATAATCGCGGCCAAACGCGCAACACTTCTTTCACCGCCGTTTCCGCTTCATCGATGTTCCGGATGAAACGAAATCCGCTGTCACGTGGAAGATACCTTGTTGCGCCCGTGTCTTCCGTGATCACCGGCCGCCCCAGTGCAAGAAACGCCGCGGCCCGATCGCTTAACCAGCCGGTTCGCCAGGCTACATCCACGCCCTTGATGGCAGTAAACTCTGCAAGCGCGCTCGCCATGTACCGACGGTACACGCGCGGAGTGCACGCAATCCGGTGCGGGTCGACAACGTGCCAGCCAAGCCGTTGCAAACGCGACCACTCCGGGTCGTCCGGGCTGATATTCATCGCTAGTTCAAACTGCGTCTCCGGCACTCGCGCTGGTAAACCGAGATAAGGTTCGAACATAACTCTCTTGGACAAGTCGGGGAATTCTCCCGCCACTTCTACGGCCCCGCTCCAGTACCACTGCCCAATAGTGGTGAATTTAGATATCTTCGGGCGTGATTGCGGTTGGAGGAGTCTTGTGTCAGCCAGCGGATAAAATGTCTTCCAGCGCAGAATCGATTTCGGCAGCCGGCAATCGCTTCTGTGAGCGTTGAGCCCGATTGTCCAAAATTCGTCGTGAGACGACTGGCCCAGCTCCATTTTGGTCATCCAGTAAAAAATTTCACTCGGATCCAGGTCACAAAAGATCCGTCGCTCAAATTGCAAAAGAAATGGCGGGTGAATCGAGTAACTGAGATTGAGCAGTGCGTTTGGGCCTGCTAGTCGATTGAGCAGGGCTTGTTTCGACATTCCGATACAACGCATCGCGTCGAGCTCATGCGCGCTCGCTGCCGGTTTCTGATACAGCAAACAATAGCGACCAGCCAATCCATGCGTACGCAGTTGCCGCTGGAAGTTGTTGATCCTTGCCTGATCGGCCTGCGGGTCATCTGTCGCCGGCAACAGCTCGAGCCAGATAGCGTCAAGTTTTAATCGCCGCAGGCCAAGCATCCATTGCAGCGGCACAGAAAAATTGCCGCCGCCTTCGCGGTATTTCGCAGCAAACCCGCAGCCGAGGAAGATTGTCACGCGAGCAGAATCGTCGTTCTGCTCGCGTGCTCAAGACTGAAGCTTCGCGATCTTAGAAGATCTTGCCGTGCGGCAGATGCGGTTGGCCATGATTCTGATGGCCGCTGCAAAATCCGCCGTTCGGGATCGGGATAATCGAGCCGAGGAACTGCGGCTGCTGTCGCACATTTAACGCCTGCTCCAACGCGTAGCCGAAGCCGATTAGCTGCGGTTCATGCAGGAAAGTGCTGTACATGAGCATTCCCGCCGGCCGGCCGCTATCGCGAATGCCCACCGGTATCGATAAATTTGGATAACCCGCCACTGCGGGTCCGGTCGAGTTAGTCAAGTGCGG
>Ga0137365_10000280_pt1 | contig 32232 bp, 31 predicted proteins | sample SagtaG_9_FD_104799 | JGI IMG/M metagenome (GOLD analysis project Ga0137365, IMG submission 104799) | Vadose zone soil microbial communities from Sagehorn Ranch, Mendocino, California, USA - Sage1_L_40_16 metaG | ecosystem: Environmental > Terrestrial > Soil > Vadose zone | place: USA...
GCGCTCTGTCTGGCGCTGGCCGGCTTCACGCTCAAGCGTAAGGAGGCCGCGGCGGCCGCCAGGCCGGACGGTCGGCGGCGCGGCCGGGCGGGGCGGCGTGACTACGACGACGAGGACGCCTATGAGCGGTTCGACAACGACGACCGGCGGGAGACCCGGTCCCGGCGGCCCGCGAGCCGCCCCCGCACCGAATCGGCTGCCCGCGGCGTGCCGAAGGTCGACGTCGAGGTCAACCCCGGCAAGTGCGCCAAGTTCGGCTTCTGCGAGCACGAGGCCCCGGAGATCTTCAACCTGCACGGCGACGGCCGGCTCGGATACAAGACCAGCGCCGTCGGAGCGCAGATCGACGCCGTCGAACGCGCCGTCAAGATCTGCCCGGCACGCGCCATCAAGATGCACCGGCCCGGCTCACGGATGTACCTGCCGCAGATCGCCGGCAAAGAGCCGGGTGCGCGGCCCGACGGGCTCCTGCCCGCCGGTCGGCGGCGGCGCGAGGACTAACGGGAGGAGAGAGACGGCAGGGCCGCGGACGTGACGTCCGCGGCCCTGTCGCTGTTTCCCTGGTACGCCTCAGCGACCGGCCTCAGCCTGGTAGCGGTCGACGATTTCCTGCTTGATGCGCCCACGGTCGGAGACCGGGATGCCCTTCGCCTGGGCCCACTCGCGGATCGCCCGGTTCTGGTCGCGGTCGGCCGCCGCCGAACCACTCGCCCGCGGCGCGGCGCCACGCGGAGCAGGGGCAGCGGCGCGACCGACCTTCGTGCTGGCCGCCACGTAGGGCGCCAACGCGTCCCGCATTTTCGCCGCGTTCTTCTTCGACAGGTCGATCTCGTACTGCGTGCCGTCGACGGCAAACGCCACGGTCTCCTCGGCTTCGCCGCCGTCGAGGTCATCGACCAGCATGTGGATCGTGCGCTTGGCCATCATTGATTCCTTTCGAATTGCAAAGCAGCCTCGGTCCAAACGTTAGCCGCCCATCCGTAGTGGCGGCAAAAATTCGACTCACACACCCGAAAATGAAGCGGGGTAAACCGACTGTACCCGGCTAACCGACAATGGATTCCGCAGCCCCCGGATCACGCGCTAAACAGCATTGAGCCCCGCATCCGAATTCGGATGCGGGGCTCAAACGCCGCTCGGCAGCAACCGGGTCGACCGCCCCGGCCGCAACGCCGGTCGTTGCGCCGCGCCGACCGGAGCCGGCACGAGAGCTTGGTCAGACTACGCGGACCTGCTCGGCCTGCGGGCCCTTCTGGCCCTGGGTGATCTCGAACTCAACCCGCTGGTTCTCCTCCAGCGACCGGTAGCCGGTGGACTGGATGGCGGAGAAGTGCACGAACACGTCGGGGCCGCCCCCGTCCTGGCTGATGAATCCGAAGCCCTTGTCAGCGTTGAACCACTTCACGGTTCCCTGTGCCATCGTTCTCTCCTGTCAGGCGAAGATCTGCGGGACGCAGACCCGGAGCCGTCTTGGTCTAGCGGCCCCGCATCGCCTGCCGACAGCGGTAACCCGTCAACAGCCGCGATAAGGCGAACCACCTACCCAAAAACCTCGGTAACGCTAGCAAACACTGAGCGGATTTCCTAGTCGACCGGGCGGTTCGAGGGCGCCGAAGCGGCCGGCGGTCGGCCGGGTCGCGCGGCGGAAATCGCTCAACCTGAGCGTCACACCGCCGATGGCCAGGACGAAGGGAAACATCGGGAGGCGATTTCCGCGGGCAGCGGTGCTCGTCAGGTTGCTCGGCGAACCAGAGGTCACCGACAATCTCGGCCGCCGCGTGAGCGCCGGCCGAGCTGCCGCGCCGAGCCCGTCAGGTGCCCAGCGTCCTGGCCGCCCGCTACGACCGTGTGCAGTCCATGGTCGCCGACGCCGTCTGGGGGAGGATCTCCCCGGAAACCCCTTCGCGGCGCTCGAACACGACGTTCGCGGTCATCCGCCGCCTCGGTCATCCGCCGCCTCGGTCATCCGCCCTCTCGGCCGTCCGCCGCCGGGTGCAGCCGGGAGTCGCCGCCGCGGTCTCGTTCATCGTCACCGGTCCGGCGGGTACCTCCTCGGCACGCCCGGACCGAACTCGGGGTTGCACAATTGCGCAACGTCACCAAGCTCGCCGACAGTCACCCGGTCGGTTCGGCCGAGCGGCTGCTGCTGCGCCGGCAGGCGCTCGACCTCGTGGACGAACTGCCATTCGCCGACGACGCCGACTGCGCGTCCGGCGGTCCGACCAGTCACCGCCACCCCCGTCCGACCCGTCCGACCGGTCGCCCCGCCGCAGTGGCCCCCGACCACTGGCACCGAGCACCGCCCGCCCGCCGCCCCAGTCGCCCCCGACCACTGGCACCGAGCACCGCCCGCCCGCCGCCCCAGTGGCCCCCCGACCACTGGCACCGAGCACCGCCCGTCCCAGTGGCCCCAACCACCCATTGCCGCGTTGCCACCGTCGCGGCCCGAACACCGCCGCCAGTATCAGCGCTGAGCTATGCAGCCCGCCCCCGGGGCGAGCTGCAGTGCCCAATCGTCGAAGCAAACGGCGCCCGACTGGCACGATTAGTCCCCTTCATCGGCAGTCCACCTCTGGATCTTGGTAGTTCCGACACCGCATGCGGTGTCGGAACTACCAAGATCCAGAGTTGTGGCGTCGCTCCGCGATCTTGGAGAGTTGGGCACCAATATTGGTGCCCAACTCTCCAAGATCCGGCGAGAGAAGCGGCTTTGGGTCCCGCAGCGCATCGATGTTGGTCGAACCTACGCGATTCCGAGTACCTAGATGGGACCTCATCGACCAACGTCTACGCCGTACGGGTCGGGGGTCGCCCCGCCTGTGGCGCACATGCCGCCGGGCCAGCAAATACCGCCACGCGTAGGACGGGACCAGCCGGCGACCCGCCGAACGGGGCGAGCCGGGGCTGGGGCGAGCCGGGGCTGGGGCGAGGCGGGGGTGGGGCCAGGCGGCGGCGGGACCGGAGACAGGCGGGACCGGAGACGGGCGGGGCCGGGGGACGGGGCCGACCCCGGGCCGGGCCGAGGGCGGGGCCGGGCCCGGGCCGAGCCGGGACCGGCGACGTGCGCAACAGCCACGCAACACACGCAACACACGCCACAGGGCCACGCGCGAGGCGGAACGGACTACTGAGGCAGCGAAAATCAGTACGCAAATCAGTCGACGCACCGGGCGGCAGGGGCGCACCATCACCGCGTGCGCCGGCGCTTCACGCTCGACCTCACGCCGCTGCGGACCTCGCGAGATTTCCGGCTGGTCTTCGCGGCCACCGGAGTGTCCGGCTTCGGATCGTTCATCACTTATGTGACGGTGCCCTACCAGGTGGCGGTGCTCACCCACGATCCACTGCTGGTCGGCCTACTCGGGGTGTGCGAGCTGGCACCGCTGCTGCTGATGGCGTTCGTCGGCGGGGCGCTGGCCGACTACCTGGACCGCCGGCTGCTGGTGCTCGGTGGTGAGCTCGCATTCGCGCTGCTCACCGGCGTCCTGCTAGCCAACACGCTGACCGGCCGGCCGCACCTGTGGCTGCTGTACGTGGTGGCTGGGCTCACGGCGGCGATCGACGGGGTGCAGCGGCCGGCCCTGGAGGGGATGACGCCGCGCATCGTCCCGCCAGAGCAGATCCCGGCCGCGAGCGCGCTCAGCTCGCTGCGGATGCAGATCGCCACGCTGGCCGGCCCCGCACTGGCCGGCGTACTGATCGCGTCGGTCGGGTTGAGTTGGGTATACGCGATCGACCTGGCCACGTTCGCGGTGTCGGTGATCTGCCTGGCGCCGGTGCGAGCCCTCCCACCGCCGCCAGAGGCGGAACGGCCGTCGATCCGGTCGATGGGCCAGGGACTCCGGTACGCGCGCAGCCGGCAGGAACTGCTGGGCACCTACCTGGTCGACATCAACGCGATGCTGTTCGGGATGCCGCAGGCGCTGTTTCCGTTCCTGGCGGCCGAGCTGGGCGGGCCGGCAGTGCTGGGGCTGCTCTACGCCGCGCCATCGGCGGGCGCGCTGCTGGCGACCCTCACGTCGGGGTGGACCGCCCGGGTGCACCGGCACGGGCTGGCGGTCACGCTGGCGGCCGCCGGCTGGGGGCTGGGGATCGTCGGAGCGGGCTTCGCGCGTACCCTCTGGTTGGTCCTGTTTTTCCTGGTCATAGCTGGTGCGGCCGATATGGTCTCGGGGCTGTTCCGGATGACGATCTGGAACCAGACCATTCCCGACCGGCTGCGTGGGCGGCTGGCCGGGATCGAGATGCTGTCGTACTCGACGGGTCCGTTGCTCGGCAATGTGCGCGCCGGGCTGATGGCGCGCTGGATGGGTATCGGCGGCTCGGTGTGGGCCGGCGGCCTGCTGTGCCTGGCGGGCACCGCGGTTCTCGCCGCGGCGCTGCCCCGCTTCCTGCGCTATGACGGCCGGGAAGGCGTGCGGCGTAAGGAGATCGAGGATGCCGAGGCCGCAGCGATGACCCGGCAGGCCGGGTCACCACTGCGGTGACAACGATCAGGGGACGACGACGTTGCCGTCCTCCTCGCCGGGGTACCAGGCTTCGAGGACCGCGGGCACCCGGCTGAGCCACGGCATCAGCACCGGCCCGCCGGTCTTCAACACGACGACGGTGCGCGGGTTGGCCGCGGCGACGGCCGAGATCAGCGCGTTCTGGTTGCCGGTCAGGGACAGGTTGGCGCGGTCGGCGCCCTCGCGGTCCTTGTTGCCGACCATGACGATGGCCACGTCGGACGAGCGGGCCAGGTTGGCGGCTGCCGTCGTGTCGCTGCCGTCGTCGTAGCGCACGCGCACGGTGGATCCGACGTGGCTCTTGATGCCGTTGACCGGGGTGACGGTGTAGAGCGGCTTCACCGCGGAGCTTCCGCTGCCGCCGGTGTGCGCGGCTCCGGCGTAGGGGCCGATGACGGCGACCGACTTCAGCGCGGAGGCCTTGAGCGGCAACTGGTTGCCGGTGTTCTTCAACAGCACGGCGCTCTGCGCCGCGATGGATCGCGCGATCGCGCCGCCGGCCTTGGCCGGGACCGGCGTGACCGTGCGCGGGTTGTCGAACAGGCCGAGCTTGAACATCTGGCCGAAGCGGCAGATCAGCATCCGGTCGACGACCGACTCGCTCAGCTGTCCACTCTGGACGGCGGCTTTCATCGGCGCGCCGTAGAAGTCGTTCTTCATCGACAGGTCGAGCCCGGCGCGGGCGGCGGCCACGGTGCTGTGGGTGGCGGTGTAGTCGGACTGTACGAAGCCCTGCAAGCCCCAGTCGCGGCGCAGGATGTCCGACAGCAGGTGGGTGTTCTCGCAGCCGAACTGGCCGTTGACCTTCGGGTACGCGCACATCACCGCCCCGACGTCACCCTGCTTGACGGCCGCTTCGAACGCCGGCAGGTAGATCTCTCGCGCAGCGTGCGCTCGTCGATGATCTCGCTGATCGTCTTGCGGTTGGTCTCCTGGTTGTTGGCCGCGTAGTGCTTGACCTCGGCGATGATGCCTTCGGCCTGGATCGCCCTGATCTCCGAGACGGCGATCTGGCCGGCCAGGTAGGGGTCCTCGCCGAAGTACTCGAAGTTGCGGCCGTTGCGGGGGACCCGGGTGATGTTGACGCCGGGCGCCTCGAGCAGGCTCTCCCCACGGTGCGCGACCTCCTGGCCCGCGACCCGCCCGAACGCCGCCGCCAGGGACCGGTCCCAGGAGGCCGACAGCGCGAGCGCGGACGGCAGGGCGGTGGCGGGCGGCACGGGGACGGTGTCGCCGGGACCGGCGCCGGCCGGGCCGTTGGTGATTTTGAATGTCGGAATGCCCAGGCGCGGAATGCCCGGCACCTCGCGCGGGTGCGCCGGCACGTCCATCATGTGGATTTCGAGGATCTTCTCGTCCAGCGTCATCTGCCGCACGAGCTCCTCGGCGCGCGTGAACGGCGGCAACGCCGCGTCCGTCCACGGGCGGTCCGCGGGGACGGCGGCGCTGGCCATGGGGCTCAGGCCCAGAGAAGCAACCATCACGACAGCCGCGACTGCGGCCCTGGTGCGTTTCATTGGGTTCACCTCAGCGCTGGCGGGCCTGGGGGCGACAGAGAGCCTTTCGACGGTACGCATAAAGAGGCGGCCGTCGATGGCCTTTCCGCTGCGCGAGAGCTGTCAGTAGGTCGGGCGGGCCGGGCTCGGGGCACGGAAGCTGTCCCGCACCAGCGCGAAATTGACCAGGTTGGCGTTCCACTCGGCGGGTGGGGTGCGCCACGCGATCACGTACCCCTGGCCCCGCACCACGAACGTGTGGTTGAGACCGTGCAGCCGGCCCCGATTCGGTTCGTTGTAGACGTACTCCCATTCGGCACTGCCGGGTGCGACCGTCTCCATCCGCAGCGGGCGGTACGCGGCGAAGTCCTCTTCGGCCTCGTCGCGCTTGAACGCCGCGAGGTAGTCGCCGTTCGCGGTGTCCCACGGTGCGACCACCAGCATGCGCGCCCCGGCGGGATCGCAGAAGTACGCCTCGTCGCCTTCGGGGACCAGCGGCCAGCCGGCCGGCACCGCCACCCGGAACCCGGCGGGGTGGCGGTACCACACCCAACCGGCGGGCAGCGGGGCCTCGGTTTGTGTCGGCACCGGTGCCGGCCGGAGGGCGGCCTCGGCCGGTGGTGCGGCCGTGCCCGTGCGCGCGGCGACCGCCCGTCCCTCGAGGGTCGCCCGGGTCGACACGTGATCTCCCGCGGGGAGCACGACCGCGCTGACCGCCGCGAGGGCGCCGACCATCGAGGTCACGGCGGCCCAGCGCCAACGCCGGGGACGGGCGCCGGTGGCCGGCTCGCCGGGCCCGTGGAAGGTCCGGGCCGGAGCGGGCACCGGCGCGGTCGGCAACTCCGCGGCCGCCTCGCCGCGCTGGCGTGGCACGCGCCGGATCCAGGTCGTCGGCTCGCCGGCCACGATCCGCTCCAGTAGCCGCTCGGCCTCGGCGACCCCGAGGCGGGCCCGTGGGTTCTTGCGCAGCAGGCCGTCGAGCACCGGCTTGAGCGCACCGGCCCGCCGGCTCGGGTCGGGCCGCTCGGTGGCCAGCGCGGTGAGCGTGGCGAGCGTGGTGGCCCGCGCGAACGGTGCGCGGCCTTCCAGCGCGGTGTAGAGCGTCGCACCCAGCGACCACAGGTCGGACTTGGCGGTGGACACCCCGTCGCGGGCCCGCTCCGGCGCGATGTAGTGCGGCGAGCCGAGGATCAGCCCCGGCCGGGTGACGGAGTTGTCGCTCTCCTCGAACGTGGCGAGCCCGAAGTCGCTGAGCACCACGCGGCCGTCGTCGGCGATCAGCACATTGCTCGGCTTCACGTCGCGGTGCACCACTCCGGCCCGGTGGGACGCGGCGAGCGCGCGGAGGACGGCCAGGCCGATCACGGCGACCCGGTGCACCGGCAACGAGCCCTCGTCTTTGATCACCTGCAGGAGCGAGCGCGAGCGCACGTACTCCATCACGATCCAGGGCTTGTCGTCGTTGCGGACCACGTCGTAGATGCGCACGACGTTGGGGTGGTTGAGCCGGGCGGCGGTGCGCGCCTCGCGAAGCGTCCGGACGACCAGCTCCTCGCGCTCGCTGTCGGCGAGTCCGAACGGGAGCATGACCTCCTTGACGGCGACGTCGCGGTCCAGCACCTCGTCACGAGCGAGCCAGACCCGCCCCATCCCGCCAGACCCGATAGGGCGGGTCAGGACATAACGCTTGGCGACAACTGCCTGCACGACGGTCATGGCCCGCCACCCCCCGGCACGGTCGGGGCCTCCGGCCCCACAAACCAGGCCTGACGATAGTCCTCGGGCGATGTGGGACACATCGACCGCTCGGCTACCTAAAGAGACACGAACTCGACAGTCAGCCGTTCGGGCCTTGCGCCCCTTCGCCGGATGAGTTCACGATGGGTTGCCCCAAAAGCCACAATCGGTAGTGGACGGAACGACCATGGCCTCGGCGTACCCCACTAGCGGTCCTGCGGTGGCCGCGCTGCGCGAGGTCACCGCGAAGGTCGCGGTCGGGCTGCGTGGCACCTGGATACTGGTCGGCGGCACCGTGGCCCTGGCCGGCGCGGTCCCGCCGCTGCACCGCAGCGAGGTCGTGGCGGCGGTGGCGGTGTTCGCGGCGTGGGCGGCGATCTTCGCCTGGCGGGGCCGGCAGCGGCTGCCGACCGCCCTGGTCGCGGTCGACCTGGCGCTGTGCGTCGCGGCCTGCCTGCTGATGGGGCGTCTCGTCGCGCCCGGGGCCCTCGCGTACGCGGTGAGTTGGGTCGCGGTCCTGGCCAGCACCTCCCTGATCATCGTCCAGCTGGCCTGGCCGGCCCGGCTGGCGGTGCCGTGCGGGCTCGCCGTCACGGCGAGCTACGCGGCCGGCGCCCGGCTCGCGTCCGCGCCGGACGACGGCCTCACCCACACCTGGACGCTGCTGATCCAGACCGTGCTCACCGCCGCGGTAATGGCGCTCATCCGGCGCGCCGGGGCCGCCGCCGACGTCGCGCTCACCGACTACCACGAGGGCCGGGCCCGGGCGATCGCCGAGCAGGCGCGCCGCGCCGACGAGCGGCGGCTCAACCGCGACTTGCACGACACCGCGCTGGCCACCCTGGCGGTCGTCGGGCTGGGCGGGATGGCGGACTTCCCGCCCCGGCTGCGCGCCCGCGCCGCCCACGACCTTGCCGTGCTCGACCGGCTGTCCGATGTGGACGGCAGCCGGCCCGCGCCGTGCCGGCTGGACGAGCGGCTGCGGTCGGTGGTGGACACGCTGCCCGACGGCACCCACGTGCGGGCCGTCCTGCCGGCGTGCACCGTACCGGTGGAGGTCGCCGACGGCATCGCCGACAGCGCCGTCCAGGCCCTGGCCAACGTCGTCGACCACGCCGGCACCGCCGCCGCCGAGCTGACCTTGTGCCGGCGTGACGGACGGGTGGTGGTCGAGATCGTCGACTCCGGGCGCGGCTTCGACACCGGTAGGGTGCCGGCGCACCGGTACGGGCTGCGCGAGTCGATCCTGGGCCGGATGGCGGCGATCGGCGGTCGCGCCGAGGTGGTCTCCGCCGTCGGGCAGGGCACCCGGGTCACACTGGAGTGGTCGGATGGCTAGCCACTCCGCCGCCGTCGTGACCGAGCGCTACACCCGGAGCGCCCAGCTCGCCGTGGTCACGATCGCCGCCGCCTGGCACCTCGCCATGGACCTGCCGGCGACGATCGGCAACCTGGACCGGTTCCGCTCGCCCGGCGCCGTCGTGGCCGCCTGGGCGATCTTCGGCGCGGTCGGCGCGCTCGGCACGGTCCGCCTGCTGCGCGCCCGGCCCGGGCCGGCGTGGCCACTGCTCGCGCTCCTGGTCGCGGCGGACGCGATGGTACTGGCGGCGGCCCCACCCGATCTGTTCTTCACCGCCGCGAACTGGGCGTGGGGCGCCCTCGGCTGGTTCGTGATGATCGTGCTCTGGCACCGGCCGATCCGCGACTTCCTCGCCGTCCTCGCGGTCAACGCCGGGCTCAGCCTGGGCGCGGTCCTGGCGGCGGGCGGCGGCAACCGGGTCGACCTGGGCCGCTGGGCCATGGTCGTCTACGGTACGGGCGCCCTCCAGCTGGCCCTCAAGGCCGGCGCGGAGGCGCTCAACACCGCTGCCGCGCAGGCCGCCGAGTCCGCGACCGCGCTCGCCGCGGTGGACGCGGAGCGGGCCGCCGCCGCCGAGCTGCACCGGGCGCGCGGCGAGCGGTACCGGAGCATCCGAGCCGCCGCCGGCGCGGTGCTGGCCGACCTGGCCGAGGGCCGGGGCGACCCCGCGGACCCGCAGCTGCGGCGGCGCTGCACGCTCGAGGCATCCCGGCTGCGCCGGCTGATCGCCGAGGCCGACGACGTACCCGATCCGCTGCTGCACGAGCTGCGCGCCTGCGCCGACCTCGCGGAGCGCCGGGGCGTCGTCGTCGACCTGGTCAGTGTCGGCCAATTGCCCGACCTGCCGGTGGCGGTACGCCGGGCGCTCGCCGAGCCGCTGGCCCAGGTCCTGGCGGCGACCCGGACCGGGGCGCGGGTGGCGGTCGCGGGGACCGCCGACACGGTGGCGGTGAGTGTGGTGGCCGACGGGGACGTGACGGTGCTGGCGCCGGCCGAGGCGGCCGGCGTCACGGTGACGTGTCAGGACGAAGGAGGTCGGCTGTGGGTGGAGACGCGGTGGCGTCGCGGGTGAGGGTCGGCATCGTCGACGACCATCCGGTGGTCGTCGAGGGTGTGCGGTCCTGGCTGAGCGGCGACGACCGGCTCGAGGTCGTCGCGGCCGGCGACGACGTGGACGCCGTCGTGGCCGCGGGCGTGGACGTCCTGCTGCTCGACCTCAACCTGCACGGCCGGCTCGTCCTCGACCGGATCGCCGACCTCAGCGCCGCCGGCCAGCGGATCGTCGTCTACTCTCAGCACACCGAGCCGGAGGTGGTGCTCGCCGTCGTCGACTCCGGGGCGGTGGCGTACCTGTCCAAGGACGAGGGGCGCGAACACTGCGTGAGCACGGTGGTCGCCGCGGCGGCGGACCGGCCGTACGTGGCGCCCACGCTCGCGGGTGCGTTCATCGGGGACCGCCGCAACCAGCGGCCGCTGCTCTCGGACAAGGAGCGCGAGGCGCTGCTGCTGTGGTTCCAGTCGATGAACAAGGCCTCGGTGGCGCGGCGCATGGGCATCAGCGAGCACACCGTCAAGCAGTACGTGGACCGGGCGCGGGTGAAGTACGCGCGGATCGGCCGGCCGGCCCCGACGAAGGCCGCGCTGCTGGCCCGCGCCATCGAGGACCGGCTCGTGCGCGCCGACGAGATCGGCGAGTACCGCTCGCACGCCGCCGGGTAGGCTGCCTGGCGTGTCCGAGGCGACCGTGTGGGACGTGGCTGTCGTCGGCGCCGGACCGGCGGGCCTCGCCGCCGCCCGGGAAGCCGCCCTGGCCGGCGCGCGGACCGTGGTGCTGGAGCGGGCGATGCACCCGCGATACAAGACCTGCGGCGGCGGGCTGATCGGCGGCTCGCTGGCCGCGCTGGACGCACTGCCGGAGATCCCGATACGGGACCGGATCCGCGCCGCTACGTTCACCCACAATGGACGGCGGCGCATCGAGCGACGGGCACCCGCGCCGGTGCTGGCGATGGCGCGCCGTGACGAGCTCGACGACGCGCTGCGCCGGGCGGCGGTCGAGGCGGGTGCGGTGGTGCGGCAGCGGACGGTCGTGCGCGCGGTGGAGCAGGACGCCGAGTGCGGATACGCCCGGCTGGCCGACGGCACCCGGATCGCCGCGCGGACCGTGATCGGCGCCGACGGCTCGTCCGGCGTGAGCGCGCGGCACGTCGGTGTCCACTTCGGACAGGTCGACCTGGGGCTGGAGGTCGAGCTGCTGGTCCCCGAGCCGGTGGCCGGGTCGTGGCGGGGCCGGGTGCTCATCGACTGGGGACCGTTGCCCGGCTCGTACGGCTGGGTGTTCCCGAAGGAGGACCGGCTGACCGTGGGCGTGATCGCCGGCCGAGGCCAGGGCGAGCGCACCCGGGCGTACCTGCGGGCCTTCCTGCACCGGCTGGGCCTGGCGGGCGTGCCGGCCGAGCACGACTCCGGGCATCTGACCCGGTGCCGCGACGACTCGGCGCCGTTACGGCGCGGCCGGGTGCTCGTCGCCGGGGACGCGGCCGGGCTGCTCGAGCCGTGGACGCGCGAGGGCATCAGCTACGCGCTGCGCTCCGGCGCCGCCGCCGGGCGCGCCGCGGCGTCCGCGGACCTGGCGCGCTACGAGCGCGAGATCACCAACACTCTGGTACCGGAGATGCGCGCCGGCCGGCGCATCCTGGCGGCCTTTGTCCGGCACCCCGGCGTGTTCCACGCGGCCCTGGCCACCCGGCCGGGATGGCGCGAGTTCACCCGGTTCTGCCGGGGCGAGATGAGTTTCGCCACGCACGCCGACCGGCTGCCGGTGCGGCTGGCGCTCGCCGCGCTGGGCCGTGGGGAGGTGGGCGCGCAGCGCGGGGAGGTAGAGGACTTCCCCGCGCAGGGCCAAACCGCGCCCACCCCCGACATCGAGCATCGACCACCGGCCCCGAGCCGTCATGACGCCCGTTGAGGGGACACCCGTGGACGCAGGTGGCTCGACTCCCGCTCGATCAGCTGGGTCTCCACGATCATCCGGCGGCTCGGGCCGTCGTACCCGTCGATCCGGTCGAACAGCAGCTCCGCGGCGCGGCGGCCGAGGTCGACCGGGCGCTGCGCCACGACGGTGACGCTCGGCTCGACGGCGTCGGCGAGCGGGATGTCGTCGAAGCCCACGAGCGCGACGCGGTGCTGGGCGCCGAGCCGGCGCAGGGCGCGGATGGCGCCCATCGTGAGCAGATTCTGGCTGGTCAGCAGTGCGGTGGGCGGGTCGGGCAGGGTCAGCAGCGACCGGGTGGCCGCTTCGACGCCGGCCTCGTCGAGCTCGAGGCGGATCAGCGCGGGGTCGACCGTGCCGATGGCCTCGCGGTAGCCGCGCAGCCGTTCGGCACAGGTGAAGATCCGCTCGCGGTCGCCGAGGAACCCGATGCGGGAATGGCCGGCGTCGAGCAGGTGCCGGGTGGCGGTCGCGGTCCCGGCGGCGTTGTCGCTGAGCACCGTGTCGGCGTCGAGGAAGCGCGGGGGGCGGTCGATGAAGGCCAGCGGCACGCCGACCTGCCGCTCCGGACGCAGGTAGCTGCTGTCCTCGGCGGCCGGCACCACGATCAGTCCGTCGATGCGGCGGGCGATGAGCGCCGCGGCGAGATCCCGCTCGCGCGCCGGGTCCTCGTCGGAGCTGGCCGCTACGGTCAGCGAACCGCGTGCCCGGGCCACCTCCTCGACGCCGCGCAACACGGCGGCGAAGAACGGGTTGCCCACATCGGCAACGAGGACCCCGACGCTGGCCGAGGCCCGGTCGGCGCGGCGGAGCGTGCTCGCGGTGAGGTCGCGCCGGTAGCCGAGCAGATCGATGGCGTCCTGGATGCGCGCGACGAGTTCCGGACGTCCCGGATCACCGTTGACGAACCGGGACACAGTGCTCAAACTGACCTGAGCGAGTGTAGCCACGTCCTTCATCGTCGGGCGGCGGCTGGCCAGTTTCGCTCGGAGCTGCTCTCCTGCGTCGCTAGCGGCTGATGACACGGCGCCCTCCTCGAAACGTTCTCTGTTTGGGCCTCTAGCCTAGCGCCTTCCGTCGATGCGGGGTCGCCGGTTTCCGTTATTAAAAATCTAGCACCGCTCTGTTGTGGTCTTGTAACGCACCGTTTACCGTGACTCGAAACGTTTCGACCTGAGGGTCGAGCCACGGGACTCGAAGGGCTGGATGACGCGATGCGACGCGTGAAGTTCTCGCTGTCGCTGGTAGCCGTGATAGCGCTACTGGCACTGGTGGTCGGCGTCGTCGCCGGCCGCGCCACCTCGGGCACTGCGAAGGCTGCCGGGGGCGGCAAGGGCGGCCCGACGGCCGGCAAGCGGATCGACGTGATCGTCAAGGCGAGCGACTCGTCGTTCTGGCAGACGATGCTCGCGGGGGCGCAGCGCGGCGGCCGCGACTACGGGCTGACCGTCTCGCTGTTCGGCCCCACGTCGGAGACCGACGTCAACCAGCAGGTGCAGCTGGTGGAAAACTCCATCTCGCGCGGCGTGGACGGCATCGTCCTCGCCCCCAACTCCTCGTCCGCGCTCAACAACGTCATCGACCGCGCCCGCAAGGCGAAGATCAAGGTCATCGTTGCCGACACCCAGGTGACGACCGCGACCGACGGCTTCATCGGCACCGACAACACCAAGGCCGCGCAGCAGGCCGGCCAGCGCCTGTGCAAGCTCAGCCAGGACGCCGGCAAGACCTCCGGCGACGTCCTGATCGAGTCGTCGGTCGCCGGCGTGCAGGTGCTCAAGGACCGCGAGACCGGCTTCCGCGCCGGCATGGCGGGCTGCCCCGGCCTGAAGATCGTCGAGCCGCGCTACAACAACAACGACATCAACACCGCCGCCAGCCAGGTCAACGACACCATCACCGCCAACCCGAACCTGGTCGCGATCTTCGCCGCCAACAACACCTCAGGTGACGGCACGGCCCGTGCGATCAAGGACAACAGGGCCACCGACCGGATTCCGGTCGTCTCGTTCGATACCGACCCGCAGCAGGTCGCCGCGCTCGGCGACGGCTCGCTGGACGCGCTGATCGTGCAGAACCCGTACTTCTTCGGCTACCAGGGTGTCGTGGAGGCCGCGATGGCCACCGTCGGGTCGGCTCCGCCGCCCAACCTGGACCCGGGCGCGGTCGTGGCCGACAAGAGCAACATGAACGACGCGGCGGTCAAGCAGTTGCTGACCCCGCCGACCGCAAAGGCCGGCAAATGAGCGAGCCGCTGGTCCGACTCCGGGACGTCGCCAAGGCGTTCGGCCCGATCCAGGCACTTGACGGCGTCCATCTGGACCTCTACACCGGCGAGGTGCACTGCCTCGCCGGGGAGAACGGCGCCGGCAAGAGCACGCTCATCAAGATCCTGACCGGGGCGCACAGTCGGGACCGGGGCGAGTACCTGGTGGACGGCAAGGACATCGGCAACCCGACGCCGGCCCAGGCACGGGCGGCCGGGATCGGAGTGGTCTACCAGGAGCTGAGCCTGCTGCCCGACCTCTCTGTCGCGGAGAACCTGCTGATGGGGCGGCTGCCCGCCCGCAGCGGCATCACCCGGCCGGCGGAGCTGCGCCGGCAGGCCAAGGCGATGCTGGAGCGGGTCGACCTCGGGGACCTGGACCCGGGGGCCGAGGTCTCGTCGCTGTCGCTCGCGGTCCGCCAGCTGGTCGAGATCGCCAAGGTACTCGGGCAGAACCCCCGGGTGGTCATCTTCGACGAGCCGACCACCGCGCTGTCGGAGTCGGAGACCAGCGCGCTGCTGGGGCGGATCAAGCTGCTGCGCGACGACGGGCACGCCATCATGTACATCACCCACCACCTGGAGGAGATGTTCGACATCGGCGACCGGGTGACGGTGCTGCGCGACGGCAAGTTCGCCGCCAGCGGGCCGATGCGCGACTACGACCACGACAGCCTCATCGCCACCATGGTCGGCCGCAAGATCGAATCACTGTACCCGGCGAGCAACCGCACGGTCGGCGAACCACGGCTCGTGGTTCGCGGGCTGAGGCCCGCGGGCGCCGATGACACCATCGACCTGACGGTGCGCTCCGGCGAGATCCTCGGCGTCGCGGGGCTGCTCGGCTCCGGGCGTACCGAGCTGTTGCGGGCGATCTTCGGCGCTGACCCGGTGGATGGCGGCACCATCGAGATCGACGGGGTACGCGTGCCGCCCGGCAGCCCGCGCAAAGCGGTGCAGGCCGGGCTCGGCCTGCTCACCGAGGACCGCAAGCAGCTCGGGCTGCTGCTGGAGCTGACGATCCGGGAAAACGCCTCGATCGCGCAGCTGCCGCAGATCTCGAAGTTCTTCACTGTGGACAAGCGCGCGGAGAAGCGCACCGTCGACCGGTACCTCGGTGGCCTGCGGCTGCGCGCGGGCTCCTGGGAGCAGCCGGTGTCCTCGCTGTCCGGCGGCAACCAGCAGAAGGTGCTGCTGGCACGATGGCTGGCCACCAAGGCCAAGGTCCTGCTGTTCGACGAACCGACCAAGGGCGTCGACGTGGGCGCCAAGAGTGAGATCTACACCGTCATCGGTGACCTCGCCGCGGAGGGGCTCGCGGTGATCGTCGTCTCGTCGTACCTGCCCGAGGTGCTCGGGCTGGCCGACCGGGTCCTCGTCATGCGCGAGGGCGCGGTGGCCGGCGAGGTACCCGCGGCGGGCGCCACCGAGGAGGACATCCTCCACCTCGCCAGCCCCGGCTCCGCCAACCCGTCCCACGACCCGACCGGAGACACCGATGGCAACGACCACAGCTAGCGACACCCCCGCCGAGGAGCGGGTGATCACATTCGGCGATGTGTTCGGCCGCGACGCCGGCGGCATCATCGTCCTGCTCATCCTGTTCGGCGGCATGACGCTGCTCTCCGACCAGTTCCTCACCGGCGACAACCTGGCCAACCTGGCCCGGCAGGTGGCCATCTTCGGCATCATCGCGATCGGCGAGCTCCTGGTCATCCTCACCGCCGGCATCGACCTGTCGGTCGGATCGGTGCTCGGCCTGGCCGGGTGCTCGACAGCCGAACTGCTCGTGCACGGCGTGCCGATCCCGGTCGCGATCCTCGCCGGCCTCGCCGTTGCCGTCGCGTGTGGCCTGGTCAACGGAGTACTCGTCGCGTACGCCAACCTGCCGCCGTTCATCGTGACGCTCGGCATGCTCGGCATCGCCCGCGGCGTCGTGCTGGTCTTCACCAACGCGAGCACCATCCAGCCGCTGCCGGAGAGCTTCAGCAACCTGGCCAACGGCTCGATTCTGGGCGTACCAAATCTGTTGTGGCTTTTCGCGGTGATCGCCGTGGTCACGGCGCTGGTGTTGCGGCGCACGGTCTTCGGCCGCTACATCTACGCCATCGGCTCCAACCCGGAGTCCGCACGGCTGGCCGGCGTGCCGGTGAAGACCGTGCTGGTGTCGGTGTACGCCATCTCCGGGCTGCTCGCGGGGGTCGGCGGGGTGCTGTTCACCTCGCGACTCAACGCCGGCATCCCCACGGCCGGCACCGGCTATGAGCTGAACGCGATCGCCGCCTGCGTGATCGGTGGTGCCAGCCTCTTCGGTGCCAAGGGCGGGGCGTTCGGCGCGGCCGCCGGCGCACTGATCGTCGCGACCCTCAACAATGGCGGCAACCTGCTCGCCATCAACTCCTTCTACCTGCAGATCATCATCGGCCTGCTCATCCTGATCGCCGTCTTCTTCGATCAGTGGCGCGGGCGCATCGCCATCCGCGGCGCGCAGTGAAAAGATCGCTCCAGGCCGCCGGTGGCCCCACCCGGGGTCGCCGGCGGCCAGCCACCAGGACAGGGGTGCATCATGATCATTGTCTGCGGTGAGGCCCTCATCGACCTCGTGCCCGGCGGCACGGGGAGCAGCGTCTACCAGGCTCACGCGGGCGGCGGGCCGGCCAACATCGCGGTCGGCCTGGGCCGCCTGGGCACGGAGGTCGCGCTGCTGGCCCGGCTGGCGGAGGACCGGTTCGGGCGGGTGCTGCGCGACCATCTCCGGGCGTCCCAGGTCGACGTCGGCCTGATCATCGCGTCCGCGGCCCCGACCACCCTCGCCGTCCTGAACGTGGACGCGGCCGGTGTCGCCGACTACGACTTCTACATCGACGGCTGTGCCGACGGCGGCTGGCGCCCGGCTGAGCTGCCCGCGCAGCTGCCGGCCGGAGCGGCGCTGCATGCCAGCGGCTCATTCGCACTCGCCGTCGACTCGATGGCCGAGACGTTCGAGACGCTGCTGCGCCGGGAGCGTCCGCACCGCGTCATCACCTTCGACCCCAACATCCGGCCCTCGCTCATCCGCGACGAGCACGTCGTGCTCGCCCGGCTGGAGCGGTGGCTGGCGCTGGCCGACATCGTCAAGGTCAGCGCCGAGGACCTGACGTGGATCGCGCCCGGCCGGCCGGCGGAGGCGGTGATCGCCGAGTGGCGCGAGCGGGGCCCGTCGATCGTCGTGGTGACCCGCGGCGGGCGTGGGGCCTACGCAGTCGGCCCAGCCGGCTCGGTCGACCTGCAGGCCGAGCCGGTGACCGTCGTGGACACCATCGGTGCCGGCGACGCGTTCATGTCCGGGCTGCTGGCCGCACTGGACCGCGACGGCTACCTCACCCGGCCCGGCCTGGCCGTGCTCGGCTCGCGGGACCTGGCCGCCGCACTGGCGTATGCGCAGCGGGTCGCCGGCATCACCGTGACCCGCGCCGGCGCCGACCCGCCGTGGCGGGAGGACCTGCCGGACACTCCCCCCGCGCAGGCGCGGACGGCGCACTGACATTTGTCGCTGCCTCGGGCACCATCTCCCGCGATGATCCTGAAGACTTTTCCGTGTCCTGACGCGGAGAATCCTTCAGGATCATGGGAATGGTCACGCCGCACCGGCGCCGGTTCTCGGCGCGCGCCAAGCCGCCAGGCCGGGAAGAATGGCCCTCATGGACGACATCACCGCGCTCATCATGGACGACCATGCGGCGTTCCGCCACGGGTTCGCCCGCCTCGACGACGCCAAGACAGAAGAAGAGATGCGGGCGGTGTGGGAGCCGCTCGCGCTGCACCTGGAGATCCACGCGGAGGCCGAGGAGACGATCCTCTACCCGCACCTGCTCAAGCGGGGCGAGCACGCCGCGGACGAGACCGACGACGCCATCCGCGACCACAACAAGATCCGCGACGGGATCGCCGAGGCCAACCGGCACGAGGTGGGCTCCGCCGACTGGTGGATGGCCGTGTGGGACACGCGCCGGGAAAACAGCGAGCACCTGATGGAGGAGGAGGACCAGGCGCTGCCGGACTTCCGCCGGCACGCCACGGAGACGATACGCGCCGAGCTCGGCGCCAGGTGGATCACGTTCTACGGCGAGCACCCGAGCGGCCAGGGCCTGCGGTTCACCGACAAGGACCCGGAAAAGTACATCAAGGAGCACAGCTGACTATCGCAGCGTGCGGGCGTCGCAGGTGCCGGTCGGCAGCTTCGGGCCGCCCATCTGGGCCAGCGCCTGCTTCGCCTCGATCTCGGTGCCCATCGTCGTCGGCTCCGGGCCCACCAGCACGTCGACCACGTCGTCGGTGCGCGTCGGGTCGAACCGCGCGACCGCCCGGTCCAGGAAGTACGCCCGCACCCACCAGGCGCCGCCGAGCGCCTTCGGCCCGTACCGGATGACCACTCCCCCGTCGGCGGGATTCTCGTCGCCGGTCGCAACCACGTCGAACCGCCGGTTGCGGAAATCGTGGGCCACCCCGGCGGCACCGTCGCGGCCGGAGGTGTCGAGAATGTTGACCCGCACGTCCCGGGCGCTCGCGGGCAGCTTCGCGTTGACCGGCACGTCGCCCCGCCGGCAGTCGCCGAGCGCGATGTTGTGCGGCTGCCGGTCCCGGGCGATCGCCATGCTGGCGACGATCAGCGCCGCCACGATCAGAACACCGACAACCGCGAACGCGCGGACTCTACTAACCACCATGTCTGTCTCCCCCGTGGCTGCCGCCTCGGCATTTACACGCGTCGGGCGGCCCGGGGGGTTGCGGTGATCAGCGCAACAATTCGGCACCGCCGGCGCGGAAAACACTTGCCCATGTGGAAAGTGCGGAGTAGCTTTCCACGTAGGAAAGTACTTTCCACTTAGAGGAGCTCCCGATGGAACCGCGCCATGTTCAACCCGCCGAAGCCGCCCAGGCCCTGGGCCGGGTCCGGTCCCAACAGCAGCAGGCGATCGACGCCAGCACCCTGCCCGACTGGTTCTGGGGCGCGGTCGCGCTCCTCATGCTCGTGCTCACCGGATCGATCGAGTCCGGCCATCCGGCGGCGATCGTGATCGGCAGCATCGTGTTCGGAATCGGCCTGCTGGTCACCGTCGGTGTCATCGTCGGACGAGCCCGCGCCCAGATCCACAACACCCTCATCGGCGTGCGCGGCGGCCTCAGCATCGCCGCCTTCGTGCTGGTACTGGTGGCGGCGACCCAGGCCGTCGCGTTCGGGTTGCTCGCGATCGACGCGCCCTATCCAGCCACACTCTGACGCTGGTAACCGCGGTCGGTCTGGCCCTGGGCGGCCCGTGGCAGATGCGCCGGCTGCGGCGGATCATGAGCGACCGCGTCGCCGGAGGGCCGCGATGACCGAGCCGCGATTCAACGAACTGATCCACGCACCAACCCGGCTGTCCATCGTGAGCCTGCTCGCCGCGACCGACTGGGCCGAGTTCAAGTTCGTCCGCGACAGCCTCGGCCTGTCCGACTCCGCACTGTCCAAGCAGCTCACCACGCTGGAAGAGGCGGGATACGTCGAGATCCGCAAGGGGTTCGTCGGCAAGCGCGCGCGGACCACGGTGCGGCTGCGCCCAGCCGGGCGGCACGCGTTCGACGGGCACATCGCGGCGCTGCAGGGGATCGTCGCGCAGGCCGGGGCAAGCGTGCTACCCCGGCCCTGAACGACGGTGTTCCCGGGAGTGCCCGGGCATGGGCCAGGGCCAGCCGGCCGGATCGGCGTACCCGCCGGCGACGCCGAACGCCGCGGCGATCACCGCCCGGTCGGCGCCTGCGGCCAGCGCCGCGTGGAGCAGGACCCGCGCCTTGTAGGGGTCGAGGAATCCGGCCGAGACGAGGCCACGGTCGTGCAGATCACGTTCGGAGCCAGGGAACCCATAGGTGTGGGTAAGCACGGATCCCGCACCGGTCCGCGAGGCGAGCACCACCGGGATGCGGGCGGCGAGATCCTCGAGCGGCGCCACCAGATGCTGCGGGACGTGACCGACCCCGAAGCCGGCGATCACCGCGGCGTCGGCGCGGTCGGCGAGTCCGTCGAGGAGGAGCCCATCATCGCCCAGGACCACGGTTACCAGCGCGACCGTTGGCCGTCGGGTATCGCGCCGAGGGGGAACCGGGGTGCGGTGGGCGAGCGCGTTGAGCACCCGGGGTCGGCCCTCGACGACGTATCCGAGCGAACCCCCGTTGGGGGATTGGAAGGTCGCACCGCTGGTGGCGTGGGTCTTGCGGACCCGTCGCGCCGCATGGATCTCGTCGGCCAGCACGACGAGGCAGCCGAGGTTTCGGCCGGCAGGGCTGGCGGCAACCTGCACGGCGGCGAGCAGGTTGGCCGGCCCGTCGGAACCGGCGAGGGTCGGGTTGCGCATCGCCCCGGTGACTACGACGGGTTGCGGTCCGGCGTGGGCCAGGTCGAGTGCGTACGCGGTCTCCTCGATGGTGTCGGTGCCCTGGGTGACGACGATGCCGTCGGCACCGGCGGCGAACCGGTCCCGGATGGCACCCGCGAGCTCGTCGAGGCCGTCGAAGGTCAGCGAGGCGCCGGGCAACTGCCGGAAGTTGACCGCGTCGATCTCCACGTCAAGATCGGCCAGGCCGGGCACCGAGTCCACGAGTTGCTCGGCCGATAGGGCGGGCACGACCCCGCCGGGGCCGGCCGGGGCCATCGCGATCGTGCCGCCCAACGCGAACACCGTCACGCGCGGGGACACGGACCGTTCCTCCCAGGCCAAGATGATCGCCAGCCTAGTACCCGACACGCGCGGTCAACGCCGACCGTCGCGTTCATCCTTCGCGGGCGACCCCGCCTCACCCCGGCTGGCGGCAGACTCGCACCAGGCGCCCCACAGCAACCGCGCGGAGGAGAGCCGATGCAGGCCTATAGCGGCGCTGACGCGCCGATCCAGCCGATTCGCCCGTCGATCGACGCGCGCGCCCTGTGGGCCGGTGGTGCGGCAACAGCCGTGGTCGCCGCGCTCGCCGCGGTCGTCGGTGTGATGATCGCCCGAGGGCTGTTCCACATCCCGGTGCTCGCGCCCGAACGGGCCGGCGCCATCGGGGATGCCAGCACCCTCCAACTCGCCGGCTGGGCCGCCTTGGCGGCCTTGCTGGCCACCGGGCTCATGCATGTCCTGCTGCTGGCCACGCCCCGACCGAAGACGTTCTTCGGCTGGATCGTGGGCCTCACGACCGTCCTGGCGGTGGTCTGGCCGTTCGCCACGGGAGCGCCGCTTGCCGCGAAGGCGGCCACGGCGGTGATCTACCTCGTGATCGGGGCGGCGATCGGGTCGTTGATCAGCGGAGTGGCCGCCTGGGCGGTGCGGCGTGCGCCCGTCCAGGTCGACCGGGTGCGCTGATCACCCCCTACTCGCGCCGATCAAGGAGAAAGTGCCGTGGTTTAGAGATCAAACCGTGTACACAACTCCAAGATCGGCGCAGGCGGGAAGCGCAGGCGGGAAGCGCAGGCGGGAAGCGCAGGCGGGAAGCGCAGGCGGGAGGCGGCGGTGGGGCCGGGTGGACGGCCCGGATCGGGACCTTCGGCCCGGTGCACGGCAGCCGAACCGGGGTAGAAATCAGGGATGATCCGGATCTATCTGCTCGACGACCATGAGGTCGTCCGTCGTGGCCTGCGCGACCTGCTCGAAGCTGAGGGCGACATCGAGGTCGTCGGCGAGTCCGGCTCGGCCCTCGACGCCGAGCACCGCATCCCCGCCCTCCGCCCCGACGTCGCCGTGCTCGACGCCCGCCTGCCCGATGGCAGCGGCATCGACGTGTGTCGCGAGATCCGATCGATCGACCCGACCATCCGGGCACTGATCCTCACCTCGTTCGAAGACGACGAAGCCCTCTTCGCCGCGATCATGGCCGGCGCCGCCGGTTACGTGCTCAAGCAGATCCGCGGCACCGACCTGGTCGACGCGGTACGCCGGGTGGCCGCCGGCCAGTCGCTGCTCGACCCCGCGGTCACCGCCCGCGTACTGGAGCGCATCCGCCGCGGCCCGGAGCAGCCCGACGAGCTCAAGGACCTGACCGAGCAGGAGCGGCGGATCCTGGTCCTGGTCTCGGATGGCCTGACCAACCGGGAGATCGCCCAGCGCATGTTCCTGTCCGAGAAGACGGTCAAGAACTACGTGTCCAGCCTGCTCGCCAAGCTCGGCATGGAGCGGCGCACCCAGGCGGCCGTGCTCGCGGCCAAGCTGCTGGACAAGGCTTAGCCCCCGAAAAGTACTTGAGCTTTCAACCCCCGCAGGCTATGGTCGTTCTCGTACTTGAGTGTTCAAGTACTGCTCGAGGAGGACGACCATGCGCACACCCGGGGTCCGCACCGCCGTGACCGTGCCCTTGCGCTTCGCCGACGGGTACGCGACGAGTGCGCGGGTCTTCACGTTCACCGGCCTCACCGACGGCAAGGAGCACCTGGCCTGGGGCCTCGGCGACGTCGACACCGCCGATGTGCCGCTGGTACGCGCCCACTCCGAGTGCCTCACCGGGGACGTGTTCGGCTCGGCGCGCTGCGACTGCGGGCCGCAGCTGCGCGAGGCGGTCGAGCAGATCGCAGCCACTGGCGGATACCTGCTCTACCTGCGCCAGGAGGGCCGCGGCATCGGGCTGTACGCCAAGCTCGACGCGTACGCGCTGCAGGACACCGGCCTGGACACGTACGCGGCGAACCGCGCCCTGGGCCACCGCGACGACGAGCGGGACTACACCGCCGCCGCGCAGATGCTCGCCGCGCTCGGGGCGTCGCGCGTCGACCTCCTCACCAACAACCCGGACAAGGTCGCCCAGCTACGCGCGCTCGGCATCGACGTGCGCAGCGCCCGGCCAACCGGGGTGCACGCGTCGCCCGCCAACCTCCGGTACCTGCACGCCAAGGTCGCCCACACCGGCCACACCATCACCCTCCCCCGGCCGGCGTGACAATGACGGCTATGACCTCCGCACCGCGTTGGCTCACCGACCGGGAACGGCAGACCTGGTTGGCGTTCCTGGCCATCACCCAGCTGCTTGACGAGGCCCTCGACCGCCAGCTGCAGCGCGACGCCGGCATGCCGCACGGGTACTACATGATCCTGGCCATGCTGTCGGAGGCGCCGGAGCGCAAGCTGCGGATGTCGCAGCTCGCCGAGATCACCAACTCCTCGCTGAGCCGGCTCTCGCACGCGGTGGCGCGGCTGGAGGAGGCGGGCTGGGTGCGGCGCGAGAAGTGCCGCACCGACAAGCGCGGCAACATCGCGACGCTCACCGACGCCGGATACGCCGCGATCGTCGCCGCCGCGCCGGGCCACGTCGAGGCGGTCCGGGAGCAACTGTTCGACGCGCTGACGCCGGAACAGGTCGACCAGCTCGGCGCCATCTGCGACGCCATCCTCGACCGGCTCGACCCGGACGGCACCAGGCGCGCGGCGCGCCACCCGCACGCCGCCGACGAGCCCGGGGAGGGTACCGAACCCGACTGCGCGTAACCGGCGGGTGAACGCACGATTGTTGTGCGGCCCGGGAACATCGCCTACGTTCGATGTTTCCCGCCGGTAATCAGTTGGGATGGTCCCCATGCGCAGATCGCGAAGTCTCGTCGCCCTCGCCGCGGTGGCCGCCGGCGCGCTGGCGCTGCTGGTCGGCTCCCCCAACGCCGACGCGGCCGGTGCGGCGCCCGGCGCCCCGGGCGGCGGCTCGGCCTGGACCACCGGTGACAAGGTCGCGATCGGCACCGCCACCGGCAGCGCGTCGAAGGTGTGGTTCACCGCCGCGGGCGGCGTGACGACCGAGGTGTTCTATCCCCGCGCCGACATCCCCAATGTGCAGGATCTCCAGTACGTCGTCAGCGACGGCGCCACCTTCGTCGACCTGGAGCGCGATGCCACCACCCACGCGGTGACCATGCCCGACGAGAAGGCGCTCGAATACACCGTCATCAACACGGCGAAAAACGGCCGGTACCGGCTGACCAACACGTACGTCACCGACCCGGACCGGGCCACCCTGCTGATCCGTACCCGGTTCGAGGCGCTCGACGGCGGCGGCTACCGGCTCTACGCCCTGTTCAACCCGTCGCTCGGCGGGGGCGGGGCGGGCGACACCGGCGGCTGGGACGCGCCTAACGGCGCGCTGGTCGCGAGCGACACCGGCGTCGCCTCCGCGCTCAAGGCGTCCACCGGCTTCGTCAAGCACACCACCGGGTACAGCGGAAGCACCAGCGACGGGTACTCGGACATCGTGGCGCACCGGGACATCACGAACGATTACGACACGGCCAGTTCGGCCGGCAACGTCGTGCAGGCGGCCCAGGTACCGGTCGGCACCGACACCACGTTCACCCTCGCGCTCGGTTTCGGCGCCGACCGGGCCCAGGCGTCCGCGACGGCCACCGCGTCGCTGGCGCGCGGGTTCGCGTCGGCCGAGTCGGCGTACCGGTCGGGCTGGAACGAATACGTCAACGGGCTGACCACCCCGGCCAGCGTCGCCGGTGACGTCCTGCGCCGGCGTACGTACTACGTGAGCCTGATGGCGTTGCGCGCGGCCGAGGACAAGACGTACCCGGGTGCCAGCGTGGCGTCGCTGTCCACGCCGTGGGGGGACACGGTCAACGGTGACAACCTGAGCGACGGCTACCACCGGGTCTGGGCGCGTGACCTGTACCAGCAGGCCAGCGCGCTGCTCGCGGCCGGTGACCGGGCGCAGGCGACCCGGATGGCCCGGTGGCTGTGGGACCGCCAGCAGATCACCGCGTGGACCCAGGGCGACGGGGTCTGGTACGGACCGGGCTCGTTCCCGCGCTACTCCACGGTCAGCGGGATCACGGGATCGACCCCGCAGCAGCTTGGCTGCTGCGAGCAGCTCGACCAGGACGCGTTCCCGATCGTGCTGGCGTCCCAGCTCGGGCTGACCGACGCTGCGACCTGGGCCAAGGTCAAGCTCACCGCTGATCACATCGTCGCCATCGGTCCGGACACGCCCGGCGAGCGCTGGGAGGAGCAGGGCGGCCGGTCGCCGTCGACGATCGCCGCCGAGATCGCCGGCCTGGTGTGCGCGGCCGACATCGCGCGGCGCAACGGCGACGCCGCGAGCGCGGGGCGCTACGAGGCGACGGCCGACTCCTGGCGCGACCAGCTCGACGGGTGGACGGTCACGAGCACCGGATACTTCGGCGACCACCGGTACTACGAGCGCATCGAGCACGGCACGAACCCCGACGACACCTTCGCCCGTACCTTCGAGGACGGCACCTGGTGGGAGCGCGACGTCGTCGACGGGGGCTTCCTGGACCTGGTCCGGCTCGGGGTGCGCCGTGCCGATCATGGTGCGGTGCTCGCCTCGCTGCCGGAGCTGGATGCGGTCGACAAGGTCAGCACGCCGGGTGGCGACATGTGGCGCCGCTACAACCACGACTCGTACGGCGAGAGCCAGGTCGACGGCGCCGGCTGGCCCGCCGGCCACGGCAGCCGGACCGGGCGGCTGTGGCCGCTGCTGTCCGGCGAGCGCGGCGAGTACGAGCTGGCGGCCGGCCGGGCGGCGACGAGTCACCTGCAGACGATGGCGAACGCCGGTAACGACGGATACCTGATCCCGGAGCAGGCGTGGGACCGGTCGGGCCAGTTCGGGTTCACGTTCGGTGAGACGACGGGTTCGGCAGCGCCGCTCAACTGGGCGGCGGCGCAGTACGTGCGGCTGGCCCTCTCGATCGACGCCGGCCGCCCGGTGGAGACCCCGACGGCGGTGCTCGCCCGGTACGCAACCCGCTGACTCTCGTCGATCTAGGAGTTATGGCCGGACAAAGCGGGCATGACGCGGCCACAACTCCTAGATCGACGGGAACGATAGTCTTAGGAGCTCCTTAGTTGACTTGGGTACGGACCGGCCCGTGGTTACTGTCGATGACGACCGCCCGTCATCAGGTTGCCGAGGGTGACTGCGGACGGTCGCCGCCGAGTCACCGCAAGGGTGAACCGGGGACCCAGGTACCTGGGGTGAATCCGCACGGTGCGGTAGGGATGTATTCCGGTCCCGAACCCGTCAGCTAACCCGGTAGGCGGCCGTTGACCGAGGGATGCTGTTGTCTGCCGTCCGTGTCCGTTCGACCATCGCACTCGTGGTGGCACTCGCCGCCGCCATCGCGCTCGGAGCAGCACCACCCGCCCGCGTCGTCGCCGGCCCCGGCGGCGCGCTCGCCGTCGACCCGGAAGGCGGCACCAAGGATCTGCGCGACAAGCTCGACGCCGCCGCCGCGGGCTTCAACGACGCCGCCGCCCGCCTGGAGACCTCGAAGGCCCGCCAGGCTCGGCTCACCGAGCAGATCAAAACCACCGAGGCCGACCTCGCCCAGCTCACCGACCAGGTCGGCGCGCTCGCCGCGACCGCCTACAAGAGTGGCCGGGTTGGCGGGTTGGCCTCCCTGCTCGACAGCTCCTCGCCCGATGGAATGCTCCAGCGGGCGGTCACCCTGGAGTCCAAGGCGCGCATCGACGACGAGCAACTGCACCGGCTCAAGGCGGCGAAGACGGCCCTGACGAGCCAGCAGACCGCCATGGACACCGAGATCAAGACCCAGCAGGACCAGTTGGCCGAGATGGACAAGCGAAAGAAGGCCGCCGAGAAGGCGCTCGGGGCCGCCGGCTCGACCAAGGTCACCGGGGTGAGCGGCGGCGGTGCCGCCACCGCGAAACCGGTCCAGCGCCGGCCCGACGGCTCGCTCGCCCCGGAGTCGTGCAGCGTGGATGACCCCACCACGTCCGGCTGCATCACGCCCCGGATGCTCAACGCGCTGCAGCAGGTCCAGGCGGCCGGCTTCAACCACTTCGTGTCCTGCTACCGGCCGCAGGAGGATGGCGGCGAGCACCCCCGCGGCCGGGCCTGTGACTTCGCCGCCGCCCAGAGCGGGTTCGGCGGGGTCGCGAGCGGCGCCGACAAGGACTACGGCAACCGGCTGGCAGCCTGGATGATCGCCAACGCCAAGAACCTCGGCGTGCTCTACATCATCTGGTTCCGCCAGATCTGGATGCCCAGCACCGGCTGGCGCGCCTACACCAGCGGCAACGGCGACCCGTCCAGCGACCACACCAACCACGTCCACCTGTCGGTGCAGTAGTTGGAGGGCCCCCTCTACCGCGTCAAGCGTTAAGAGGGGGACCCTCCTTATCCCGCACCCAGGCGCCGATCAGGCCGCGGAAATGGGCGAGGAACCGCTCGTGCTCGGCCGGCGGGTACGTGGCCCGCACGGTGTCCAGCAGCAGCTGGTCGAACTCCGGCGAGCGCACCCAGTCGTAAACCATCTCGTCGACGTGCCGCAGCCTGGTGGCGCAGAACTCGGCGTACCGGTCGACCTCGAAGTACTCGTCGGCCAGCCGCCGGTACTCGGCCAGTTTGTCCTGATAGGACAGATCGTCGCGGTCGGCGATCGCGAAGTACCGTGCGGTGTCGGTGTCCAGCCGGAACCGCCGCCCGGTCACCACGCAGAACACCGTCCAGCGCAGCAGCGCGGCCATCGCCCACGGGAAGTAGTAGTGCAGCGACGTGATGGCCACGTCCGGGCACGCGTTGGCGTAGTCGATCGGATGCACCTGTTGGCCGCGGATCAGCGACTCGCAGGAGTTGAACTCCCACCGGAAGAACGCGTTGATCAGCCGCGAGATGCTCACCACCTCGGCACCGGTCTCCGCGCTCAGGAAGCCGTGCGAGACCGCGTACCGGTCGTGCATGGGCAGCTCGGGCCGGAACCGCATCACCATCGTCTCCGGCCCGATCGTCAGCGACCGGGCGAACACGTCGTAACCTTCGACCGACTGCTGCAGGTGCATCAGCCGCTCTCCGGAGGCGTCGTACGCGGCGTTCAGCTCGGCGCTGTTTCGGATCTTCGTCACTCCGACCCAGCCGCCGCCGTCGTAGGGCTTCATGAACAGCGGGTACCCGAGCTGCTCGGCGATCGCCTCCAGGTCGAAGGGCTGGTTGTAGCGGGCGGCGGTGTAGGCGTACCGGGAGTTGTCCAGCGGATGCTTGTAGGGCACCAGCACGGTGTCGGGCACCTTCAGGCCCAGGCGCATCATCGCGCAGTAGGCGGCGTGCTTCTCCATGGACTGGAACGTGAACGGGCTGTTGAGCAGATACACGTCGTCCATCAACGCGATCTTCTTCAGCCACTCGCGCGGGTGGTAGTACCAGTACGCGAGCCGGTCGATGACCAGGGAGTGCTGGGGCTTGTCACGCAGGCTGAACGGCTCCACAGTGACGCGCACCGTCCGTACCCGATGGGTGCCTCCCCGCTCGTCGGTGACCGCACCCAGCCGGCGCACCAGCGCCTCGTATGCTCGCGGCCAGTCGTCCTCGGTGCCCAGCAACAGGCCGATGACGTGCTCCACTTCGGACACAGCCGCCTCCTTACCGGTCAACAGAAGCGTGGCAGGTGGTGCGCGAACTGGCGGCGCCACGACGGCCAGTCGTGCGGCACGTCGTGACCCCACAGGTCCAGCTCGTGCCGGATGTTCTTGTCGGCCAGCAGCCCTGCCACCTGGCGTGTGGACTCCAGCGCGCCGGTGGTGTCCTCCCATTGCCCCTGCCCGCACACCAGCAGCACCGACAGCCGCGAGCGCAGCCAGTCGAGGTGGTCGCCGTGCAGGTGGGGGATGTAGTCGAGGGGGCTGTTGAAGTACAGCGCGTCGCCCCGCTCGCCCCAGCCGTGCCAGCTCGTCGGGTCGTAGTTGCCGGAGAAGCACATGGCGAGCGGGAAGAAGTCGGCGCGTTTGAGGGCGAAGTTGAGCGCATGGAACGCGCCGAGGGAGCAGCCGGTGGTGATGATGTCGGCGGCGCCTCCGCTGTCGGCGACGATGTGCGGCACGACCTGCTCCAGGATCCAGGATTCGTACGCCTCGTGCCGGCGCGCCCGCTCTTCGAGCGGCAGGTCCCGGGCCGCCCACGACGCGCTGTCGTAGGAGTCGACACAGTAGAGCTTGACCCGGCCCGCCTCGATGAGGTTGTCGACCGCACCGACCATCCCGTTGTCGGCGAAATCCCACGCCCGGCCCTGCTCGGACGGGAACACGAGGACCGAACGGCCCCAATACCCGTAGCCGACGACCATGCCGGCGGCCCCGAGGGCCGGCGAATAGAGCTCGACGGCGCGCATGCTCACCCCCAGACGCGGTGCAGCAGATCGATCAGGTACGGGTCGAAGGCGTCCCGCCAGCCCGTGTAGTTGTGCGCGTCGGGCACCTCGAACAGCGCGGCCGGATAACCCTGCCGCCACAGTGCCCGCGCCATCTCCCGGTTGTTCGCGAGGTTCTCCTCCACCCGCCCGCAGGTGAGAATCGTGGGCACCGGCGGCCCGTCGGCGGCCCGGACGGTCCGCCCGACGAACCGCACGATCCGCAGGTACCGCCGGAAGCCGGACTCGTGCTTGTCGAAGCGCGACTGGAAGAAGCTCCCGGACTGCAGGAACAGCCCGGCGAACGCATCCGGGTACCGGCGTTGGGCGTGCAGCATCGCCAGAGCACCGAGACTGGCACCCATGCCGACGATCGACCGCACGCTGTCCAGGTCGGCGTAGAGCCGGGGCAGGATGTCGGCGGCGAGCGCCCAGGCGTAGGCGGGGCTCGCCGAGTACCACTCGTTGCGGTCGCCGGGCTCGAGCAGCACGAGATGGTGCGGCGGCAGATGCCCGGCGCCGATCATCGCGCCGCAGTAGTGGACCAGGCCGCCCAGCTTGTCGTACTCCGGCCCGTCGTGCGCGACCAGGACCCGGTCGGTCGGCGTCACCGGCGACCAGATGCGGATCCAGGTCTGGCTCTTGACCGCCGGCACCGGGACCGCGAACTCCCGCCAGGTGCCCTCGGCGCCGGGCAGGCGCAGCCACGCCGGCTCGGCATACTCCGGGCACTCGACGACCGACTTGTCGCCGAACGCGCCACCGACGCGGCGCGGGTTCTCCGGGTCCAGGATCAGCTCGGTGCCGCCGCCAGGGTGGCGCAGCTCCAGCATGTACTCCAGCCGCCACAGTGCCGGGCGGGCGAGAGCGAGCCGCCAGGCGCGGTCGGCCTCGTCGTAGGTGAAGTCGAGTCGGTCCCCCGGCACCCCGACGTGCTGAAACAGCCGGACCCCGACAAGGCGCCGCTCCGGGTCGGCGAGCCGGAACGTCAGGGTGTCGCCGTCGCACCGCGCTCCGACGACACCATGGTCCATTTCGGCACCTTACCGCCTCGAACGCAGTCAGGCGCCTGGTCGCCGGTGCGCTCGGGCGTGCAGCAGATTGAGGAGGTGGTCCGTCGCCTGGCGGACAGTGCGACCGGTCACCGGAGGTTTCAATGGGCGCAACCCCTGCGGAGAGGCGGATCGGCATGCCCCGGATTCTGGTGCTCGGTGGCGGGGTGTGCGGGCTGGCCGCCGCGCTGATGCTGGCTCGCGACGGGCATGAGGTGACCCTCCTGGAACGGGACCCGCAGCCGGTGCCGGACTCGGTCGACGCGGCGTGGGAGACGTGGCAGCGGCGCGGGGTGGCGCAGTTCCACCAGGCTCATTTCCTGCTCGCCGGCGCCCACCGGGCGCTCGACGCCGAGCTGCCGGATGTCCGCGACGCGCTCGCCGCCGCGGGTGGCCTCCGGTTCAACCATGTGAGCAACCTGCCTCCAGCCGTCGCCGGGCACGGCAGCCGCCCCGGCGACGAGCGCTTCAACACGATCACGGCCCGCCGGCCGACGATCGAGTACGTGTTCGGCCACGCCGCCGCGCGCGAACCGGGTGTGGACGTGCGCCGGGGGGTCGCTGTCGCCGGCGTGCTGACCGGCACGCCGGTGATCCCCGACGCGCCACACGTCATCGGCGTGCGCACCGACACGGGCGAGGAGCTGCGCGCCGACCTCGTCGTCGACGCGATGGGCCGGCGCTCGCGGCTCGCCCGGTGGCTGGTGGAGGCGGGCGCCCGGCCCTGCCCGGAGGAGGCCGAGGACAGCGGGTTCTCCTACTACACCCGCTTCTTGCGGTCCCGCGACGGCGGAGTACCGAAGGATCGTGGCCCCCAGCTGGCTGCCCTCGGGTCCTTCTCGATCGCCACCTTCCCCTCCGACAACGACACCTGGTCGGTCACGTTGGTCACGTCATCGCGCGACCGGTCTCTCACCGCAGTGCGCGATGCCGACCGGTGGACGGCCGTCGTCGCCGCCTGTCCCCTCTACGCGCACTGGCTCGACGGCGAGTCGATCACCGACGTGCTGGCGATGGGCGGCATCATCGACAGCTACCGCCGGTTGAGCGTCGACGGCTCTCCCGTCGCCACCGGCGTCGCGTCGGTGGCCGACGCGTGGGCCTGCACCAACCCGTCGCTCGGCCGGGGTATCTCCCTCGGGCTGCAGCACGTTCAGCTCCTCCGCGACGTGGTGCGCTCCGGCATCGAGTCGCCGGTGGCGTTTGCCAAGGCGTGGGACGCGGCGACGGAGGAGCGGCTGACGCCGTGGTACCGCGCGACCGTGCAACTGGACCGCGCCCGGCTCGCCGAGATGGAGGCGCTGCGGTCGGGGCAGCCGCGACCGGTGATCGCGGACCCGGCAACGGCGCGGTTCCGGGCGTTGGCGGTGGCGGCGATGAAAGACCCGGACATCTTCCGCTGCCTGGTCGAGATCGCGACGTGCCTGACCCCCGCCGAGGAGGTTCTCGCGCGCCCGGGCCTGCTCGACCGGTTGCAGGACACCGCCACCGGCGACCCGCCCTCCCTGCCCGGCCCCGACCGGGCGCAGCTGCTGCGGCTGCTCGGGTGACGGTGCGGCTGCCCGGGTGACGGGGCGGCTGGTCGGGTGACGGGGCGGCTGGTCGGGTGACGCGGCTACCGCACGCCGGCGAGGTCGCCCCGCCGCGCGGTGCCGGCCGCGTTCGCCGCCCGTAGTTTCGCGAGC
>Ga0137365_10000300_pt1 | contig 31586 bp, 25 predicted proteins | sample SagtaG_9_FD_104799 | JGI IMG/M metagenome (GOLD analysis project Ga0137365, IMG submission 104799) | Vadose zone soil microbial communities from Sagehorn Ranch, Mendocino, California, USA - Sage1_L_40_16 metaG | ecosystem: Environmental > Terrestrial > Soil > Vadose zone | place: USA...
ATCGGGCTTCACACCTCGGCGCGTGATGCAACCAGGAGATGGCCCCTCGACCGCTTTGTGGCAGTAGGCAAGGAGTTGTTACAGCGTTACGGCGGTACAGCTGTGATACTTGGCGAGCCGGAGGATCGATCAGACGGTGATGTGCTAGCACAGGAAGTGGAGGGGCCATGCCTGAACCTGGCAGGTAAGACGTCGCTCGTTGAGCTGGGTGCGGTGATCACACGCCTTTCGGTACTTGTGACAAATGATACGGGTCCAGCGCACATTGCTTATGCCCTGGGAATACCCACGGTGACTATATTCGGTGCGGCAAGTCCAAAGAGATATGGTCCCCCAGAAAGGAGGCTGCACCAAGTTTTGTTGTATGAGGTACCATGTAGACCCTGTGGTTATACAACATGCCCAATAGGGTACAGGTGCTTGGCAGGAGTGACGGTACAGCAGGCGGTGGAAGCAGCGTCAGCAGTGATGCAGTATGGATTTCGCAAAGCAGAAGCCTGATGTATAAGGAATTACATCACATCCGTTTCAATCGTATCCGTTGAGGACCTGGCGAGGACAAGCCTCGCCACTACATTTCCAGAAAGCATCAACCGGATTTGATATGACACAGCGAATTATTCAGGCGCCTTTGTTTCGAGCGGCAGAGAGAAATAAAAAGTGCTTCCCTCTCCCAATTTGCTTTCCAGCCACATGCGACCACCGTGCCGAGTAATAATCTGGTAGGCAATGTAGAGTCCCAATCCCAGCCCTTCGACTTTCGTATCCTTACTCCTCTTCACGCGGTAGAAACGGTCAAAAATGTGAGCACGGTCTTCCTCATGAATACCAGCTCCCCTATCGCGCACCCAGATGATCACTTCATCTGGATGGCCCTCTATGCCAACGACAACTGGCGCTTCGGGTGAGCTGTACTTAATGGCATTGCTCACCAGGTTATTCAGCACCTGCTCCAGCCGCTCTTCATCCCACACACCCACAACAGCTTGCTGGACAGTATCCAGCAGGATCGAGCGATTCGTGGTGTTCGCATAATTCTCAACCACTTGCCGGGCCAGTTCAACAATGTTGACGTTCTCCTGCTTGTTGAGCTGAAGCATGTCATCGCGCATACGTGTAATATCTAACATCTCATCGATCAGTTGGTTCAAGCGCCGCATCTGGTGAATAATTATCTCCAGAGCCTGCACGTCTCCTATGAAGTTCTGCTTCCGCTCTCCCGCAGCGTTGCCATTTACCTGGCGCTGCAGGTTGCGCCGAAGCAACTCGGCACCCCCCAGCATTGAAGTGAGGGGAGTGCGCAGTTCATGACTGGCACGTGACAGGAAGTCGTCTCGAAGCTGGTTCAAGCGCTCCACTTCCTGGCGGGCGCGAGCATGTTCTGTTATCTCGACAGCAGAATCAAGCAGAAAACGGATGGGGCCTTGTTGCTCCGCACTGGTAATCGGAGTAAGCGTCCAGTCCCAGATCGTCTCTTGCTCGTCCGGAGGAATCTTGATGCGGGCCTCGGCCAGGCGAATTGGCACGTGGTTGTCCAGCACCGTATTCCAGATGGTATCAGCCTGCTTGCCTGAAGCTACGACCGAGAGTTCATGCCACCTGCCCCCTAGCAGGCTATCCTGCCCAAGCCCATGCGTCCGCGCTACAATCTCCGCATATCGAGGGCTTGCCATAACCAGTTCGGCCGTCTGGGCATCAAATAAGGCCAGTGCCGCGGCATTGGCATTATCAAAGATGAGCCGCAGCCGCTCGCGTTCCGCGTCGATTTCCCTGGCGCGCTGTTCGGTCTCGTCTACCGCGTAGATGACCACACCGGTTACTCTCCCACCGGCGTCATGGGTTGGCACGATGGTATACACGAAGTAATTTTCAACAGTCTCGTCTACTTTTTGGAAGCGAATCAGGATGCGGGGTGACGTGCGCACGACATCTTTCTGGTAGACCTCGCGCGCCAGGCGGACAATCGAGATCCCAGCCTCCCAGAATAGCTCAAAGATTTCGTCTAATGGGCGCCCCTGCACCACCCGATCGCCGAGCAGCCCGGTGTAGCGAGGGTTAAAAGCCTCGACGATCAGGCTGGGGCCGCGAAGCACCATTATGTAGAAAGGCGCAAGTTCTACCATTTCGGCGAGTCGCAGGCGCTCGCTCTCGAGCACGGTCGTCAGTTCCTGCAGCTCGGCCGTACGCCCCCTCAACTCATCGTTGGTGGTCTCCAGCTCTTCATTGGTGGCCTGCAGCTCCTCATTGTTGGTTTCCAGCTCTTCATTGGTGGCTTGCAGTTCCTCATTCGTCGTTTCAAATTCTTCGATAGTGGCTTGCAATTCTTCGTGAGTCAGTACGAGTTCCTCGTTGGCGACCTGCAACTCTTCATTGGCATCCAACAACTCTTTGTTCACATCGTTGAGGCGCTTATTTGCACTGCTAAGCTCATTCATGAGTTGAGCCTGTTCCATCTGTACCGCCTCGAGCTGCCGCCGAGCCTGGACTTGCTCCGTGACATCTACCACGCTAATCGCTGCCAGTTCTGGTGCGCCTGCCTCCATTTGCATCAATGCGATGGAAATTGTTACGAAACGCCCATTCCCCCCGACGGACCCATCGAGTTCAACTTCGGGCAAGGTGAGTGCATTGCGCTCGCGAAAGGTGGTATCGATAGAGGCTCGTACCCCCGTATAAGGGATTCCGCGCACCGCGTGCAGGAAATCCTGTTCATTGCCTATTTCGCGCAGACCGAGAATTCTTCTCGCCGTGGCGTTGGCCGTCAACATGTGGTACGAACGATCGATGACGACCACCCCTACCGGTAGGAAGCGCAGCAGTAATTCGTTGAGTCGGCGCAAGTGCCCGATTTCAAGAGACGGTGCTGATGGCTCTTGTTCGACTATCGGTTTCCCCACCGACCTGTTTGGACGATTGGCGGAGCGTTCTTCCAGGCGACGCACGCTGAGATCCCCTATACTCTGGCGTCGCGCGGCTGGCAACGCGCTGCGCGTACAGCGGTACACTTTCCAGTGCTTGTTGATAAGCTCGTAGTAGGACTGCGTGGGCCGCACCGTTTCCGCTTTGCCCAGGAAAAGGTAGCCACCGGGAGAGAGGGAGAAAGCAAACTGGTTCAAGACGTATTCTTGCAGTTCGGGTGTGAAGTAGATGAGTACATTGCGGCACAATACCAGGTCAATGCGGGGAAACGGCGCGCTGCGGCTCAAATCCTGTTGCCCGAAGATCACCATTTGCCGGAGCGTCTTGGAGATGCGGTATCCATGATCGGCTCGCTCGAAGAAACTGTCACGGTATTCGGCGGGAACGCCTTTGAGGAAATTTTCCGAGTACAACCCCCGGCGAGCAAAGCTGATGGCCGCCTCATCCAGGTCGGTTGCAAAGATCTTCACACTCCATTCGGGGAGTTCCATACCCAGCAGGTCGGTGAGCAGCATGGCCAGCGAATACGGCTCCTCGCCAGACGCACAGCCCGCAGCCCAGAAGCGCAGCACGCGGTCGCGCTCACGGGCCTGCGCCACTAACTTGGGAAGAATCTCGCTTTTGAGATAGGCGAAAGCATCGGGATCGCGAAAGAACTGGGTGACGTTGATGAGAAAGGACTTCACCAGCTCCCCCACTTCTTCCGGGTGCGCTCGTAAATACTCGGAGTATTCCAGCATGGTCCGATTGTGCGTAATAGTCATGCGGCGGCCAATGCGCCGCAGGATCGTCGAGGTCTTGTACGGGCGAAAGTCGATGCTGGCCTGGCGGCTCACCTGCTCGAGAATGCCTTGCAGGACATCCTCCGTTTTCTCCTCGGTGTGCGGCAGGCTCACCCCTGTCAGGAGATCATAGAGCAAGGAGCCGATGTTTTCTATATTGACCTCAAAGTCAATCACGGTGGGCGGGAGAGCAAGCGGCATTGAAGGATAGCGTGCAGTCTGTGGGTCCTGGACGATAACCGTCCCCCCTGCATTTTTCACATCCACCGCGCCCACGGCACCGTCGGAGCCAGAACCAGTCAAAATAACGGCAATTAAGCGATCTCCGTAAGCGACCGCTGCGCTTGAGAGGAGCAGGTCGACCGATGGTCTTGGCCTCGAGGGTCTCTGCGAATCTTCCTGTACCTCGACGTGATCATCTTGAATGCTCACCAGGCGATTGGCCGGTACTACATAAATTTTCCCTTTCTCAAGCTGACTGGTAGACATGACAAGCTCAACCGGCAATGGGGTACGTCTGCGAAGTATGCTGTCCAGGCTGCTAGGTCGGCTGGGATCGAGATGCTGGGCAAGGACAATCGGCGCTGGAAAGTCGGCTGGCAGATTGCTCACCAGCACAGAAAGCGCCTCAACACCTCCGGCGGAAGAACCTACGACCACAAGGTCGCCGAGGCTAACAGCTATGTTCCTGGCCTCTTCCTTTACAGATGCATCGTCGCTCATTACTTGCTCCCAGGTGAAAAAATATGTAGGCAGATGCCGCAGAAATGCATCTCTGAAAGGGTGCGTCTAGTATAGCTATACTATATGCCTGCGGCCCTCATCTGTCAAGCAATTTGTTACACCTGGTTTAGTATTTTTTCTCTTTTTAGCTTCATCGCGCCAGGTCCGGTGTGCTGACACTGCTCTCTGATGCGCTACCCGGCTCTTCCTGCTTTAAAACCCGCCGGATGGTGATAGCACGTTGCTCGGCGTCATGTGATCGTTTCTCAAAGCGTCTGGCCAACCAGTCCTGATCGCGATCATACGCTTGTTGCGCCATGCGGCGTGACAGACTCGCGCGCTCCTCCAGCGTCTTCAGCGCCGCCCACAGTGCCATCTCGAACTGTTCGGTCTGTGCCGCGAGAATGCTATCAACGGAGAAGGTGTGACCGACTCGACAGCGAAAACGAAGCAGTTTCCCGTCCTGAAGTTCCCATAGCACCCCTCCGCACTCTGGACAGGAAAAGGCCGAGGGCGTTCCCACTCGCTCGCTGCTGGAGAGAGTGTCCGCATCGGCCATTTCGGTGTATCTCGCTTCTTGTTCCATATCTTCTGGCACGGGATAAGCTCCTTCCTCTTCAGCCCGCTGGTGCGCGAGTTGGACCAACACCGCTCCAATGCCGGCCAGGGGCAGACGGTAATCTACCTGTACATGCGCCAGCGCACTGCTGGGCATGCTGGGATACAGGGCATCATCCGGGTCTTGAACGATGGCCACTCCCCCGCGTCGTTTTACTGCCCGCAGCCCGGCGGTTCCGTCGTCCAGGGAACCCGTAAGAATCACTCCTACCACTCGTGGGCCATAGGCATGGGCCGCAGCGCGAAACAAGGGATCGATGGCAGGCCGGTTGCGGTTTTCCTTTGGGCCGTGTACCAGGCGGATACGCCCTGGTTCGACCAGCAAGTGTTGATCGGGCGGAGCTACGTAGATGTGCCCGCACTGAATCTCCTCAGCATCTACAGGATGTGTAGCCGCAAGAGGCCCTGAACGGCTCAGTATATCCGGCAGGAGGCTCGGATATTGAGGGGGAATATGCAGGACGATAAGGATTGAGGCTGGTAAGTCTGTAGGTAACTGACCAGCGAGCTTGACAAGCGCCTCTACCCCACCGGCAGATACGCCAACAACGATGATATCATGCCCAGGCATGTTCCCTCCTTTAGTACTGTGGTTCCTTCGTACAAAGGGGCCGCGGTTTTTGTCATCCTATCTTCTTCTGAAGCGAAAAGCCGACAGAGGGCCAAAGCGTTAGCGTTGTACGTTACGATAGTCCTTCTCTCTTAGACACGTTCTATATGCACCCGATGTATCATCATAAGCGTATTGTAAGGCAGATTCGTTCCCCCTGTGTCCAGCACCTGGTTTTTCCCAGGAAAGGATACCGTTCGAGGTCTGCTAGAATGGTCGCAAGCAAACCGGAAAACGCAAACTCTTCTGGGTCAGCACTATTATACAGCATTGTTCTACTTGTCACACAAGGTATCTTTGACTATAATGAGCCTGAAACCGATCAACCCGATGAGGTGCAGCATGCTTCAAGAACAAATACTGCTCCCTGGCGGAATCACCGTTAGAGACCCCAATGGAGAGCGCTATGTGATAGAGAGTCTCCTGGGCATAGGACGATCTGGCGCAGTCTACCTGGTCAGGGACCGGCGCACCAAGCAGCATGTGTTCGCGCTCAAAGAGGTGATCGACCCCAGCAAGCGGGATCTCGAGCGCTTCATCTTCGAAGGGGAGATCCTCAAACGGCTTAAGCACCGCGCCTTGCCCCACGTGTATCGCGTGTTCGAGCATGATAAACTCAAGCGGGTCTACCTGCTCATGGATTACGTCAAGGGGAGGAACCTGGAGACCCTGCGGCACGAGCAACCGGATCAACGCTTTGCACTCCCTCTGGTGATAGCCTTGCTGGCTCCGATCGTAGATGCGCTGATCTATTTGCATCGGCAAGAGCCACCGATTGTGCATAGAGATATCAAACCGGCCAACATCATCGTGCCGGTAGGGGCTGATGAAGCAGTCCTGGTGGACTTTGGCTCTGCCAAGGAGTACGTGGCGGATGCAGGTACCACAGCTGTCCGCCATCAATCACCTGGCTATGCCGCATCAGAACAGTATGGGAGTGGGACCACTCCTCGGACAGATATCTATGGTCTAGGGGCAACTTTCTACACCTTGTTGACCGGTACTATTCCTACTGATGCTATCACGAGAATCACGGTGAGCAGGAGCAAAAGGATAGATCCTCTCAAACCAGCTAATCTGCTAGCACCAGCAGTTCCTACGGCTATAGCCCAGGCTATTCAGCGAGCAATGAGCATCAGCAGTGAGGATCGTTTCGCGACGGTGGAGGCCTTCTGGCAGGAAATGACCGATCATGCCACACAACAGCGGGCACACTTACCTCGTGTTACGTCAGCAGACACCCCTCAAGCTCTTCCTGAGCAAGACATTGAACGTACGGCGCCTCTCGTGAGACGCTGGATACTCCTCCCTATCTTCCTTGCACTACTTGTACTCATAGCACTTGGAACAGGTCTGTTGTCTCATGTTTGGGGCCTAACCATTCTTCTTCTGCTCTGCATGGGGACGCTTCTCCTTCTGCTCCTTCCCTTAACACGCCCACGATGACCTCAGCTATTGATTTCACCAAAAACATGAAACGTGATCGCACACTAAAGCTCAGCATGCTATTGCATCATGTATACCAACGCGCATACACAATCGATCATACCCATAGAAAATTAGAATGTATTTTCACTACTAGCTGGTACTATTGAACTTGTCACACAAGATATCATTGTCTATAATGACCCTGAAACCGATCAACCCGATGAGGTACAGCATGCTTCAAGAACAGATAACGCTCCCGATTGGAGCCATCATACGAGATCCACATGGAGAGCGGTATGTGATAGAGAATCTCCTTGGCAGAGGTGGGTTTGGTGCAGTCTATTTGGTCAGGGACCGGCGCACCAAGCAGCATGTGTTCGCGCTCAAAGAGGTGATCGACCCCAGCAAGCGGGACCGCGAGCGCTTCATCTTTGAAGAGAAGATCCTCAAGCGGCTTAAGCACCGCGCCTTGCCCCACGTGTATCGCGTGTTCGAACATGACAAACTCAAGCGGGTCTACCTGCTCATGGATTACATCGAGGGACAAAACTTAGAAGTCTTACGGCACAAGCAACCGGATCAACGCTTTGCACTCCCTCTGGTGCTGGCCTTGCAGGCTCCGATTGTGGATGCGCTGATCTATCTGCATCAGCAAGAGCCACCGATTGTGCATAGAGATATCAAACCGGCCAACATCATCGTGCCGGTAGGGACCGAGGAAGCAGTCCTGGTGGATTTTGGTTCTGCCAAGGAGTACGAATTAGATGCAACCACTGCCGCTATTCATCATGGTTCACCTGGTTATGCCGCATTGGAACAATACGGGAGAGGTACCACTCCTCGGACAGATATCTATGGTCTAGGGGCAACTTTCTACACCTTATTGACCGGTATTGTTCCCCCGGATGCCATCACCCGAGCTACAGGAAGCAAAGGAGTCGATCCTCTCGTAGCAGCGAACTTGATCACGCCGACGGTACCACTAGCTGCAGCTCAGGCCATTCAGCGGGCAATGAGCATCAGCAGTGAGGATCGTTTCGCGACGGTGGAGGCCTTCTGGCAGGAAATGACTGATCATGCGCTAGAGCGACTGATGCATATAGGGCATGGAACAACATACAGCACAGCTCTGTCTCTTCCTGTTTCTGCAGAAGAACTTGGATCTATTAAAGCTTCAATCCGGCGAGATCAGCACCATACTCCTCGTACTAAGAAACGTAGCACTCTCCTGATTATTCTCTTAACTCTTCTTCTATCTGTCGCAGTTGGCATGAGTTTCTTTTTTTATTTCGCAGGGTATGGCCATACTCCATCCTCTTTAGATAGGGCCACTCGTCCGTCCACTACCTCTATTCCTCAATCGACTGCGACGTCTCCTACCCTCTCTCCTGTCCCTACACTTACCTTGGGGCAAACTATTTACCCAAGTCTATCTGCCTCGTATGCTGGCACTATCGGCGATATCCTCGCGAAGGAAAAGACACCGCTGTTCCTTAGCAACATTCAACAAACCCAGGGGAACATTCAAGGCTACTTCCGGGGGCTTGGTATGGTTGGCCCTTTCAAGGGAACCGTCACGCCTTCCGGGCATCTTCAGTTCAAAGTGACGATCTTCTCGGGAGATGCGACCCTTTCATTCGATGGAGCGATAAAAGTAGGGGGGGATATCGTGGGAAGCTATGCTGTGCTTAACCAGCGTGGGCAACCCACCGGTGAAGCCGGTATTTGGAATGCTCAGCCTCATCCCTAGCGCGTCAACCAGTTGTGTTTCTACAATGCTCCCGGCAGCAGGATGAGGGCGGGTGTATTGTCTCGTGGCTGGCAGTATTGCACTACACTAAAGTAGTGTAAACCACCAGCCTTAGATTAGTCTGATGTTCACTAGGAATCCAGTCTCCCGCGCAGGTAATTAAATTGAGATAGGTTCCTCCCCAATTACCGAAAATATCCTGGATAGGCGCCTCCTGTGGAGTATACGATGAAATACGTGTCACACGGAAATGCAGCATTTCCCCAGCGGTATTCATCACCAGCACTTCGTCGCCAACGTGCATATCACGTAAACGCCAAAATACGGCTGGATATCCTCCTGGGCGATCAAGGTGCCCATCAATTACCGCACTCCCTCGCTCGCCTGGACGTGGACCCACATTGTACCAGCCTACATCCTCCCATGGATTTTGCGCTGGCGTTGCCATGTCACCATCAGGCTGAAAAGCTACCGGCTCAATGAGAGCATTGATCCCTACGGCGGGAATGACCAGGCGTATAGGATTCGCGGCCTTATCCATCGTGCGTCTCGGAAGGACCGTTAGCCTGGTACTGACGTTGTTAGCGTGTGGCACGCGTACCTCTGTCTCTTCAGAAGTCGACGCAGAGCCACATGCACCGAGGGTTAGAAGCATTATTAGGGCAAGCAACTGCACCATCAACCGGATCGCGTGCATTAGAGACAATGCTTCCTACTGCTCTGCTACTGTTTCGCTAAGAGGTGGCGAATGTAGCCTCCACTCCCAATGAGTAGCAGCGATGCTATAACTAAAGTCCATGTCCATGGAGTGAGTGGCTGCACGATATCTAGTTGTGTTGGCGCATTTGGATCGCTCCCTGTGTTTGGCACACCAGGGAGTCCCGTGACTTGAGATGAGACAAGCTGAACCTTCGGAGTGCCATTGAATAGCCCAACAGCGAAGACACTTGTCACCGAATTGGCGTTGAGCGTTTCAGAAAGCGGGAGGGTCGCGTTGTTCATGGTAGAAGTCACATCAATTGTATATCCACCTACCGAAAGTGCAAGATAGTTACTGGCACCCTGGTAACCTAATCCATTCAGAACAGTTTTCCCTCCTGTCGCAACAGTGACAGCCCCTGCGTCCGGGGAAAGCTGATATACGCGTAGTTTAGCTGTGCCAGGGGATAGAAGGTTATTATCGATAAAGACTTTAAGAGACAGGCCAGTTGCCTGTGTACCAATTGCAGCTACCGTGTAGGCGAATCCCGGGCTGACCGCTAATGTCTCTGAAATGACTGCCGCGCCAATCCCCTTACCGACCAGGGCGATTTGCACTTTGTGAGGGCCTGCCGGGATCGAGGCATAGCCCGTGACTGCCCCGAACTGAAAGCTACCCAGCAACTTCGCGCCATCCACAAAGACGTCGGCAGTTCCAACATCAGGCGAGGCGTGAATAATGCGCACAAAAGATGGGCTTTGAGCCGAAGCAGACTGCTGCTGTGTGCTGAAAAGAACAGCAAGACCAACTAGACCAAGTAGACCGAATCCAAGAAATAAATGACTCACGAGAAGCGGGAAAAAATGTTTTACCTTCACAGTTGCATCTCCCTTTACTAATTATATTTGTTACTCGTAATTATGATGGATAGGTATGTAACTCTCAATAGTAATTACGATGCAGATGGAAGTCAGTAACTCTAAATCAAAGGTAGAATACTTAACCAAATGAAGTTATATGTGCATTATAAAACGAGTTATTGGAAAGGATAAGGAGAAGCACTTCCAGGCCACTTGCCCACACGACGCGGGAAAAATCGACCTGGAAGTGATGCAGGTTACTGCCCAAAGGGGGACAGCAAACCTGAGAGTGGAGTAAATCGCTTATCCGCAAGACGCGGCCCGGCTCAACCAGAACGACCTGGAACTGGAAGTTACCGCTCCACAGATGCGACACAGCGAAATACGCCACCGCCCGACTTAACGTCGAACATAAGTAATACGTTTAAGGGTGGCTGATTGTTTTAGAATTTCTGATCTAAATTGAACATTTCTAGGAGGCTTTGTGACGCTCCTGTGACAGCATTTTGCGTCGTTATGCTGTATACTCAAAGTGTGGGGAGGAAGAGAGTCGAAAGGGAAAAGAAAGGAGTATACCATTAGCAAGATGGCATACCGCTTGGGCTGTGACAGGGATACTAGGACAGACTACTCCATATAGAGAGTAACGTGAGATCTACGAACAGATCGGTCCTGCAGTTAGTGTCACAGCCCAATTCTTTTTTATTTTTGGACGTATGAGCAAAACCACATAGATGTATCATCGAGCTTAAGCAAGTACCCGATAAAAGACACTACGAGGCGCAGTCCAGGTAGCAGGGATACTACAGTTGAGCCAGCAAATCGTTCAGCCTGTTGACAAAGCGCACAGGATTCTCAAGCTGCTCACCTAGACTGAGCACCGATTGGTCAAAGAGGATCCAGGCCCAGTCAGAGAACCTCTGCTCATCCTTTTCATTTCTCATCTTGAGGATGATGGGATGATGCGGGTTGATCTCCATGATCGGCTTGGCACCAGGAATCGATTGTCCCGCGGCTTTCAACAGGCGTTGAAGCCCGGGATCGATGTCGTGCTCATCGATTACCAGGCAGGCAGGAGAAGACGTCAGGCGGGTCGTTGTGCGTACCTCTTTCACCTGTTCACCAAGAACGGTTTTGATGCGCTCAGGTAGCTCTTTAAGCTCATCGGCTGCTTTCTGATGCTCCTGCTTCTCCTGCTCATCCTCCAGTTTGCCGAGGTCAACGGCACCCCGCGAAACAGACTGGAAATGAATACCCTTGAACTCAGTAAGTTCAGGCTCCAACAGGTAGTCGACAGGGTCGGAAAGCATTAAGACCTCGATGCCCTTCTTTTTGAAAACTTCCAGGAGTGGGCTATCCTTAGCAGCAGCGTAGCTATCGGCGATGCTGTAGTAAATCTTGTCCTGGCCTTCTTTCATGCGAGCAACATAGGTTTCCAACGAGACATCCTGCGTTTCACTGGAAGAGGCGGTAGAGGCAAAGCGTAATAGTTTGGCAATGGTCTCGCGATTTCCCGGGTCTTCTGCAAGCCCCTCCTTGAGGACACGTCCAAATTCTTTCCAGAAAATCGCGTACTTCTGCTCGTCATTGGCTGCCATGTCCGTGAGCATACCCAGGACCTTCTTGACAGCGTTTGAGCGAATCATGTCGATCAGCTTATTTTGTTGCAAAATCTCACGTGAGATATTCAAGGGAAGGTCATTTGAGTCAACTATACCGCGAACAAAGCGCAGGTAACCGGGCAGCAGTTGCTCGGCATCGTCCATGATGAACACACGGCGTACATAGAGCTTGACCCCGTGGCGTCGTTCGCGATTCCAAAGGTCAAATGGGGCCTTTGCGGGAATGTAGAGCAGCAGGATATATTCGTAGTTGCCTTCCATGCGACTATGGACGTAGGCTAAGGGGTCATTGAAATCGTGCGCAACGTGTTTGTAAAATTCGTTATACTCCTCCTGGCTGATCTCGCTCTTGGGGCGAGCCCACAACGCGGAGGCACGGTTTACTTGCTCTTCCTGATCCTCCTTGCCCTTTTCCTCGACCTTCATCACGATTGGGAAGCTGATGTGATCGGAGAACTTACGGATGATCGAGCGCAGGCGGTAGCCACTCAGTAGATCATCTTCGCCTTCACGCAGGTGTAACACAACCTCTGTACCGCGAGTTGGCTTCTCGACGGTTTCAAGGGTGTACTCTCCCTGCCCATTCGACTCCCAACGTACCCCCTCCTGGGGATCAAGCCCTGCCTGGCGCGTGGTTAAGGTTACCTTATCTGCAACGACGAACGATGAGTAGAAACCTACACCGAACTGACCAATAAGGTTCGCATCTTTTTGCTGATCACCTGTGAGCGACTGCAAGAACTCGCGAGTACCGGACTTTGCAATCGTACCAATATTCTCAACAACTTCCGCACGTGTCATGCCAATGCCGTTGTCACTAACGGTAATGGTGCGGGCATCCTTATCATAAGCAACCCGAATTTTCAAATCAGTATCGTTCTCGTTGAGGGTCTCATCTGAGAGCGCGGCAAAACGCAACCAGTCAATCGCGTCTGATGCGTTTGAGATCAGCTCACGCAGAAATATCTCTTTGTTGCTATATAATGAATGGATCATCAGGTCAAGCAGTTGCTTGACCTCAGCTTGAAATCCCAATGTTTCTTTATTGGTGTCTACCGACATAAAAATTCCTCCTTCGTTGTGGTATGCGCAACAAATTATAACATGTATGGACTATCCAGTCTCCGCAATTTTGTTAGAGATTTGTTAGAAACGTGTTATATCTCCGTTAGAAGACTTGACAAAGTACGACAGGTAATACCTATGGCCTTCGCATTGAAATTAGATATATTCTTCAAAATAGAAGCTAGATATATTCTTGAAAAATGAAACGAAGAAATGAGTCCGACCGTGTAATTTGGATAGGAGATGAAAATGATTTTCGTTTCTCGTGCTCCCTGACTGCAAGAGGAAAGGAGGTGTGAACATGGGTCGTTTTCTCAATGGTGTCCTGGTCGGTTTAGGTATTGGCTTGCTAGTCGCGCCGATGAAAGGTGAAGAGATGCGCCGGCTGGTGAGAGAACGTTACGAGGAGCTGCGCAGCACTCTGCCTGACAATGAGCAACTGAAACAGGCTGGACAACAGATGGCCAGCCAAGTGAAAGACTATGCGCAACAGGCGGCCACACAGGTGAAGGCTACCGGGAGTAACTTAGGTGATCTGGCACAGCAAGCTGCACGGGAAGTGAAGCAAACCGGGCAAGATGTCGCCAGCACCACTAAAAATGCTGTAACATCAGCGCAGCAGGGTAAGCAGATGCCTGCAATGACCCCTGGTGAGAAGGTGGAAGAACCGATTATCTTTGTCGATGACATAGCTCTTGATGAAGGGCCATAGACCTGGCTTCGGAGTACGAGTCGGTAGTAAGTTATGTCTTCTCGAGAAGAGATGAGTACGATTTGAAAGGAGAAACGTATGATTCAAGATTGGGGCGTAGCAATCTTCAATGCGCTCGCCAATGCCGTGAATCTCATCCTCACCTTCATTCCCAGGCTGATCGGCTTCCTGGTGATCCTGATCGTGGGGTTGATCATTGCGGCTTTGGTTGCCAAAGCCCTGACCTTCCTGCTGCGCAGGATCGGCTTTGACCGCCTGTCCGACCGCATTGGCCTGACACGCTTCGAGCAGCGCATGGGTGTGCGCATGGATACCGCAGGCATCTTAGGAAAGATTGTGTATTGGTTCATCCTGCTGATCTTCCTGGTCCCAGCGGCGGATGCGCTAGGCCTGCCGGCGGTGAGCAACATTCTGAACACGCTGGTGGCCTACATCCCGAACGTCTTTGTGGCCATCCTGGTGCTCTTCCTGGGTGCCCTGGCAGCCACCGTCGTGGCTGACCTGGTGCGTGGCGCTGTGGCCTCGGCCAACATTGGCAGTCCCGCCATTTTTGCGGGCATTGCGCGCTGGGCCATCATTGGCTTCGCCGCCCTGGTCGCTCTGGAGCAGTTGAAGATTAGCCCGGACCTCATCAATGAGCTGTTTGGAGCCGTGGTCCTCGCCGTGGCGATTGCTTTCGGACTGGCGTTTGGTCTGGGAGGACAGGATGCCGCTCGCAGGTGGCTCGCTCGCGGTGAGAGCACGATGACTACTGCTGCTACACAGATCGGCACACAACAGAGCATGAATCAGGGGGGAGATGGGTCGCGCATGCAAGCGGACCAGATGCGTACGAGACAGTAGACTCTCTAGCTTGTGAAGGGACAGGCAACCATTCCGTTGTTTACAGAAGTAGGCCCAAGCCAGCAGCTATTGGGCTGCTGGCTTTTTTTACAAAGCGGTGGGCAGTTGATGAATTCCTCTTAACCGTCCTCTCTTTTTCTCGTGTATATGATGCAAAACATCACCAGAACGACTGCACAATTATATTATCCTCAATCCCTTGTTGCATCTTGAGACAACCCAAGAGATGTATTACCTGTATAGTATATTTATAAGGAAGAGAATAACGTTATATTTCGGTCACATCCTAAATATAAATTCCTGCAACTTTTTCTTTGCACTGTACGTGTAAAGGATGTCTTCACGAGACAACCGATGAGATACACGCAGTAGTACATCTCGTTGTGATGGAAAAGACGAGCGTGAAATGTGGATACCTTAAGCCTGGTGGAGCAGCGAAGCCCATTTATAGTGGCTACCACCCTACAGGGCTTGAGGTAAGTTGACGAAAGGAGATCACACATGACAACAACCCAACAGGTAGTAGTCGGCGTCTTTGACGATAACTCTCAGGCCGAACAGGCTATCAATGAGCTCCTACGCACTGGATTTAGCAACGACCAGGTTCGCTATTCTGGACATGGGACCTCGACCGGTGGGATCCTCGCAACGCTCAAGAGCTTGTTTACAGGACAGGATACCGGCCGGGTCTACGATGACCTGGTAGATCTGGGGGTGCCTCAAGACGATGCCAGCTACTATCAGAGTGAGTTTGAGGCTGGGCGCTCCATCGTGGCCGTCCTCGCTGGTGGACATATGCAGGAGGCAACAGATCTCATGGCACGCTATGGAGGCTATGGGGCCAAAAGGCGCTTCGCGCAGACAGGTGATTACACCAGCACCACCGGCACAGGTGTGCAGGAGACCGGCACCGAGGGCGAGCAGCGTCTCAAACTGCGTGAGGAGCAATTGCGGGCCCAAAAGCAGCCGGTGGAGACCGGCGAGGCGCGCCTGCGTAAAGACGTAGTGTCCGAGGAACAGAGCATGGACGTGCCGGTCACCCATGAGGAGGTGTACGTCGAGCGGCGCCCTGGCTCTGGCCAGCCCTCCGAGACACCGATCGGCGGGAGCGAGACCTACCGCGTGCCGGTGCGCGAGGAACAGGTGGAGACTTCCAAGCAGGCGGTCGAGAAGGGCGAGGTCGCTCTTGGCAAGCGCCAGGCCCAGGAGACTAAACGGGTCTCGGACACCGTCCGACACGAAGAAGCGCACATTGAGCGCGAAGGGGATGTAGACCTGCAAGGGAACGATGGAGAGGAGGTCTCAAGCTAGTCAGCACGAGCAGGAGAAGCTGACAGACGAGACCTCGTCACTTCTCACCTCGTGTGAAGGTCAAGGGACGGGAGTGCCACGAGCACTCTCCCCCTTGTTCCTTGGAACAACTAGGTATGGACAGAAAACGCCCATCCGAAGAAGGTGGGAGAGGTGAGGTACAGGCAGATCCGCGGAGATGCTGAACGCTCCCAAATTGGTTAGCACATTAGACGGAGGAGATGCTATGCATTCACAACCAGCTCCTGTACAGCGACGGAACAGACCACAAGCAGCGAGCAAGCAAGGACGGCAAGGGATTGCTTCCCTCCACCTGCCGTGGTATCACTCCTGGAAGCTCGACCACCTGCTGCTGCTTACCTCTGCCGTCCAGTTTGCACTCTTTGCTCCCCTGGCCTGGTGGGCGCGTAAACACCCTCGGCCTCTCATCGAAGTTGCATTCACCCGTGTTCTACAAAAGAAACAACCCTCACCCATGCGTCGTGGCGTGCAGGTGTTTAACACTCTAACCGGCTCAGCGGTCTTCTTGAATGTGCTCGTCGTTCCAGCTGCCATCGTCTTCTGGAAGAGGCACCTGCGTTTAGAAGCGCTGATGACGCTCGGCATTTCCTGGACGAATGTGCTGGCGAGAACGCTGATTAAACGGCTGGTCGATCGTCCTCGTCCCCATCCTGTGCTCGTTCATCGCACGATGGGGTCATTTGGAAAGAGCTTTCCCAGTGGCCATGTCGCCTCAGCTCTAACGTTTTGGGGCTGGCTCTTCGCGCTGGGAATGCTGATTGGGAAGGAAAGCCGCGCGTGGCAGCAGGGCCTCTTGAGTCTGCCTGTCCTCTTTGTGATCCTCGTTGGGCCTGCTCGGATCTACCTGGGTGACCATTGGTCTACCGATGTCCTGGGTGGCTACCTCTTTGGCGGGGGGTGGCTGGGTCTCTCCCTTTGGGTGTATCGCAAGTTGAGAAACAAAGGGGTCCTTGCCAGGGGTTGAGGGCGCTAACTAGATAGTGCTCAACCCGCTTTAGCCTAGTACGGTCGAACTCATCTCTGCGTTTCATTGGATGAAGGAGGAATGATAGGATGCCCAAGAGAGGAGCAGCAACATTCGAAATGAAACGAGTATTGTTCCATGCTCGTGTTTCTAGTAGGCACCGATCCTTTCGGAAGAGGGATATGCCGGTGCAAGGCGAGTCGATGAGACGTGGTTTTGAAAGGAATGAACTATCATGAAACCTAATTTCACTGTCCCGAGGCAGGTAAACGAAGCGGAACGTGAGGCCCGGAGCGCAGCCACCAGTAAGTGGATGTCACGGCTTGCACGCCTCGGCTATGCAGTTAAAGGTGTTGTCTATCTGATCATTGGCTTCCTGGCGGTAGGTCTGGCCATCGGCCATGGAGGCGCAGCGACCGACCAGAGGGGAGCCATTGAGACAATCTATCAACAGCCTTTCGGCAAGTTTTTGCTGATTGTAGTCATCATCGGCCTGATTGGCTTCGCTTTATGGAGCTTCATACAGGCAGTGTTTGATACGGAGGGCAAAGGGAGCGATGCGAAAGGCATCATTGGACGTATAGGATACGCTGCAATTGGTGTTGCTTACGCAGCCCTGGCATTTGGGACCTTCCAGTTAGTCACGGGTACGGGGAGTGTGGGACAGAGTTCGACAGCCTCAACCCAGGACTGGACGGCAAAACTGCTCGAGCTGCCCTTTGGCGTTCCACTCGTGGTAATTGCCGGACTCGTTGTCCTCGGTATCGCCGCTTACCTGTACTTTAAGGCATATACTGCCCAATTTCAGCGTCAATTCAACCTGGCAGCAGTAAGTGCACAAGTGCGAAAGGGAATCATCTTCCTCGGCAGGTTTGGCTATGCCGCGCTCGGAGTCGTCTTCACGATAATAGGTATCTTCCTGATCGTGGCTGCATTAAAGCACAACCCGGGTGAAGCAAAGGGCCTGGATACTGCGCTTACAGAACTTCTGCACCAACCCTTTGGCCCATTCCTGCTTGGTATTGTTGCGCTTGGACTGCTTGCCTATGGCGTCTTTTCGTTTGCGGAGGCACGCTATCGCCGCGTTGGTAGGGGCTGATTATATACCGCCATAGCTAGCCCGTGACCCACAAACCCAGGCAGAGAGCGATCATCCTCTGCCTGGGTTTGTGGGTCACCAACCTCTGATGTCCCCAATAAACTCTTTTCCCTTTTATACAGAATTATGCCCTGATTGACACGTCATACCAAATCCGGTTGATTCCTTCTCGGACTGGGGTGGCGTGGCTTGCCCGTGCCAGTGTCCAACCAAAGAGGGGTCAACCGGATTTGCTAGCAGTTATTCTGTCTTTGGAGAGGTGCCTTTGAGACCAGCTACCTCAGCAAAGAGAAGGAGCCTTCCATAGCTAGCGCTGAGCCATGTCGGCCGCAGCCGCTAAGCCGAACAGCACGTCGAAGAACTCCTCTGATTGGCCTATGAAGAGCCCTGAGTTCGTCAAGAAATGAGCTACGCCCGTTGCAGCCCCCTCCGTCTCAGTTGGGCGAATGATCGAACAGACCGGGAACTTGCGGCTGAGGAAGACGGTGGGCTCGGGCATGACCAGGTTGGGCCGGAAATCGGGACCTCGGGTAGTGAGGTCCGGAAACACCAACTCCGGATGCTTGGGATCAGTCAGCGGAGCCAGCGGAGGCGAAACCGCCGCGCCTGCCTTGTCGTGCCAGATCTGAAAGTGCATGGTCTCGGTGGGGCCGGTGCTGATCAAGATGCGCAACACTTCCACATTGCTGACCCGCTGCGCCAGCGAGGGGTAGACGCTGGTGCCCCCTTGCTCGATAGACGCAAAATGGAAGGCCGCTGTGTTGGCGATCGCTTGAATGTGCTTAGCGGGGGTAAGGTCACCATCGTTTCTGGGAATGGCTGGATGCTGTCCCACATCCAAACTCGGAACCGCTTGAGGGAAGGTGGGGTGATCGATATCGGGGTTCTTCGTGCTGCTGCGGTAGCGCGTCCAGAAACTGGTGTCCACAGTGAGCTGCATGAGGTTGGTGAGTCGTCGCTTGTTCTTCTGGGCACCTGTCGCTTGACTGCTGGGCAACGTGCGAAACCGATCCAGATTGACTGGCTCCGCGCCCTTGGAAGCCAGGTACGCGTCGATGAACGTGAAGTGAGTGAACTCATCCTCGGTATTGTCGTGGATATACTGAGGCATGTCCTCATCCAGGTTTTCCAGGGCCTTGGTGTAGGGGGCATTCCCACTGCCGCCTGGGACTTCGCTGTCCTGGATGCCTCCTAGTTCGTTGTATTGTTGCCAAAAATCGGTTTCGAGGATTTCGACCGCAGCCAAGAACCGGAGAATGGCCACGTCCCCTTTCGTAAGCGCAGGGCTTGTCCCTTGTGCAAGAACGTGAGTTTTGTTCAGTAAACCGACGTTCAGGGCGCCGATGGTTCCTACTCCTGCTCCTGCTCCGACGGCGAGCCCCTTGAGTAAGGCACGTCGGCTCGTAGAGGTTTTCATGATCTTCTCCTCCGGAGCCGGTTTCGTTTTCTGTTCCATGAATTTCCCTTTCTCAGAGTTTTTAGTCTCTGTTCCATGATCTTCTTCTGATCATGGCTGAGTCCCTAGAGGCACACGGGTCTCGGCCTGTATGCCCCATGAACAACGCATACATATAATCTTTGCGGCTCCCTAGAGCACCGACGTGTTGTTGATCAAGACGCAGGCGCAGTACAGTTGTACCTTACTCATCTCATCATGCAGCGGTTACGAAGCAGTTGAGAAGAAGTAGAGAAAGAGAGGAGAAACGTGCATTTCCATTGAGAAATCATTACATATCGATATCTGAAGCACCATGATACGAAAAGAGAAGGAATGACTGTTCGTGAGACGCTGAGGGTTCTGAAACAGGTGGCGTTATTGGGAGCGTCGGGCATGTAAACAACAGTCGGAGTAGAGCCAAGCAGCAACCTTGCGGGATAACCTCATCCTCTATAGTACTGTGAGTATGATTCTTGATGCCTGCGACGCAAAAAATGTGTAAGGCTGGAGTCCTTAGTCAATGCCGTTCCTGGAAGAGGAAAAACCATGACAAAGCATACATCGATAAATGTAGGCGATGAGTGAGAAGTAACTGGTCATTTTTCCAGGATATTTACTAGTCGAATCTACGGTGCCAACAGACCAGTTTTGATCTATATTACTCGTAGAGGTTTTTCTCTACCTTACCTTACCTTTACGGTACTCGAAAGAAAAGAAGGCACCATGGAACAAATAACTACAGATACAAATCTTTTACGCACTCTTTCAAATCAAATGGCTGACGCGGTTGAGCGCGTTAGCTCAGCTTTGGTACTTGTCAACGGGCGTCAAGGGCGACCGGCAAGTGGCATCGTATATGCACAGGACCTGGTATTAACAGCGGACCATGTGCTCGAACGCGAAGAAGACCTGACTATCGAGACCCATGACCAGCGTACGCTCCCGGCCCAATTTGCCGGTCGCGACCTAGCGACCGACCTGGCGGTACTACGCGTAGCAAATCTTGGGCTCAATCCCGCTGTCGCCTCGACTGAGGCAGCGCGGGTTGGTCAACTTGTGCTGGCAGTGGGCAGGTCCGCCAGCGAAGGCCCAATGGCAAGTGTTGGTATAGTAAGCACTGTTGGTGGCCCGCTGCGGATGGCGCGAGGAGCAACACTCGAACGCTATATCCGCACCGATGCTATACCCTACCCAGGATTCTCAGGTGGTCCCCTGATAGACACACAAGGAGCAGTACTGGGAATTACAACGACAGGATTGGTGAACAGCGCCACGCTGGCAATCCCGTCATCTATCGCCTGGGGTATTGCAGAGACACTGGCACAACAGGGCTTCATTAAGCGAGGTTACCTGGGCATCAGCAGCCAGCTAGTGCAACTACCGGAGGCTCAACGCGCCGGTAGAACTGAAGAACATGGTTTGCTAATCGTACAGGTCGATGAAGGAAGTCCGGCCCAAAAAGGTGGCCTGATGCTCGGCGATATACTGATAGCGCTCGATGGTCATCCATTGAAGGATGCCGAGGATCTTCGCTCACTACTTACAGGTGACCGTGTTGGTAAAACTATCCCAATTGAAGTCATTCGCGGAGCCAAACTCCAGACCTTGCAGGTAACGGTTGGTCAGCGCAACTAGCTCAGAATGAGGTATTATGACAATAGCGGAAGCAGGACGATCGCAAGGATCGCCCCTACATTTACCATTAATTGATGCATTTTCATCCAGCCTTGGAGAGATCATCGAGCAAGCCCAAGCGAGCGTGGTGCAGGTACGGCGTGAGGGGCATGGGGCTGGTACTGGAGTTGTTTGGCATAAAAATGGTGGTATCATTACAAACCACCATGTGATTGCCAGGGCAGGCACGAAATTCGAGGTAGAACTGCAAGATGGTCGCGTACTAGTGGCCAGTGTTGTTGACAGCGATCCAATACTGGACCTAGCAATGCTCAACGTACCCGCAGACAATCTAACAGCTCTGCCTGCTGGTGATTCGTCGAAGTTGCGCGTCGGTGAACTGGTCTTCGCAATTGGCCATCCGTGGGGCCAGCGTGGAGTCGTCACCGCGGGTATCGTCAGCGCCCGGAGCAAGGTGAAGATACGCAATAGTAACCAGCAGTTGGAGTATATCAAGTCCGATGTACGGCTCGCTCCTGGCAACTCAGGCGGCCCTCTGCTTAATGCACAGGGTCATGTAGTTGGCATCAACGCAATGATCATGGGAGGCGATCTCTCTGTAGCAATCCCAAGTAACGTTGTGACTACATGGGCAGCACAGTTGCCTGATAACCGCATAACTCTGGGTGTGCAGATACAGCCAACCGAGTTGCCAGCCCCTATACGTCAGGGGTTAACGAGTGGACAATCAGCCGGGCTGCTCGTGGTTGGTATCGTTTCAGGCAGCCTGGCAGAGTATGCCGGACTGCTTATCGGTGACGTAATGATTGACATCGCGAGTAAGCCCTTAAATGACGCGGCCACGCTGCGTGCCATGTTAGCCCAGAGTAGTTCCCAGGAAACAGTTCGCTTACGTGTGTTACGCGGCGGTGTAATCTTGGAGATTGATGTAGCGTTAAGAGTACGGGAGCAGGCCGCATGATTCGCGTCTTCGTCGTAGCGCCTACACCCATGATGCGTGTAGGCCTGCGTACGATATTCACAACAGAGGAGATGCAGGTGGTAGGCGAGGTAGCGATGGCTGCCGAGCTTACCACTGCGCTTCCAGGAATCGATGTTATCGTTGTAGCTGAGGAAGAGTCGTTGGAAGGTCTGCAACGTGCAGTAACAGAGAGAGGGTTGCCAGCTCTCGTTGTACTCTCCAACAGCAACAATCGCCTCCTGTCAATGTTGAACGCACTCTCGCCTCATGGCTGGGGTGTTGTGCCACCCGACGCATCCATGGCACAACTCCAGGCTGCTGTGACGGCGGCTGCCCAGGGACTGATCGCACTCCCTACTACCCTGGCCGACCAATTGCTTGAACAGCATGCGACCATCGAGATAAGCGACATCGACAACGCATTGCCGGATGAAGCACTTACGACACGCGAACGCGAGATATTAGAGCTGGTAAGCCGGGGATTGCCGAATAAGTTGATCGCACGCAGGCTTCAGATCAGCGAACACACCGTAAAGTTCCATGTCTCTTCAATATATGGTAAACTTGGAGCAACAAGTCGCACCGACGCGGTGAGCCGTGGTGTGCGTCGGGGCCTGATTACCCTTTGATGTGTCTGCGGGCGTCTCAGCACTTCTTTCGTTAGAGCTAGTAGAGAAAAATATCCTCTAGGTGGGGTGAGTAGTGTGGACAGTAGCAAACTGAGTAGGGTCATCGGCTCTCATTCAAGGCAGTAGGCACCCTTGACGAGCACTAGTAGACTCTCTATACTCAAACTATTAGCATTTTGTAGAGGTGATCCATGTAGTTAACTGCTAGTTCACCAGACTGTTCTTGCGGGATCCTATCTTTCCTGACGAAAGGATCGCTTCATGAAAGCAGTGTTATGTAAAGCATTCGGCCCACCCGAAACTCTTGTGATTGAAGATATTGAACCACAGAAGCCAAGCCAAGGCCAGGTGGCCATCGATGTGAAAGCTTGCGGCGTGAATTTCCCCGACACGCTCATCATCCAGGGTAAATACCAGTCCAAGCCGCCCTTTCCTTTTACGCCGGGCAACGAGGTTGCCGGCATCGTCAAAGAGGTCGGTGAGGGAGTGAATCACGTGAGAGTAGGTGACCGGGTGATCGCATTCACTGGTATTGGTGGTTTTGCCGAGGAGGTCGTTGCAGAGGCAGCCCGTGCCATACCGATGCCTCACGGTATGGACTTCACCGGCGCATCGGCCTTTGTAATGACCTACGGAACTTCCTATCATGCGCTCAAAGACAGAGCGCAACTGAAGCCGGGAGAGTCGCTTCTCGTGCTAGGAGCAGCGGGTGGCGTGGGCCTCGCAGCAGTAGAAATTGGCAAGGTGATGGGGGCACATGTGATTGCCGCAGCCTCATCCAATGAGAAGCTCAAGGTGTGCAAGCAGCACGGTGCGGACGAAGTTATTAATTATGGAACAGAAGATTTAAAGGATCGAGTTAAACAACTCACCGCGGGAAAAGGAGTTGACGTAGCATACGATCCTGTGGGGGGCAATTATTCTGAACCGGTGTTACGTAGTATGGCCTGGGGCGGGCGCTTCCTGGTCATTGGCTTCACGACGGGCGAAATACCGCGCATACCTCTCAATCTACCACTCCTCAAAGGTTGCTCCATTGTCGGCGTGTTCTGGGGCTCATTCATTGAGCACAACCCCAGGCACAACCAGGAGAATCTACAGGAACTGCTCACCTGGTATACGGAAAGCAAGCTCAAGCCACACATCTCCGCCACCTACCCACTCGAGCGCGCGGCTGAAGCGCTAAACGATGTGATGAACCGCAAAGTAACGGGAAAAGTGGTACTTGTGACAGGCAAAGATTAGGTGATGCTTTTTGCTATACTCCGCTTTATTTCAGATTTTAACTTTTAGTGATCACAACTTTAACGCCGTCTGGGTCTTCAAATGTACCTGGCTTGAGTCCTGGACGTGATAACTCGAAGAAATCCAGCCCGTACACATCAGGCTCCAACCGGCTCGCATTGCGGCCCGCCCACAAATTTATTCCAAGATGGTGGTGATAGCCGTCCCATGATAGAAACCTGGCCTGGTGGTAAACGTCAGCGGTCAATTCCATACCCAGGTCCTGGTAAAAAGCCATACTGCGATCCAGGTCACCCACGTTCAAATGCATATGTCCAAGGCTAGTTTGCGAGGAAAAGCCATCAAAGAGCCTGGCTTGTTTCAAAAGGGCCGGTGCATCCACTGGGAGCGTAGCCATATCGACGTGACCTCCCTTCCAGTGCCATTGTTCACGCGGCCGATCAGCGTAGACCTCAATGCCATTTCCTTCTGGATCGCTTAGATAGATCGCCTGGCTAACAAGGTGATCCGATGCGCCATCGATGTGAATACCATGTTCCAGGCAATTTTGTAGAAATGAACCTAACTCCACCTCGTCAGGCACTAGAATGGCAAAGTGATAGAGTCCCGCCGTATGTGGAGGACGCGGGCGGCCTCCATGCAGCACACGCAAGCTGAGTATCTCTTGTGAACCGGTACCGAGACCAATCGTTCCTTCGGCATCTTTGTCCCTCTCATCTCTTACAACTGAAAAACCCAGGCGCATATAATAGTCAAGGCAGGCAGACAGGTCTTGCACTTTTAAACCCACACGCCGGAGAGGCCAGGTTCGCGTTCCCTCAACTGACTGCATAGAAATCTCATCTTGCGTAGCCATCATTCACCCTCTTCTTTAATTCTACTTATTAATATTTAGCAACTAAAATTAAGTATATAACATGACAAGATATAACTGCAAATTGCATATGTCTGACAACCATTCATAATTCCTTTGGCGGGCCGCAGGCCCGCTCTGCGAGGGGGAAGAGGTCGGGGCCACCCCGAACCCCGGCAAGGGACTCCGTCCCCTGCACCCCTGGTTTATGCGTGGATGGCAGGCACATGTGGGGCGAGAATTCTTCGCAGGAGGGGATTCACTGGTTCACACTCCTCTCATCCTCGGAAGATGTCCGAAATTCCTCCGATGGCGGAGGTGTAGATTGGGGAGAAGGTCCTGGTTTCTGCGCAGGGTGAGCTTCTTCCTCTGCCAGGTGGACGCGCCGGAAGAGCAGCCACAGCGAGCCATCATAAGCTGCCTTGAGTGCCCCGGCCAGGATGAACGGCAGCCCGAACACGAGCAACGATCCCTGTAAGAGGAGGCCAGAGAAGACCGGGCTACTCGCCGAACCCACACTGCGTGCCAACGATGTCACGCTCGCCGCTGCTGTACGCTCTTCTGGCGCGACCAGAGCCATCGTGTAGGCCTGCCGGGTGGGAACATCCATTTGCGAGAGTGCCTGGCGTAGCAGCAGCAATGTTGCCGCGATGGGAAATATGGGTGCGAAGGCCACCAGGATGAGCAGTACGTTTGAAGGCAAATGCGTGAAGACCATCGTGTTGAGCAGGCCGAAGCGGCGAGAGAGTGGTACCGCCGCCAGGAACGAGAGCGCCGAGAGGAGGTTCGCGAAAAAGAACAGGGCTGAGAGACTCGTGAGTGGCACGCCAAAGCGAAGGTGAAAGAAGAGTGCCATCAAGCTCTGCACCACCAGTCCTCCGGCGAGCGCGTCCACACTGAAGAGCGCGGTGAGACGCCACACCACGCCACGAGAACGACCCAACGGAGGAGCGAGTCGAGGCTTAAGATTCTGCACCTGGACCGAGACGCGTCGTGGCACTTCCACGTCCTGGGACAAGCACAGGGACAACCTGGCCACGACGAGGGCCAGCACCGCATATACTCCAAATAGGAGACGGATGCCAGAGGCCTGGGACAGATGTAGATGCACCAGCAGGTCGGGCAGCCCTGCCACCAGCGCTCCAAGGGCCACACTGAGGGAAGCGACCAGGTTGTAGCGGGCAAACAGAGCTGTTCTTTGCTCAGGCGTGGTAATCTGTGCGAGCATCGCCTGGTCGATAGGCAGAAAAGGAGCAGTCTCCGAGGCTGAGGTGCCTAGTGTGCCGAAGAATGCCGCCACCAGCAACACCGGGTAGCTTCGCACCAGCCCAAAGATTGCGCCCGTTCCCGCCATGAGCAGCGCAAGGAACACAAGTGTACTCCGCCTTCCCCAGGTATCAGCGAAGAGGCCGATCAGGTAGGTCCCCACCACGTCGCCGACCAGGGAGACCGTAATCAGCAGGCCGATGGCGGCAGGAGAGAATCCCTCACCTGCCAGAGACACACCTAAGAGCACCGCCAATACTCCATACGCCAGTGATCGCAGCCCGCGCATCACAAGGATGAGCCAGGCATCTCGCTGACGCTCACTCGTCTCAGCTCTTCTACGGCCTGCTTCTTGGGTTGGTGTCACTGGCTCAGGCACCATCGTCTCACATAGCGCCTCATGAGACAAAGTCGCCATTGGGCTTGCCCTGGCGCACCATTTCCTGGCAATAGGCATAGAGCGCGTCATAGACAATCCACTCGGCAGCATTTTGCTCGTGGTCATCCTTGAAGCCCAGATGGCGAAAGCCCTCGGCGATGGCCTTGAGTCCGGCTCCCTCGGGCTGGTTCCAGAGCGTGTTGTCGGTATCCGCACCATTGACAATCTTCCCGAGCAAGACCAGTGCTGCATCGCTTGTCAAGTTATACTTCTTGAGAATGGCCTCAAACGAGCACTCCTTGCCTTGATGCCCCAATTCCACGCCTTTCACGTCATAGGGGATGGCCCCTTCGCGGGCGGCGATCTCCATGACCTGGTCGGTGGGCACGAACAGGAACTCTGCATCCTTATCCACGAACTTCTTGATCAGCCAAGGGCAGGCTACACGATCAACTTTGACATGTTCTCGGGTAATCCACTTCATCAAGATGTTCTCCTTGTCCCCGGTGCCAGGAATTCAGCGTCAAAGCGGTTGCCAGATTTGCACAGTTCTATCCCAGGAACCTGAGGCAAGTTGTTTACTGCCAGGTGCCCAGGATACTGACCGGACACTATCGGTATGGCCGGTGTAGGTATAGAGGTGATGGCCATCCGCAGCATCCCATAGGTGTACAGTCTTGTCACCACTGGCAGAGGCAACACGCTTGCCATCTGCTGCCCAAGCTACAGCATAGACAAAATCGGAATGACCGCCATAGATGAACAGGTGGCTTCCATCGACTGCATCCCAGACCTGTACAGTTTTGTTGTTGCTGGCTATGGCAATACGCTTCCCATCGGGCGACCACGCCACTGACCATATCGTGTTGCCATACAATTGAAACTTATTGAGGAGTTGCCCATTAGTGGCATTCCAGATCTTCACTGTTCCATCCCCGCCTGCCGAGGCGATGCGCTTGCCATCCGGTGACCATGCCACAGCAAAAACAGAATCTGTATGACCGCGATAGATGAAAGGATGGTGACCATCCGCTGCATCCCAGACCTGGACTGTCTTATCCCCGCCTGCCGAGGCGATGCGCTTGCCATCCGGTGACCATGCCACTGTCCACACCCATTGAGAATGCCCTGTATACGTATAGAAGTGATCACCAAAAGTGGCATCCCAGACCTGGACGGTTTTATCAAAGCCTGCCGAAGCGATGCGCTTGCCATCCGGTGACCATGCTGCTGCATAGACAGAATCTGTATGCAGGCGATACACGTTAGGGTGATCACCATTTGTAGCATCCCAGGTTTGTGCCGTGCTATCACTGCTCGCTGATGCGATGCGCTCGCCTATGGGCGACCATGCTACAGACCATACCCAGTTTGTATGGCCCATATATGTAAAGAGGGGCGTTGAATGTTTTTGAGGAGTAATGGAGGGTGTTTGCACGTGCGTGACCAAGGCAATGCCACCACTGACTGCGCTTACAACAGCCAAACCCGCCAGGCCTAGCACGATGCTGCGCCTTGAAATACGCTTTTGCCGTGCATGTGATGGTAGTGATGTTGTCTCCGGTTGTTGCAGAGCAGAAGTCCCGTCGAGCAAAGATGTAGTCGGAGGAGACGGGTTAACCTCTGGTGGCAGGCTCGGCAGCGTAACAAAACTCTCATCGAGAGATTCTACGCCTGACAAAACGATTGTATTTGCAGGCGAAGATAGTTGACCATCAGCAGCAGGTGCAGCAGTAAAGACAGAGGAAGATGCTAGCTCTTCCCTGAAGGCCTGTTCCAAGGCAACAGCAAAGGCCTGGACATTTTCAAAACGTTGCTGCGGTTCCTTGGCAAGGGCCTTCATGACCACCTCTTCGGCAGCAGGAGAGAGCTCAGGTACCTTTTCACGTAACGAAGGTGGAGTGGCCATGGTGTGCTTGACAGCGATTTCGGCAAATGATCCTTGAAAGGGACGGTTTCCACAGAGCCATTCATAGACGACGATACCAAGAGAATATTGATCGCTGTTAGGGCCTGCCGATGATTGAATCTGCTCTGGGGCCATGTAAGCGATGGTACCGGCCATGTCTTGTAAACCCTGGGTGCTATTATAACGTGAGCTCTGAGCCACCAGTGCAATACCAAAATCACTGAGCAAGATCTCATTGTTCCGGCCCACCAGCATATTCTCTGGCTTGACATCGCGGTGAATGACTTTCTGCTCGTGAGCGTAGTGCAAGGCCGAAGCGAGTTGCCTGACATAGCTGATCACCGTTGTGGGAGGAAGAGGAATGCCCCTGGCATGGCGCTTGCGCAGGGTACCATTGGGTGCATAGTCCACTACCAGGTATGGAGTCATTTCTTCTACGTTGAATTCAAGCACACGCACGATGTGAGGATGCACCAGGCGAGCGACAGTGCGCGCCTCATCGCGAAAGTGATCCACATCATCGCTGTCTATACGAGCATGGAGCACTTTGATAGCAGCCAGGGTATCCAGGTAGATATGTTGGCCAAGGTAGACTTCTGCGAAACCACCCTGACCCAGCAAGCGTATCAAGCGATAATTACCCAACTGCTGCCCCACACGATCTGCCATGCTTGCCTCCTTCGCTCGCAGGTCTGCTTCCAATAGGGTGTATCATCTAAAGTATATCATCTCTGTCCATTGTAGAGAATCTAGATAAAATACGTCAAGGACATTCGTTCACTCATATTGACAATAAATACAGCTATTGCCTCAATGTTAGCGCTTTGCTATAGTTACCATAGAGGTAACTCTGCAGGTTTCTTTGCTCTGGCACCGCCTCCAGCGGCAGGGTGGGGGAGGAAGGTAGGGACGTAAGCCTCCCAGGCTTCCTTGCCCCGCACCCCGCCAAGGGGCCTGCCAGGTCCCTTGGATCCCCCTGCTGAATCGTTACCATAAGAGTTCAAAGTAACTATACCAACACGATATTTGTCAAAGGAAATTACATGATAGGGACGAATATACCCCTTGGTTTGGAACGCCGTAAAGAGGATTACCGACTGATTACTGGATTTGGCCGTTATGTTGATGATCTGAGGCCACCCGAAGGAAGGCCCCCGGCACTGTATATGGTAGTAGTGCGTAGCCCTTATGCCCACGCGAAGATCAGGAGTATCCACCTGGACGCAGCGCAGGCACTACCAGGAGTCATAGCAGCCTTTGAAAGCGCGGACCTCGTTAGTGGCCTACCTTCACTCGAACCATTACCGATACCAATACCTGGACTTCGTAAGCCGGCAAGGAAAGCTCTAGCCGTAGGACGGGTGCGGTACGTTGGCGACCCGGTAGCGGTCGCGCTCGCCGAAGACCTCTATGTCGCTATGGACGCCCGTGACCTGGTCGAAGTGGATTATGCGCCACTACCTGCAGTGACAGATCCGGAAGAGGCGCTTGCCACAAATGCTCCTTTGCTCTACGACGAGTTTCCCTCCAATGTTGCTTTCCGTTACCAGGCGGGTGGAGGAGATATAGAGGCCGCATTTGATAGCGCCGATCATCTTATCAGCCTGCGGGTAGTTAACCAACGGCTCGCACCCAGCTCGCTCGAGCCACGAGCTTGCATGTTCGATTTTGACGCCATGAGCGGCCTGCTTACAGCCTGGGTATCATCCCAGGCTCTATATAGAGCTCGAGAGACATTGGCCGGCTTCCTGGGACTCGACCGCAGTCGCATCCGCGTATACAACGCCGAGGTGGGCGGTGGCTTCGGGTCGAAAACCAGCTTTGTAGGCGAAGAGCTTGTGGCGGCGGCGTTGGCCACCAGATATAGTCGCCCTGTTAAGTGGATCGAAAGCCGCAGTGAGAATCTGCAAGCCCAGACACAGGGGCGTGGTCAGATTAATTATATCGAGGCCGCATTCCAGAACGATGGGCGACTGCTCGGCCTCAAAGTGCGTACAATTGCCGATCTAGGTGCGTTCTTAGCCGGCACGACAGCTATGGTACCTACCGGGACACCGCACATGCTTAATGGGCCATACCAGCTGCATGCGGTGGATAGCCAGGTTATTGGTGTGTTCACCAACAAGGTCCCGACCGGGGCTTACCGAGGAGCAGGCCGGCCCGAGGCAACGTACATTCTGGAACGCACCATGGATCGCATAGCTCAGGAACTGGCACTGGACCCTGCCGGGGTGCGGCGGGTCAATTTTATTGCACCAGATGCCTTTCCATACAAAACGGTGACGGGGGCCCAGTATGATAGCGGCAATTACCAGGCCGCCCTGGACAGGACGCTTGAACTGGCTGACTATGCAGGCTGGCGCACGAAACAGCGGGAATGTCGAGAGAAAGGTAGTTCGTCGCTCCTGGGCATTGGTCTTGGGACTTTTACCGAAATTTCTGGTGGTACGTTCAGTAACAGGCCTGGTGTACCACAGGAAGCAGCTACAGTGCGAATACAAAGGGACGGTACCATCCTTGTGCAAAGCGGCGTAGCCCATAACGGCCAGGGACACTTTACCGCTTTTACGCAGATTGCTGCGGCTACCTTTCACCTGCCTGCTTCCAGGATAGAAGTGCGCATGAATGATACAACGCTACCTGCCTTCGGCATCGGTACGTTCGGCAGCCGCTCTTTGCAGGTGGCCGGGTCAGCAGTGCTACTTGCTGCCGAGGCTGTGCGCGAGAAAGCTTTGCAGGTGGCCGCTCGAGTGCTGGAAGCTGCCACCGAGGACCTAGAACTGGAGGATGGGCGAGTGATGGTGCGTGGCGTTCCGACGCGAGCAGTGGAATTGGGCGAGCTAGCCAGGTTAGGCGAGGAACATCCAGACCTGATTGAGCGAGAACGGCCCAACCCGGCCAATGGCGTGCCTATTGAAGGATTAGCTGCCTGGCGAGATTTCAACCCATCAAGTGCTACTTTCTCTTCCGGCGCCCATCTTGCCGTGGTCGAGGTAGACGCCGATACGGGTGAAGTGCGTATTCTACAATATGTGGCGGTGGATGACTGTGGGCCAGTGCTCCATGTACCTGGGCATCGACCAGGTACATGGAGCACTGGCCCAGGGCATCGGACAGGCCCTTTACGAAGAGGTTATCTACGATGAGAACGGCCAGCTATTCAGCAGCACGTTGATGGACTATACCTTGCCCAACGCCATGCAGGTACCAGATTTTATAACTGACGTGGTCGAGACTCCTTCAC
>Ga0137365_10000312_pt1 | contig 31205 bp, 29 predicted proteins | sample SagtaG_9_FD_104799 | JGI IMG/M metagenome (GOLD analysis project Ga0137365, IMG submission 104799) | Vadose zone soil microbial communities from Sagehorn Ranch, Mendocino, California, USA - Sage1_L_40_16 metaG | ecosystem: Environmental > Terrestrial > Soil > Vadose zone | place: USA...
GCCCGACGCCAGCGTCGATGCTGTGACGATCGGGTTCGGGCTGCGCAACCTCGTCGATCGCGACGCCGCCCTGCGCGAGATGTTCCGCGTGCTCCGCCCGGGCGGGCGGCTCGTCATCCTCGAGTTCGCGCCACCTCAGGGCGGCTTGTTGATGCGGGCCTATCGCTTCTACCTCAGCCGGCTGATGCCTGCAGTGGCCGGCCTCCTGAGCGCTGGCGAGGGTTCCGCGTACCGCTACCTGGCGGAGACCGTCGAGGCCTTTCCCGAGCCGGCTGAGCTCGCTCGGCAGCTCGAGGGTCTGGGCTTTACGGTTGCGGTGGAACGGCTGACGTTTGGCATCGCCGCGCTCCACGTCGCGGTCCGGCGACGCTGATCGCCGTGCCATCCCTGTGGTCGGCTCCGAATCTGCTCAGCTTCTCCCGCATTGTGGCGGCCCCCATCCTCTACCTGCTGATCGTTTCGGGTGGACGCTACGGGTATCTGGCCGCGGCTGTGCTTTTCGTGGTCGCCTCCTTCACCGACACGCTCGACGGCGAGATGGCTCGCCGGAGCAGGCTCGTGTCGCCCTTTGGCATCTATCTCGACACTACAGCCGACAAGATCCTGATCGCGGTTCTCCTGGTCGCGCTCGCCGTCGCCCACTTAGCTCCGGGATGGATGGCCGCCGTGATCATCGCCCGCGAATTCTTGGTGACCGGCCTGCGCAGCTACGCGGCGGCGCTCGGCGTCGTGATCCCAGCCGGTGGTTGGGGAAAAGCGAAGACATTGATCACGATCGTGGCCCTCTTCCTGGTCCTTCTCGAAGGCGACGCCCGCCAGGGTGGGCTGCTCAGCGCTCAAACGGGGCCGGGCAGCGTGCTGGTGGCTCCCATCGGACCGTTCACGGTGGCCGTCTGGGGACTGCTGATCGCCGTCATCTGGACGGTGGGCTCGGGCGCCGAGTACATCCGCGAGGCGAGCCCCATGCTCACCCATCCATCACGGACCGTGCGCGATGTTCTCGGGCAGGCCGCTGACGACCCCTGAGCCGACTCAGCTCGGCCGCTTCGGCATGAAGTCGACGGGCTCGTCCTTGCCCTTCCACATGACGGAATGCCGGGCGGGCTCCGTCCGCGCTACGACCTTACCGCCGCGGATCACCAGGCGTCGTGGCGCCATCAGCCGGATGGCGTCGCTCTCCGAGGGCGCGTCGAAGAGGACCAGGTCCGCCCGGCATCCGGCCTCCAGCCCGTAGTCGGTGAGGCCGAGGGCGCGCGCGCCGTTGACCGTGATCATGTCGATCAGCGTCCGGATCTCCTCGAAGCCCGACATCTGACCGTAGTGGGCGAGGGTGAAGGCGGCCTGCAGCGGGTCCGCTTTGCCGAGTGGATACCAGGGGTCCATCACCGAATCGTGCCCAAGGCAGACGTTGACGCCCGCGGCCAGTAGCTCCTTGACGCGCGTGTGCCCGCGGCGGATGGGATAGTGGTCGAAGCGGCCCTGCAGGACCGCGTTGTCCAGCGGATTCGTCACCATATGCAAGCCCGCGCGGGCAACATTGACGATCAGCCGGCCGGCGTAGGCGTTGTTGTAGGAATGCATCGCCGTCGTGTGGCTGGCCGTCACCCGGCCTTGCATATTGAGGCGGATGGTCTCGGCGGCGAGCACCTCGAGGAACCGCGAGTGCTCGTCATCGGTTTCGTCGCAGTGGATGTCGACCTGCTTGTTGAATTCATGCGCCAACGCCACGGCAAACTTCACCGACTGCTCGCCGTATTCGCGCGTTAATTCGAAATGCGGAATGCCGCCGACCACATCGGCTCCCATCTCGATCGCGCGCCGCATCAACGCCTCGCCGTCCGGAAAGGACTGGATGCCCTGCTGCGGAAACGCGACCAGCTGCAGCGTGATTTGGTCGGCAAATTCCTCCCTCACCTCGAGCAGCGCCCGCAGCGCAGTGAGCTTGGGGTCGCAAACGTCGACGTGGCTGCGGACGAAGAGCACCCCGTTTGCGACCTGCCAGCGAAGGACCTGGGCAACCCGGCGCTTGACGTCCTCGACCGTCAGATCCTTGACCCGCTCGCCCCAGATCGCGATGCCTTCGAAGAGCGAACCGCTGAGATTGTGGCGGGGCTGGCCGACAGTCAGTACCGCATCGAGGTGGATGTGGGGTTCGACCAGGGCGGGGGTGAGCAAGCCACCGCGCGCGTCGATCGTATTGGCGGGCTTGGGCGCCCCGGCGGCCGGAGGGGCCGCGATACGGCCACCCTCGATGGCAACTGAGACGAGGCCCTCCGATCGGGGGAGCCGGGCATTGCTGATCACGAGATCGGGCACGCTGGAAGTCTAAAACGACTGCTGGACACCCGGTGGTCAACGCCCTAGAATTCGCACCGAAGCTGGCAACTCGTGAAGTGGGGAATGGGAGAGGACTGTGGCGACAACCACTGATTTAGACGCGCAGGTGCCCGTTCGGGAGGGGGAATATGGCTCGAAGGTTGCGGCCGTCGAACCGGGCGGCATCGAATACATACCCGACCGTGAGCGGCATGGGAATCCGATTCAACTGTTCTGGACCTGGATGTCGCCGAACATGGAGTTCGCGACGGTATTCGTCGGCGTCCTCCCCATCGCCGTCTTCGGCGGCGGATTCTGGCCGACGGTTTTCGGCGTCATTCTAGGAAGTCTTCTTGGGTCGATAACGCACGGCATCGTCTCGTCGATGGGCCCCCGCTTCGGCGTGCCGCAGATGGTCGAAGGCCGCGCCGCGTTTGGCTTCTTTGGGAACTTTCTGCCCGCCGGGCTGAGCTGGCTGACCGCAAGCTTCGGCTGGTTCATCGTCAACAGCGTCAGTGGGACGTTTGCCCTCGTCACCCTGACATCGGTATTGAGCAACCACAATGCCGTACTCGATTTCCGGGTGGCGTTCGTGATCGTCGTTGTCGCCCAGGTTATCGTCGCGTTCATCGGGCACAACATGATCCACTCGTTCGAGCGGATCATCTTCCCCTACCTGACGATCGTATTCGGGCTGGCCACGGTAATCATCCTGGCTCAGTCGCATCCCGGTGTTGGCTTCAACGCCAGTGCACCGGTCCCCTTTGGCGGCCCCTCCGGGGCCTTCATCCTGGCGGTCTTCATCTCCTTCGGGTACGCCATCGGATGGAATCCATTCGCTTCGGACTACAGCCGGTACCTCCCGCGCAACTCCAGCCCGCTGCGGGTCGGCCTGGCGGCCGGGCTCGGGGTCTTCGTGTCGTGCGCGGTGCTGGAGGTCGCGGGCGCCGCGGCCGCCACCATCTCCAAGTTGGGCGCCAATCCCACCGAACAGTTCACCAATCCGCTTCCAACCTGGCTCCAGATCCTGGTCCTGCTTGGGATCACGATTGGCGCCGTGGCCGCCAACGTCTTGAACATCTACTCGGGTTCGATGGCCTTCCTCACCCTGGGCATCAAGCTGCCGCTCGAGAAGCGGCGCGCGATTTCTGCGCTCGTCTTCGGAGCCATCGGGTTGGTGATCGGATTAGCGCTGCAGGCCAACGTCGGACCGGGGACGAAATACGAGAACTTCTTGCTGCTGATCACCTACTGGATCACGCCCTGGCTCGCCGTGATCATCACCGACTTCTTCTTGCACCGCGGACAATACCCGGAACCGCGCTTCTACGCCCCAGATTGGGCGAATTGGAAGGGGTTTGTCGCGATGCTGGCCGGGATCCTCGCCACTATCCCCTTCTGGGACCAGGGGGATCCGATCCCGCTCGGCTGGGTTCCCAAGAATTACCCGCAACTCGGCGACCTCAGCTTCTTTGCCGGAGCCATTGTGGCGACGGTCGTTTACCTCGTGCTCTATCAAATCGGGCGGCAGCCATCGACCGAGCGGGCGGCGGCCCGTACCTAAAAGGAGTCTGTCGCTAGAGCTTTAGGGCTGTTCGAAGGAGCGCTTTCAGCCGGTCGGGTTGCCGGCGATAGCGCTCCCACTCGGACGGAAGCTTCGTCGACTTTTCCAGGATCGCCCAGAGTACGGAGTTGACCGGCGTCGGAACGTCATAGCGTCGGCCCGCGTCGACCACCGCGCCATTCAGGAAGGACGCCTCGGTCCGGCCCTTGCCCCGGCTGAGGTCCCACCACAGCGACGGCATCTTGTTGCCGCGCGCACCGCCCAGCCGGGGCTCGAGCAGCATCTGGGCGAGCAGTGGCGGCAGGCTCATCGCGCGCCGCAAGCTTGGCGCTGGCAGACCCGGGAGCGACACGATGGCCAGGCGCATCCGCTCCATGACAACGGTTGCCTCGCGGAAGGCCGCGCGCTCGTAGCGGAATAGCTCGCTGTCGGCAAAGATGTGGCTGGGCGGCAGATCGAGGATGGCGCTCTGCGCGTTCCCGAGGATGTTGAAGAGCAACTTCGACCATTTCATCGCGCGAAAGTCGGTGTAGCGGCGGGCCTTGAAGCCGGCATCGCGCAGCTTGCGAACGAGCGGGGCCACGTTGACTTCCGGTGAGACGGGAGCGAGCGCCAAGCCGCCGCGCCGTGAATGCAGCTGGATGGTGCCGGGCTCGTCCAGGCTTACGGGGACGGTCAGGCTGCCGGCCAGCAGCGCCTGTTCTGGCAGCGCCGCGGTAATCGCTTCTTCATTTCCGATGCCGTTTTGAAAACTGCCGAGGATCGTCCCCGGGCGCAGTACCAGCTGCAGCTGCTCGATCGCATCCAGCGTGTCGTAGCCCTTGACGGTCAGGAAGACGTAATCAAATGGACCGCCCGCATCGGCGAGGGTCGGCCGCGCCGCCCTGACCGACTGGCTGCTGACTTTGCCGGCCACGACCATGCGCACGCCGCCGCGCGTGACCGCCTCGACGTGTTCTTGACGCCCCACGAGGGTGACCTCGCTGCCGGCCTGAGCCAGACGGGCGCCGAGCAGCGAGCCGACCGCCCCGGCGCCGAAGAAGAGGAAGCGGAGTGGTGGCGCCGCCGCGGGACGCTCGGGCATCAGTGTGTCGTGATCTTCAGCTCTCGGCCGCGGGCGAGCCGCTCGATGTTGGTCCGGTGCCGGATGAGCACCAGGCCGGCGAGGGTGACGCCCAGGATGATCACGGGCCAGCCCACCGGACGCCATGTCTGCCAACCGATGAGGTGGAGCACGATCAAACTGACGAAGCCCACCGCGACGGCGCTCAACGAGGCCAGGGACGCCACCTGCGTGAGCCGGATGATCAGGAACCAGGTCACCAGGGCCAGAACGAGCGCGACCGGGGCAAGCGCCAGCAGCACGCCGCCAGAGGTCGCGACGCCCTTGCCGCCCTTGAAGCCGAGGTAGAGGGGCCAGTTGTGCCCGACGACGGCCGCCAACCCAATCGACGCGAGGGCGATCTCGTTATTCCCAAGGCCCAGCAGGATGCCGGCCATGACGGGGATGAAGCCCTTCAGCCCATCGGCGATGAGGGTCAGCGTAAACGCGCCGCTCCCGCCCGCGCGGAAGACGTTAGCCGCCCCGATATTGCCGCTGCCGAGCTTGCGGAGGTCCTGGTTGCGATAGACCTTCATCACCAGCCAGCCGGAGGGGACGGAGCCGAGGAGGTAGCCGAAGGCCAGCAGGGCGAGCACTTTCAGCATGTGGGGCGTCCTTAAGGACGCCTCAACTATAGATCGCGGCCTTTAGCGCTGTCACCCCTGTCGGCTATCACCTTTCGGCGCCGGCCTGGGCAATTCGACCGTGAACTCACTTCCGGCGCCGGGACGGCTGTCGACCAGCACCCGGCCGCCGTGCGCGCGGGCGACCTCCTGCACCAGGTAGAGACCGATCCCCATGCCGACCAGGTGCCGGTTGGCGTCCGTCTCAATTCGCGCGAAGCGCTTGAAGAGCTGACCCTGGTTCTGCGGCTCGATCCCAAACCCGTCATCGAGGACGGCGATGCGCCAGGTGGCATCACCTTCGGTCAGGCTGATGTCAATTCGCCCGGTGGGGCCTGGCCGAAAGCGGACGGCATTATCCAGCAGCTCGCGCAGCGCCAGGTGCAGCCAGTAGGCGTTGCCGTCGACCATGGCGTCGGGGGTCTCGAAGCCGAATTCGATCGCCAGATCGCCAAAGCGGCGCTGATGATCTTTGACCATCGGCTCCATCAGTCTCACAAGGTCGATCGGCTCTCGTGCCATCGAGGACCCCAGCTCGTCGAAGCGGCCGACCAGGCTCATGTCCATGATCAGCCGGCTGAGCTGACGCGCCTTCTCGTAGATGCGGGTCCCCGCAAGCTTTTGGTGCTCGGGGCTCAGGCCGCCATGGGCCAGCATGGAGCCGTAGCCGAGGATCACGCTCAGCGGCGTCCGCAATTCGTGCGCGGCCATGTTGAGGAACTCGGTCTTGGCGGCATTCATCTCGCGCAGCCGCGCCACGTCGACGTCGAGTGGCGCGGCCGGGCTCGCGAGCAAGCCCGTCAGGAAGTGCTCGACGGCGCGGCCTCTTCCCTTGAGAGGGCGGATGAACCATTCCCAGGTCTGCCCGTCGATGACAATGGTGGCCGCAAAGGGCTGGCCGCCGGTTGCGACGGACTGGAAGGGACGGGGATCCGACAGGGGATGCGCCGGCGGCACGAGGGAGGAAATCGTCAACCCCGCGGCGTCGGCTCGTCGCAAGACCCGAGCCATCATCTCGTTGACGGCGAGCGCCCGAAAATCGCCCGCCTCGATCACGGCGAGAGGGACGGGCATGGCCTGGAGCAATACGCTGACCGGCGTGTCGAAGCGTTCCGCGAGCGCCGTTTCCAGCAGCTGCGCAATCGCTTCCGACCGTCGGTTCACGTGCAGGTTGCCTCCAGATCGGCTGATAGACTGGTCGCGGCGTGCAAGACCCCGACAAACTCAATGATGAAACCACATACCAGCGCTGCTTCGCCTGCGGTCACCGCAACGATTCCGGCCTCAAACTGACCTTCCGGCGCGACGGCGACCGGATTGTCGCGGACTACATGCCATCTGAGCGATTCCAGGGGTTCCCGGGCGTTCTGCATGGAGGCGTGCTGGCCACGATGCTCGATGAAACGATGAGCCGCACCGGTGCCCTTCGCCGCCAATGGTTGATGACCGGCAAGCTCGATGTTCGCTACCGGCGGCCCGCGCCGGTCGATCAGCCACTGCGGGTCTGGGGCGAGATCGCCCGGGAGCGAAGCGGTGCCGTCGATGCGATCGGGGCAGTCGAGTTGCTCGATGGCACGGTGCTGGCCGACGCCCGCGGCATGTTCCTGCCCATGCCAGACGCGCTCGCCGACGCAACCGTCGATCAATACCCGGAGTTCGTCAACTACTGGCAAAGCTAGGCGTGCCGCGTTCGCACCTCTTCGCACCGGAGCACGAGGAGTTCCGAGGCACGGTCCGTCGCTTCATCGACAAGGAGGTCCGTCCTAACGTCGACGAGTGGGAAGAAGCCCAGCAGTTTCCACGCGAGCTGTTCAAACGATTCGGCACCCTGGATCTTCTGGGCTTGAAGTACGCGGAGCAGTACGGTGGAACGAACGCCGGCGTCATCTATGAAGCGATCCTCTTCGAGGAACTCGCCCGCTGCGGTTCGGGAGGGGTCGCGGCGGGAATTGGGGCTCATGTCGCGATTGCCACGCCGCCCATCAACGACCATGGCAACGATGCGCAACGCCAGCGCTGGCTACCTCCCGCGATCAAGGGCGAGACGATCGTGGCGCTCGGCGTGACGGAGCCGTCGGGCGGCTCGGACATCGCGCACGTGCAAACCACCGCGCGCCGTGAGGACGATGGGTACGTTGTCAACGGGGCCAAGATGTTCATCACTAACGGCGTCAATGCCGACCTGGTCGTCATCCTGGTGCGGACGAAGCCAGAGGGCGGCCATCAGGGGTTGTCGGTCCTCGTCGTCGAACGCGGGACCCGCGGCTACAGCGTCGGGCGGAAGCTCAACAAACTGGGCTGGCGGGCCTCCGACACCGCCGAGCTTGTCTTCCAGGATTGCCGGGTGCCGGTCGAGAACCGGCTCGGCGAGGAGAATGGGGGCTTCTATCTGGCCGTCGCGAACTTCCAGTGGGAGCGGCTCTGGATCGCGATCGGCGCCGTGGCTTCGGCGCAGCGGAGCCTCGAGCTGGCGGTCGAGTACGCCGCGAACCGCACGCAGTTTGGAAAGACGCTGACCTCGATGCAGGTCATCCGGCACGAGATTGCGGACATGGCGTTGACGATCGAGCAGGCGCGGCAGTTGACCTACTACGCGCTCTGGCTCCACTCGCAGAAGCTGCCGTGTACGAAGGAAGTGTCGATGGCGAAGATCGCCGCCACCGAGGCCGACGTCAAGGTCGCCGACCGGGCGCTGCAGATCCACGGCGGCTACGGCTACATGATGGAGTACCCGATTCAGCGCGCCTGGCGCGACGCCCGCCTCGGGCCCATCGGCGCGGGCACCAACGAGATCATGCGCGAGATCGTCGCCAAGGAACTCGACCTCTAATCGGAGCGACTCGCCGGAACCGCGGAGCCGGTGCGTTCACGCTGGTATCGACAGTCGATCGGAGTTGATCTGTTCGGTGGTCAGCTTCGCGCCGTTGCGCGAGACTGGCCGGCTGAGAGCCCTCGGCCAGGCGCTCGAGAGCGAGCGCGACCTCGCCTACACGCATGGGGCTCGGAGCTTCCCGCCACGGCGGAAGCTCCGAGGCAGGCTGGCGGACCTTCTTGGCGCATATGAGGGCCGACTCAGCCCCCACGAACCTGAAATGTGGTTTTTCGCCCGTCAAGAGGCGCCACTGGGCGAGGGGGATCTCTACGTGGCCGATGACCGGCATTTGGAACGTGATATGCCTCACAGCATCAACGCGGTCTTCCGCGACCCCGAGTGGTTCACTTCAAATGAGCGGCTACGGATGCTGGCGGCGTATTTGACCCGGGTCGCCGATGCAGCCAGTGCCTTCTACGCCTACTGCGGGTCCGGTGACGTGCTCGACCAGCGGGTAAAACTCCTGCAGCGGAACGCCGAAACAATCTTCGGCCGCCTCTTTAGAGGCGGTCGCGTGATGGAGGAGCTCAACCGGGAATTGCCGGACGTTTACTGGTGGAATTACTTCGGTCCTGCTTTCGTGAAGAAGTGGGGCAGCAGACTGGACGGACTCGGTGTCCGCCAGGAATCGACACCTGCTGGTGCGCGGGTGGTTTGGGCAACAGAAACCCCATCCGTTCTCGACCCAAGGGTGAAACGGCTCGATGACTACCCGTGGAAGAAGCCGTTTTACACGGCTCTCGGTCACGACACGTTCATGCGCGAAGGTCAGAAACAGCGGTCGACTGGTGAGGCGGTACCTGATTTCAATGCCCACCGGGTCGCGGCGGGGACAGCCCCCGTGTCCAGCGTAACGAACGGACGCGTGCAGTCCAAGGTCATGCCGCGCGTCGTCCGGCTGCGCGATTTACGGCCCGAGGATGCTGAGTTTGAGGAGGCGCGCGCCGATCTCATCGAGAACGAGGGACTCGACGTCCGTCTCACCGCGGACAAAGCCCTTCCCATCGATGAGGTCGCTCGGTGGCTGAAAAGCCGAAATGAGACCGCGGTCCGTGGGCCGGATGAGCGCGGGCTGATCGTTTACCGCAATCCGGACACAGGCGTGGTGGCCGGCTTCGAGGCCGACCTCGTCGCCCTCCGCCTTCGGCTGCCGTGGCCCAGGCCGAACTTCTTCGCTAGAGAGGCGATGGCCGTGCTCGTCGATCTGGCGCAGAAGTTTGAATTGAGACTTGAGCCCCACCCTTCGCCGCTCCGTGGGCTGGTCGAGCTATGGGAGAAGGGCAATGTGGAGGCGGTCCGCCGCAGTCGCGAAGCGCTGCCGTCGATGAGCCCTGAACGGTCCGAGCGTTGGTGGTTGTACCAGAGTCGGAGGCAGGATCTCCATCGACGCCTGGGAGAGGAGGTCTTTGTCCCGACCCTCGTCGCGGTGGCCCCCCGAGGTCGAACCGACGACCTGCGGCTTCACATTACCTGGACGGATGCGTCTCCACTCGTGCTTCCCAACTGCGACCTTGTGACTCTGGTGGATGGAAGACGTCCGTCCGCGTTCAAGGTTCGTGGGACGGCCACGTATGAGGCTGTGCAGAAGGCGTTGGAACCGCACCTCGAATCGATGTCCGTGGAGGGTGTCGGCACGGTTGGATTGCTCACCCCAACTCGCGCCAAGGAAGCTCGACGTGCGTTCCTCGAGCTGCCGACGGGCGCGTTCGATCACGTCGAGGTTGCTCCCGCCAAATGGGTCGACGTCTCGCCGCCCGATCGATTGGACGTTTTCTCGTAACGGCCTCTGGCTAGACTCTAACCGTGGCATTCGAATTGAGCTTGCCGTTCAGCTCGATCGTCGCACAGGAGCCGATGAAGCGCGCCCTCATGCTCAATGCCATCGATCCGGCGATCGGTGGTGTGCTGATTCGGGGCGACCGTGGGACCGCGAAATCGTCCGCCGTGCGGGCGCTGGCTCGCCTGCTGCCCGATTACGACGCCGTCGAGGGCTGCCCCTATCGCTGCGACCCGGTAGTGCCATCGCGATACTGCGACGAGTGCCGGCGTCGCGCGAAGGAAAGGACCCTGCTGGTAGTTCGCCTGCCGATGCGGATCATCGACCTCCCCATCAATGCCTCGGAAGACCGCCTGGTCGGGTCGATCGACATCGAGGCGGCGGTCAGAGCCGGGACACGGCGCTTCCAGCCGGGGGTGCTCGCCGAAGCGAATCGCAACCTTCTATATGTCGATGAGGTCAACCTGCTCGACGACCACCTCGTCGACGTCCTGCTCGATGCCGCGGCGATGGGCGTGAACGTCGTCGAGCGCGAGGGGATGTCCGTCGTGCACCCCTCCCATTTCATCCTGGTGGGCACCATGAACCCCGAAGAGGGGGAGTTGCGGCCGCAGCTGCTGGACCGCTTCGGGTTGTGCGTTGACGTCGTGACGCTCACCGACATCGACGAGCGGCTGCGCGTCATGGAGCTCGAGCGCGATTTCCTGCAGAGTCCGCACGCCGTTCACAAGGCCTCGGCCGAGCGGGAGGCTCGGCTGCGCGACCTGCTGCAGGCGGCAACGCGCCGCCTCACGCGCGTTTCGCTCCCCGATGCAATCCGGACGCTGATCGCCAGGCTCTGCCTCGACGGTTCGGTCGCCGGTCACCGGGCCGACCTGGTGGTCGCCCGCACGGCTCGCGCGATCTGTGCCCTCCGCGACGGGCCGGTCGTCGAGCTGCCTGACGTGCTCGAGGCCCTGGAGCTCGCCCTGGCGCACCGGCGCCGCGAGCTGCTGAGCGACAGACAGGCGCAGGTTCAGGAGCTTGCCTCACGCGCCGCCGAGCAGCTGGCGCAGATCCAGGCCGCCACGCCGAGCGAAACGACCCCCTCCGTTCGGAGCGATGTGACGCAGCAAGAAGGCGCCTCGGGAGGCGAATCCAACGAAGGCTGGACGACGTCGGAATCACGCGAGTCGCCGACGAACGAGGCGATCGAGCCGGAATCGGACGCGGTGATTCAGCTGCGGACCTTCACTGTCAAGAAGTTGGACCTGCCCCGCGAGCGGCAGGCGCGACGCGCGGCCGGCAAGCGGACCTCGACGAAGAGCGAGACGAAGCGCGGGCGGTACGTGCGCAGTTCGCAGGCGGAGAAGGTCACCGATGTCGCGTTCGACGCGACCGTGCGCGCCGCGGCGCCGCATCAGCGCAGCCGCCGGCAGGCGGCGCCCGATGCCATCAACAAGCTCCAGCTGGAGAGCCAGGATCTGCGCCAGAAAGTTCGCGAGCGCAAAACTGGCAACCTGATCGTCTTCGTGGTCGACGCCTCCGCCTCTATGGATGCGGAGCAGCGCATGCTCGCCACCAAGGGCGCGATCCTCTCATTACTCCGGCATGCCTACGTCCGTCGCGATAAGGTCGCGCTCGTCGCCTTCAGCGGGCGCAATGCCCGCGTCGTCTTGCGCCCGACTTCGAGCGTGGACCTCGCCGAGCGCCGCCTGGAACGGCTCAGCATCGGAGGCACCACACCGCTCACCCACGGATTGATGACCGGCTTGAAATTGATCAAAACCGAGCGCCTGCGAGATCCCCAGGTCTACCCGCTCCTGGTGCTGATCAGTGACGGCCGCGGCAACATCAGCCTCTTCGGCGAGGAGCCGCTGCTCGAAGCCCAGCGCATGGCGGGCCAGATCAAGCAGGAAGGCGTTCGCGCGATGGTGATCGACTCGACGCGGGACTTCGGCAGCCAGCCGGGGTACCCGCGGAACCGGGTGACGAGCCTCTACGGCGCCTACGCCTTCAACGTGTGTGGCGACCTGGCGGAACGTCTCGGCGGACGCTACTACGGGCTGTTCGATCTCTCGCAAAATTCGATCGTCGACAGCGTCCAGCGTGAGATGCTTAGGACGGGTTCAGCCTGATGGAACGGTTCGTCTATCCCTTCAGCGCCATCGTCGGCCAGGACAAGATGAAGCTCGCGCTCGTCTTGAATGCGATCCACCCGGCGATCGGCGGCGTGCTCATCCGCGGCGAGAAAGGCACGGGCAAGTCGACCGCGGTCCGCGCGCTGGCGCGCCTTCTGCCCGAGCTGACCGTCGTCGCGGACTGCCTCTACCGCTGCGATCCGGACGCACCCGAGTCACTCTGCTCGGATTGCCAGGACCGCCTGGCGCGCGGGGAGACCTTGCCTCGCGCCCGGCGCCGGATGCGCGTGGTCGAGCTGCCGATCAACGCCTCGGAGGATCGCGTCGTGGGAGCGATCGACATCGAGGCGGCGATCAAGAGCGGCGAGCGCCGCTTCGAGCCCGGCGTTCTTGCCGAGGCGAACCGCAACATCCTCTACGTCGATGAGGTCAACCTGCTCGACGATCATCTGGTCGACGTCCTCCTCGATGCGGCGGCCATGGGCGTGAACGTCGTCGAACGAGAAGGCATTTCGATCTGGCATCCGGCGCGCTTCATCCTGGTCGGCACCATGAACCCCGAGGAAGGCGACCTGCGCCCGCAGCTGCTCGATCGATTTGGCCTCACGGTGGACGTCGAAGGCATCAAGGACATCGGGCAGCGCGTCCAGATCGTCGAGCGGCGAGAGGAATGGGAATCCCATCCGGCCGAATTCAGCGAGCGCTTCGCCGAGCAGGATGCGGAGATCGGCACCCGGATCGCCGAAGCGATCGTCCGGTTTCCCCATGTGGTCATGCCGGCAGGGATCCTGCGCGCGCTCGCCGAGCTCAATGTCAGCCTCCAGGTGGATGGCCACCGGGCCGACCTGGTCGGGCGAAAGGCTTCCCAGGCGCTGGCCGCCTACCGGGGGGTTCCCGAAGTCGGGGTATCCGAGGTCAATGAGGTGGCCGAGATGGTCCTGGCGCACCGCGTGAAGGCCGCCGGGCGGCGTGAGCTCGGGAGCATCGCCCAGAACCTTCCCAGCGCCTCCAGGGCATCCCGCAGTTAGCCCAATTTGATATCGCGGCACTCACGTGATATTGTATGAATGCGGGCTAAATGTGCGCTCATGGAGGTGAGCAGATGGTCAACGACCCAACTCTCGAACGCGAGGACGTCGGCGGTCGTGAACCGATGGATGATCCGGCTCAGACAGACCCACAGACCACGAAAGAGCGGCCCGACCGAGAGCTCGAGGCACCGGACTTTGCTCCGGACGTGCAAAAAGACAAGTAGGCGCAAATATCCGTGAAGGCCGGCCGCGCGGCCGGCCTTTTTATTTGCCCGATAAACTCCGTGGGTGTCCACGCCGACCCACCTGACTCGGGCGATCTCCGTCATCGCGCACGTCGATCACGGCAAGACGACGCTGTCCGACCGTCTTCTCGAGTACACGGGCACGGTCGCGCAGCGGGACATGGTCGAGCAGGTGCTCGACCAGCTCGACCTCGAGCGCGAGCGGGGCATCACGATCAAGGCACAGGCCGTCCGGATGCTTTACAAGGCCGACGACGGCAACACCTACCAGATCAACCTGATCGACACGCCCGGCCACGTCGACTTCTCCTATGAGGTCTCGCGCGCGCTGGCCGCCTGCGACGGCGCGATCCTGGTCGTCGATGCCTCGCAGGGGATCGAGGCGCAGACACTGGCGAACGTGCACCAGGCTCTCGATCACCACCTGAAGATCGTCCCGGTCGTCAACAAGATCGACCTGCCGCAAGCCAACCCGGAGCTGGTGCGCGAGGAGATCGAGAAGGTAATCGGTCTGCCGGCCGAATCGGTCATCTTCGCCAGCGCCCGCCAGGGAGTCGGCACCAAGGAGATCCTGGAGGCGGTGGTGCGCGAGGTCCCGCCGCCGACCGGCGATCCCGGCGCGCCGCTCCAGGCGCTCATCTTCGACGCCAAGTTCGACGCCTACCGAGGGATCGTCACGTACATTCGCGTGCTGGAGGGGACGCTTCGTGCGGGGATGCGCATCCTGATGATGCAAACGGGCAAATCGTTCGAGGTCGATGAGGTCGGCATCTTCCGCCCGGACCGCACGCCGGTCGAGGACCTCTCCGCTGGCGAGGTCGGCTACCTGATCGCCAATATCCGCAATGTGCGGGACTCGCGAGTGGGCGACACCGTCACGGACGAGGCACGGCCGGCGGCGGCGGCGCTACCCGGGTACCGGCACGTCACGCCGATGGTGTTCGCCGGCCTCTTTCCAACGGACACGGAACAGTATCAGCAGCTCAAGGAGGCGCTCGAGAAGCTCCAGCTCAACGACGCCGCGCTGGTGTACGAGCCGGAGACCTCGGCCGCTCTCGGCTTCGGCTTCCGTTGCGGCTTTCTTGGACTGCTCCACATGGAGATCGTCCAGGAGCGTCTCGAGCGCGAGTTCAACCTCACGCTTCTCGGCACGGCACCCACCGTCGAATATCGCGTCAAGCTGCGCAACGGCGAGGAGATCCCTGTCGACAATCCGGATCACCTGCCGGATCCCGCTGAGATCGAAGCGATCAGCGAACCGATGGTCACCGCGACCATCGTGGTACCCAGCACCTACGTCGGCAACATGATGGAGCTCAGCCAGGAACGGCGCGGGCAGTTCCTCAACATGCAGTACGAGCCGGGCGACCGTGTCGTCATCACCTACCGCATGCCGCTCGCTGAGATCATCCACGACTACTACGACCAGCTCAAGTCGCGCAGCAAGGGCTATGCCTCCCTCGACTACGAGCTGGTCGGCTTTGAGGAGGCGAGTCTGGTCAAGCTCGACGTGCTCGTCGCCGGTTCGCCCGTCGACGCGCTGTCCATGATCGTGGACCGGAGTAAAGCGCAGCAGCAGGGCCGGCGCCTGGCGGAAAAACTGAAGACCCTCATTCCCCGACAGCTGTACGAAGTCCCCATCCAGGCCGCCATCGGCGGCAAGATCGTCGCTCGCGAGACCGTCCCGGCGATGCGAAAAGACGTCACCGCGAAGTGCTACGGCGGCGATGTGACCCGCAAGCGGAAGCTGCTCGAGAAGCAAAAAGAAGGCAAGAAGCGCCTCAAGCGGGTCGGCAACGTCGAAATTCCGCAGGAGGCGTTCATGGCCGTGTTGAGCCTGGACTGATGGAACGCATTCACAGCCTCTACCTGCACGTCCCCTTCTGCACCTGGGTGTGCAAGTACTGCGACTTCAACGCCTACGCCGTGCTCGAGGGGCTGATCCCTCCCTATGTCGAGGCGCTCAGCCACGAAATCGATATCGCCGGGACCGAGCTGCCCATCGGTCCGCTCGAGACGGTGTTCATTGGTGGCGGCACGCCAAGTCTGTTGACCGCTGCCCAGGTGCGGCAGGTGATGGAGCGGGTGCGGGCGATCGGCCTTGCGCCCGGTGCTGAAGTGACGCTCGAGGCCAACCCGAGCAATATCACCGGCCCGAACGTCGAGGGCTGGCTCGCCGCTGGGGTCAACCGCCTCAGCATCGGCGTGCAGAGCCTGCAGCCCGACGCGCTGCGTTTTCTCGAGCGGCTCCATTCGGGAATGGACGCGATCGCGGCCATCCGGACAGCACGCGCCGGCGGGTTTGCAAATGTCAACGCGGACCTGTTATTTGGGGTACCCGGTGTGAACCTCGCCGCCTGGCTTGACACGCTGGAGGCGGTTCTCGCCGAAGGTGTCCAGCATCTGTCCGCCTATGAGCTCACCGTCGAGTCGGCAACCCGGCTGGGCCAGGAGGTGAGGACCGGCCTCGTCCGGATGCCCGATGCCGATGATCAGCTCGAGCAGTACTGGGCGGCGGCGGCACGGCTGGAGGCCGCGGGCTTGGCGCATTACGAAATCTCGAACTGGGCGCAACCCGGATACCGTTGCCGGCACAACCTCGCAGCCTGGAACTATCACCCGTACCTCGGCTGCGGCGCCGGCGCACACTCGATGTTCCGCCTGGATGACGGAAGTACGGAGCGCCGGTGGAACGTCAAGGGGCCGCACGCCTACATCAAGCAGACCTCCGAGACAGGTCGCGCGTTGGACGGCGCCGAGACCCTGTCACCCGAGCGCGCCCGCGGCGAAGCGGCCATGATCGGCGTGCGGTTACTCGACGGCACTGGCTCGGCACGTGATTTCCCCGAACAGCGACGGCACCTGGTCGGCGCGGGGCTGCTGCTCGAGGACAACCACCAAGTGCGCCTAACGCGTCGCGGGGTTGAACTAGCCAATCAGGTAGGGGCGGCCTTCCTCGGCGAAGTTGCGTCCCCCCAATAGCGCAAGGGCTGAGCTTCCGGCGACCAGCGCGGCGATGACCAGCGCAATGGCCAGTCCGGTTCGCTCGCCGAGCCGAGCTGAAAGCGCTTGACCCAGCAGACCTCCGATGAGCGAGCCAACCGGTAGCGCTCCGTAACCAATCACGCGACCCGCGGCACCGACGCGCCCCATCAGCTGCGGGGCGATCCGTGTTTGCCGGAAGGTGGTGACGCCGACGTTCCAGGTCGTGTTGAAAAAGCCGCTGAGGATCAGCGCCCCGAGCAAGAGAGGAATCACCGGCAAGACGATTCCCGCTGGGATGAGGATGTATGCGATGCCCTCGATGAACGTCGACAGCACGAGGGTCCGGTGGATGCCCAACCGATTCATGATGCGCCGGTTGTAGAGCGCGCCGATCAGGCTGGCCAGGCTGCCCACGGCGAAGCAAACACCAACGACGACGGGGGAGAGCCCCATCACCCGATAGAGGAAGAGCAACTGCAGCGCGAGCGACATCAGGATGCCCACGTTGGAGATGGCGGCGCCGAGCGTGATGCGAACCAGCGCGCGGTCCCGTACCAGCACCCGGATACCCTCCGCTGCCTCACTCCGCAGGCTGCGGCGCGGTTTGACCGGTAATGCCGGCTCGTGAGCTTCCGTCGCGGCAATCAAAATCCCGGAAAGGAGAAACGAGATCGCGTCGACGATGATGGCGAAGGGCGCTGACACCAGCATGATCAGCAGGCCCGCCAGTCCGGGCGCGCCCGTCGCGACCGCCTGCTGAGCCACCTCCAGTTTCGCGTTGGCATCGGCCCAGTTGTCGCGTGGCACCAGCGATGGCACGTGGGCGGTGGAGGCCAGATCGAAGAAGACGGTCATCGCTCCCACGAGTCCAGCCACCATGAGAAGTTGCAGCAGGCTAAGGTGACCCAGTGCGAAGACCAGCGGGATCGACCCGAGCAGCACGGCGCGCACGAGGTCGGTGGCGACCAGGATCCGGCGCCGACGAAGCCGATCGACCCAGACGCCCGCGAACAGCCCCAGAGCCGGCCAGGCGAGTGTGCCGGCAGCATTGAGAACGCCAACTTGTGCGGGCGAGGCCTGCAGAATCAGGATGGCTACCGTTGGCAGGGCCAGCACCGAGATCCGGTCGCCGGCGACGCTGATGGCGCGGGCGGCCCAGAAAAACCGAAAGTCGCGATACCGCAACGTACCAGACCATGTCAGCCGTTTGTGTTCCGGCTCGCGTTCGGTTTTCACCGAACGCAGCGTATCATGAGAGCCGAATAGATGGCGAATCCGCATCTGCGGCAGACGGCCAGCGCGCCCCCTCCCTTTAGCGCGTCCCTGAAATGGGGAACCGGCTATGAGGCGCTGCTTGCCCTGTCGATGTTTACCGGCGATGAACGGCAGGACTCCTACGACGTGGGGAAGGCCTGGTTCGTCAAGGCGCGGGCGGCGGCGTCCCCCCAGCTCGTCAAGGCAGTCCGTGCGCTGCTCGGTACGGATGGTCCGCGCTGGTTCCTCATGCTCGGGATGGTCCACGAGGCGGGCGGCGCCCATGACGTCGCGCGCCTCCTATCGCACCTGCGCGGCAGCCGCCCGGACGACGTCCTGACCGTGCTGATTGGTGGGCGCCTGCCAGCCCTACGGACCGGTGACGGCCGGTCACTCGTGAAGTCGGCGCTTGCCGGTGACTCGAAGGGGCAGCTGGCGCTCGCCGAGCGGAGCCACGCGGGAAGCCCAGCCCTGATTCGACGCTTGATCCAGCGCGGCGCGACGGAGGTCAAGCAGCTGACCCTCGACGTCATCGACCGGTTTAATCACGACGTCTTCAGTCCGATGGTGGACAACGCCGCCGCCCTCGAGGCCGACGTCAAGATCAAGGCGAAGGCGGCGCGGCGCATGTCCGCCCATCAGCTCGTCGACTTCGCAACTGGCGGGATTACCTACGAAGGCGAGGCCGGCATCGATCGGGTGCTGCTGGTTCCCTCGATCGTGACCCGGCCCTGGATCACCATCTCTGATTGGGACAGCACGAAGGTCATCTGCTACCGGGCCGCCCGGAGTGCGGAGGCGGCCGGCGGCGAGCCGGACCGTGACCTGGTACTCGTCTACCGAGCGCTGGGCGATGAAACGCGGCTCCGCCTCCTGCGTGAACTGGCGGCTGGCGATCGCCGTTTAGCGGAGCTGACGCAGGCCCTCGGCCTCTCCAAATCCACGCTTCATGGTCATCTGGCGGTGCTCCGGACCGCCGGGCTGATTCGGCTCAGTATCGGCGCGGACAAGAAATACGGTCTGCGACCGGGACTCCCGGACCTCAATCGCATTCTCGCCGAATACATCGGCCGAGCCTAGCACTCCGCAATCGCACGAGCATCCCGCCGCGGGACTCCGATCTTTGCCATCACGCGCTCGAACAAGTCGTAGGGCTGTGCGCCCATCACCAGATAGCGGTCGGCGATGACGTGCGCAGGAATGCCATTGATCCCAAGCTCCTCAGCCTCGAGACGGCGCGCATCGAGGTAGTCGCCGAACCGGTCCGCGTCGACGGCGGCTTCCATGCCGGCGACGTCCACGCCAGCGCGTGCCGCGACATCCCGCAGGACCGTGATGTCGGAAACGTCGCGCCCCTCGTCCCAGTAGGCCTTGAGGAGCTCCTGGTGCATGGTGTCAAAGCGTCCCTGTTCGCGCGCGAATTCAGCCGCCTGCAAGGCTGGGCGGGAGTTGATCAGGCGGTCATGGTGGGTGAGATGGAGGCCCGCCGCCGAGGCCATCCGATCGACCCCCTCCTGGGCCCTCGCCATATAGGCGGCAGGGAGGACCTCGTCGCGCCTACGCCCTTCCGGCGGGATCTCCGGGTGCAGTTCGAACGGCACCCACTCGATCTCGACCGCGTATTCCCGGGCCAGCCGTGCGACTCCGACCGAGTCGATGTAGCAGAAGGGTCAGACGTAGTCGGAGTAGATCCGAACCGGCGTGGGCATGGATCGAGGATAGCCGGTACAATCCGAGTTAGCACTCGGTGATCGAGACTGCCAATCATGCTGGAGCCCACGCCGCTCGACGAGCGCAAGCAGCAGATCCTGAAGGCCGTCGTCTCCGACTACACCGTGACGGGGATGCCGGTCGGTTCTCAGGTGCTGGCGGCCAAGTACTTCATCGCGCTCTCCTCGGCGACCATCCGCAACGAACTGGCCGACCTGGTCGGAACCGGGTATCTGCAGCAACCGCACACTTCGGCCGGCCGCATCCCGACCGACCGCGGCTACCGGTATTTCGTCGACTTCCTCATGGATGCGGAGGCCGCCTCGCCCACGATTCGGCGGACCGTCAAACAGGAGTTCGAAAGCGCGCCGCGCAGCGTCGATGGCATCCTGGAGAAGGCGGCCATGGTGCTGTCCCAGGTCACCGAGAACGTCTCGCTGGTCACCGCTCCCGAGGTCAGCGAGTCTCGGATCAAGCACATCGACCTGGTCTCGCTCGAGCCGCAGTCGGTGCTGATCATCCTCGTGCTGGAGGGCAACCTCATCAAACAGCAGGTCGTCCATCTCGAGCGGGCCACCACCCAGGAGGACCTGAGCCGGATGGCCGCCATGCTGAACCAGAAGGTCAAGGGTCAAACCGCCGACGAGCTTTCTGGGCGCCTGGATCAGCTCGGCCCAGACCGCGCTGAGCAACGCCGGATCCTCGAGCGGCTGATCGAATCGATCACCACCCATCAGGCGCAGCGACAAACGGTGGTCCTGCATGACGGCGTGCGCAACCTGCTTCGCCACCCAGAGTTCGTTGAGGTTGGCCGCCTGGAAGAGCTCATGGAACTGCTCGAGCAGGGCGCCCAGCTGGCGAGCATCCTGCAGCAGGTGGAGTTCGACAAGGATGTCGAGATCGTCATTGGGCGCGAGAACACCAGCAGCGGGCTGCGCGAATGCAGCCTGGTGCTGACCACCTACAAGATGGCCGATCGGGTGCGTGGCACGATCGGGGTGATCGGGCCGACCCGCATGCACTACGGCCAGGTGGTGGCTCGCGTTCGGCTGGTGAGCCACGCTACCTCCGAGGTGCTCGCCCACCTCGGCAACTGATTCGTCGGCCTGGCCTATGGGTAAAAAGCAAGACATGCCACCTCAGCATCGATCCCCCGACATGCCGGAGCCAGGCGGGCAAAAGGGCCGCCCTGGCGTCGTCGACTCCAGGGCCAGCTCAGCCGTCGATGCCGAGCAGGGGGCGAGTCAGGTGCAACCCGGCGTCGATCACGAGCTGCAGGCGGCGCGCGACGAGGTGCAGGCGAACTTTGCGCGCTATCAGCGGCTCGCTGCTGACTTCGAGAATTACAAGCGGCGCACCCGCCAGGAGCTCGCCGACCGCACGCAGTATGCCAACGAGGAGCTGCTGCGCAAGCTGCTTCCCATCTTGGACAACCTGCGCCGCGCCCTGGACCATGCTCCCGAAGGCATCGACCAAAACTGGTTCGACGGTCTGCGGATGGTGGTACGCCAGTTCGAGGACACCCTCCAGGCGCAGGGCCTTTCGCCGATTCCGGCCGTCGGTGAAAAATTCGATCCTTCGCGGCACGAGGCAATTGCCACGGAGGAGACCGACGAGCACGAAGAGGGCACCATCGTCGAGGAAATGCAGCCCGGTTACCGGCTTCACGAGCGCGTGCTCCGTCCGACGCTGGTGAAGGTTGCTCACCCTCGCGCGTTAAAGTCCTAGCACCAACGTATGGCGATCAAGCGGGACTACTACGAGGTCCTCGGCGTTTCTCGGACGGCCACCGCCGAAGAGTTGAAGCGCGCCTATCGCAAACTGGCGCTCCAGTTTCACCCCGACCGCAATCCGAACGATCCGCAATCCGAGGCGCGTTTCAAAGAGGTCAACGAGGCCTACGAGGTGCTGAGCGACCAATCCAAGCGTCAGCGCTATGACAGCTTTGGCCATGCCGGCACCCAGGGGATGCCCGGTTTCGACTTCGGTGGCGCCGGGTTCGGCGGCATCAACGATATCTTCGACATGTTCTTCGGCCAGGCAGCCGCCGGACGCGGGCGGACCGGTCCGCGGCGGGGCGCCGACCTTCGACTCGACCTGCGGCTGACGTTCGAAGAAGCGGTTTTCGGCGTCGAGCGCGAGCTGACCATTCCACGAGCCGAGTCCTGCTCGGCCTGCCAGGGAACCGGCGCCGAAACGGGCACGTCGCCGCAGACCTGCCCGCAGTGCCGCGGCGCCGGCCAGGTGCGGCGGGCGACGCAGTCGATCTTCGGTCAGATCGTCAACGTCGCCACCTGCCCGCGTTGCAACGGCGAGGGCAAGGTCATCGAGAAACCCTGCCGGACCTGCGGTGGCAGCGGTCACCGCCCCGGCGAAAAGAAAGTGCGGGTCAGCATCCCGGGCGGCGTCGACGGTGGCTCGCAGATTCGCCTCACCGGTGAAGGCGAGATCGGTCCGCGTGGGGGCGCCGCTGGTGACCTGTACATCGTCATCCAGGTCAAGCCCCACGCGGTGTTGAAGCGAAACGGTACCGACGTCGTCTATGAGCTGCCCCTGAGCGTGGCACAAGCCGCCCTGGGCGATACGGTGGAAATCCCAACCGTGGACGGTCCCCAGCAGATCGACATTCCGCCAGGGACGCAATATGGAAAGACGATCCGAATCCACGGTCGTGGCGTCCCGCACGTGCGAACCGGACGTCGCGGCGACCAGCTGGTCTTTGTCCGAGTCGTGATTCCCACCAACCTGACCGAGGAGCAGAAGCAGGCGTTGCGCCAGCTGGGCGGCGTCAGCGGCAAACCGCAGCAGATCGAGAAGGGCTTTTTCGACAAGTTCAAGCACGTCATCGGGCTCGAGTAGCCACCTCTTAAGGTTCCGTAGACTAGGCGCGGTGTCGACGGCGTTTCGCATTGTCCTGTTGATCGCCGCGGCCGCCGTCGTGATCGCCCTGCTGATCGGGCCAACCTGGCGCGGCAGCTTCTACCGGAGCTGGCTGCGGCCGCGCCTGGTCGCGCTCGGGGTGCTGATCGCGCTGCTGGCGGCCGGCGAGTACCTCTATCGCATCATCACCGCGATCAAGAGTCGATGATGGGGCGTTCCTTCCACGTCACCTTCGTCCGGAGCGGGAAGACGGTCGACGTGGCCGAGGACGAAGGCATTCTTGGCGCCGGGCTGCGGGCCGGCCTCCCGCTGGCCTTCGATTGCCGAAAGGGCCGCTGCAAGACCTGCATGGTCAAGGTTGATGGGATCATCGACCAGACTGATGCGTGGTTGATCAGTAACGAGGAGTTGGCGGAGGGTTACGCACTGATCTGCGTCGGCAAACCGCGCAGCAACCTTCGAGTCCACGCCTGATGCGCTTCACCATCATCGACCTCGTCATCGTGGTGGCGCTCGTGTTCGCCGTCAGCAGCGGCTATCGGCGCGGCTTCTGGCTCTCGCTGGCTCAGTACGCCGGGCTCGTTCTCGGTGTCGTCATTGGTGCCGCCCTGGCGCCGGTCCTGCTGGACGCGCTCAACCTTTCTGACGGGACCTGGCGTTCGCTGGTGGCGGTGCTGGTGCTGGTCGTGCTCGGCGCCGCCGGCAGCAGCGTGGGCTACTGGGTTGGCGAGCCGATCCGCCTCCGGCTGCTGGCGCGCCCGCAGAGCGGCCGGATCGACAGCATTGCCGGCGCCGTCTTCTCCGCGCTCGCGCTGCTCTCGGTCTCCTGGTTCCTCGGGCTGAGTCTTGCCCGGGTTCCCACGCCCCAGGTGGCGAGCGCGATCCAGCGGTCAGCCATCCTGCGGACCCTGGATTCCGTGTTTCCCAAGCCGCCCGCCTTCCTGGCGCGGGTCGAGGCGATCATCGCGGGTGTCAACTTCCCGGCCGCGTTCGCCGGGCTGGAGCCGATTGCCCCATCTCCCCAGCCGCTTCCAGCCTCGGTCAATACGCCCGGAATCCAGGCCGCCGCCTCGGAGACATTGAAGATCCGGGGCCTCGGCTGCGGTGGCATCGTTTTCGGCAGTGGTTTCCCGGTCGGTCCCGGCATGGTGTTGACGAATGCCCACGTGGTGGCGGGCACGCAGGGGACGACAGTGCTAAATGCCAGCGGGCGCGGCCTGAGTGCGCGGGTCGTCCTCTTCGACCCCGGACGTGATGTAGCCATCCTCTACGTGCCGCGGCTCGCCCTGGTGCCCCTCAGCCAGGCGGCCGCGCACCCTGGCACCCAGGGGGCCGCGATCGGCTACCCAGGTGGTGGCGGCGAGCAGGTGAAGCCCGCGGTGGTCAACCGCCAGGTGAGAGCGGAGGGCCGTGACATCTACGGACAAAACCTGGTGGTGCGGAGCATCTGGATCACGCAAGCCGAGGTCCAGCCGGGGAACTCGGGCGGACCATTGGTGGACCTCGACGGCAATGTCGTGGGCGTCATCTTCGCCGCCTCCACCAGCCAGCCGGGTCAGGCGTACGCGCTGACCGACGCCGAGGTGCAAGCGGATATCGATCAGGCCCAGGGACGGACCGAGGCGGTCTCGATCGGCCCCTGCGCCATGTAGGCGTCTAAGGGCTGGACTGCGGCGTCGGCGTCGGAACGTTCTGCTGGCCCTGGATCGTCATTTCGCCGGAGATCAGGAAGGGCCCCCGGCTGTTCTCACGGATGAAGCCCATGGTGACCATCATCAGCATCGTGAAGACGGTCATCAACATCAGGATTCGCTGCTCGCCACGCCGCGCCGTGCCCCAGACCACACCCGGCAGGCCGCGCAGGTACCAGACCACCGCGGCGATCGCGATCAGCGTGTAGAACATCAGCGCCAGCACCTTCCAGGGAATCATCGACCCCAAGGGATTGATCAGGCCGCCTTCCCAGAAGGGGCGGTTGAGGCCCGCGGCGGCCACCGTCTCATAAGAGAAGCCGAGGGCGTAGGGCTGGGCCGCGAGCAGCGTCGTCAACACCATCCCGACCGCCAACAGTTTCAGGATCCCCGACCCCGGCGCCTCGTCGGTTCGTAGTCGGCGGGCGAAATAGAGGGTGGCGGTGAGGAACATGATCCCGAGCAGGGTGATCTGCCAGAGGAAGACCGGGCTGAGCGAGCCGAACATCATCTTGTACCAGCTGCCATAGCTGTGCAGCTGGACCTCCTTGGCATAGGAGTAGCCGACCACAGGCTGGAGCAGCGTCATGGAGACGCCCCACAGCAGCCCAAAACTCCCGGCCCAATCGTAGAACCGCCTGTCCTCGGCGGTTTTTGCCCGAAGGTAGCGGATGGCGCAGAAGCCGCCGAAAGCGAAGGCGATATAGGCGAGGTTGCCGACCGTCCGATGCACCGTCAGCGGGTACGACGTCGGGTTCAGGGCGAGCCGGACGGGATTCTGAGGGTTGCTGGGCGTCAGCATGTAGCTGGCGATGACGTCGATCATGTAGACCTGCAGGAAGGAGGCGACCGCCAGCAGGCCGCCGATCGCCATGTGCACGCCTTTGAAGGCGCGCATCGGTTCCCAGGTGTAGTACCAGAGATAGGCGAGGCTGACTTGCAGGACGAAGGTCCAGGCCTCGATGAACAGCGGCCACCACCCGATCGTCACGATCGTGGTCCAGAAATGACCCCAGAAGCCGACGAGCAGCACCGTGATCAGCAGGATCGCGATCGTGGAGCTGACACTGAAGTAATAGGTGATGAAACGGCCCAGCCCGTGGGCGAGGCGGTCGTAGTTGCGACGCTGCCGGACGTAGCCGAGGAACTCGATCGCCGGCCCCAGCTCAGCGGCACCGCTGACGAGCCCCGCGATCAAGATGTGCAACGAGAACAGGCTGCCGATCGCGATCTGGGCGCCGACGATGTTGCGGCCCTGGGGGGCCTGCGCCGGCACCTGCGTCTGCAGCGCGTGGAACGCCGGGGCGATCAGGGCGAGCAGGGCGCTCACAGGTTAAAGAGCCGGCCTGAGCCGAGCAGGGTCAGGATGACGACAAACAGCACCGCAAAAGCGCCGGGCACCATCACCGCGGGACGTTCGAAGGGGTTGCGCTCGGGGCCGCGATCGATGAACGGCAGCGCGAGCAGGAGCAGCACGCCGCCGGTCGGCAGGACGAGCACCAGGGGGATCAGCTGTTGCGGCACCAGTACGAGGAGTTCATCGAGGGGCAGGAAGAACCATTCGGGCACCGGGGTGTAGTTCGTCGTCGCCGGATCGGCGATCGCCTCGAGCGGCGCGCCGATCGCGACCGCCAGGATGAAGACGACGACGACCAGCGCCGCCGAGACGATCCCATCCTTGAAGGTCTGATGAGGATAAAAGTCCTCGGTCTGCAGGGGCGCGGCCCAGAGCTCCTCGGAGGGCGCGGCCGGATAGGGTGGCTCGATCGGTCGCTGGGCGGGCGCAGGCGGAACGTCGACCCCTTCGCGGCTCTTGTATGCCCCGCGATAGTTGATGTAGGAGCCGAACTCTCCATGTTTGCGAAGCAGGGCCAGGTGGGCGCCGATCAGCGGAAACAGGATGGCGGGCAGCAGCCACACGTGGATACCGAAGGTCCGACTCAACGTGATCGGCCCCATCGTGTCGGCGCCGCGCCAGAGAGCGCGGAGGAAGGAGCCGATGAACGGGGTGTAGGCGGCAATGTTGGTCACCACAACCGCCGTCCAGTAGGCCGCCTGGTCCCAGGGGAGAAAGGCGCCGGTGATCGCCATCCCGAGGACGAGGACGAACAGCCCGACGCCGGTCACCCAGTTGAGCTCACGCGGACGCTTGTACGAACCGGAGAAGAACGTGCGCACCATGTGCAGGCCGATCACGAACAGCAGGATGTACGCCGACCAGAGGTGGATCCCTCGGACGATGGCGCCGAAGGCGTCGTGCTCCTTGAGGTAGTTGAGGCTCTGCCAGGCCTCGGTCACGGACGGGACGAACAGCAGCGTCAGGAAGATGCCGGTGATCAGCTGAAGGATGATCAACACCAGCGTGGCGCTGCCCAGCGTGTAGAACCAGGCGCCGCGGACCGGCACCGCCTCGTAGAGTCCCTTTCGCAGCAGGCTGCGAATCGCGGTTCGCTCATCGAACCAGTCGTAGGCGGCGCTGAGCCGGCGGCGCACTCAGATTTCCTCGGTAAAGCGGTTCTCGACGAAGAGCGTGGTGCCGTCGATGCGATGGACGTACTGGGGCAGGGGCTTCGGCGGTGGGCCGCCCACGTTCGCGCCGTTAATGTCATACAACCCGCCATGACAGGGGCAGAGGAACTGGTGCAAGGTTGGGTCCCAACGCACCGGGCACTGCATGTGCGTACACACGTTGGAGAAGACCTTCGTGTTATCCCCGCTCTTGACCACATACACCGCGAGGTTGGCCTCGGCTGCTGTCCACGCGTCGAGGGGAAAGGAGACTTCGAACTTGGTCGGCTCGCCGTCCGGGACGCCCGAGATATCGCCGACTTTCCGCCAGACGGCCTGTTGCTGGCGGAAGAGCGGAGAAATCAAGAACCCGACGATCGGGATGCCCAGCAGCACGGCGACCACGGCGCCCGAAACCTGGGTCCCCAGGACACCGAACTGACGGCGGCTCAGCCGCCGCGGGTCACGATGCGCCATAACGAATGAATCCGTAGAGGACGCCCGCGGTGCCCAGCACGATGACGAGCAGGACCACCGTCACGGCGCCGCCGATCAGCCAGAAGGTGAGAGGAGTCTGACCGCGCGCCTGGCGAAACCAGCGCACCAGCCCAAAGGCGACGATGCCGACGAAGAGCAATGTGATGCCGATCATGACGGCCGAGATCAGCGCCAGGTAGAAGAAGGTCTGCAGCGAGCCCATTACGGATAAAAGCCTTTCGACGGGGCCTGGAAGATCCCGTAGCTGTCCGACTCCTTCATGACGCCGTAGATGGTGTAATCGCTGCGCGCGGTCGTCCGGATGACGCCCATCAGTAGGAACAAGAGCAGCGCGCTGGCACCGGTCACGGCGAGCGTCACCTGGCTGGAGCGCCGAAGATCCTGGGTCCGAGTGCGCGCTCGGGGCCGCGAGATGAGCCAGTGGAGGAGGCTCAGCAGTACCGCAGCGCCGAGCGCCAGGTAGCGCAACCAGAACATGCCTTTCGGATAGAGCGCGGCCGGCGCCATCGTGATCAGCGATGCCACGGCCACTAAAACGGTGAGGATGGGCCCGGCCGCCGTCGATCGGGACTGCCAGAAGTAGAGGTTGCTGCCAACCAGGAGGATCGCGATGAAGGTCGCCTGCACCAACCAGAGCCAGGCGAAGGGCCCCTCAAGCGAGTAGTGGAACGCGCCGGGAGAGGCCTGCTTGATGCTTTCCACGAAGACCGCTCCCAGCATCACCTGGACGGCGAGCGTGACGAACCCCACCACCAGGCTGGTGCGCGCCGCCCAGTGGAAATAGAGGCGGTTGGCGGGCAGGTGGCTGGCGGCCGCATACACGGCGGCCACCGCGGCGATGAAGAACGAAGCCCACGACAGGTTGCCGACGAAGCGATGGCCGAGCTCGGGCCAGTAGGAGGGATTGAAGAAGGCGCTCGTCCCCTGACCGGCCCGCGGCGTGAGGAGATAGCTATCGAGGGCCACGATGATGAAGAGAAAGATGTGCTCCGTGGCGGCCGTGGCGTAGCCGATCAGGATATGAGCTCCCTTGCGCAGCCGGAAGCGGTCCCAGCGGAGGTTGTAGAGGAGGATCCCGCCCAGTGTCAGGAACCAGATGCTGAAGGCGACCACCGCCGGCCAGAAGAAGAGCGTGATGAGCGTCACGAAGAATGTCGGGTAGAGCGCCGTCAGGACGATGACGGCGAACCCGCCCAAGGTGGCGCCCAGGCTGAAGATCTTGAGGTTGACGTTGCCCAGGGAGCGGGCTAGCCGTTCATACCGGGGGTCCTCTCGGCGGAGGCCGATCCACTCGTAGGTCGGCCCCAACACGAGCGCGCCCATCGTGAAGGAGCCAAAAATGATGTGGATCAGGAAGAAGGTGCCGACGGCCCAACGGTTGGTGATGAAGGGCAGCTGGATCCCAGGCTGATTGATGGAAGACGAGGTTGCGAGGAGGCCGGCAAGCGCCATCGGGCGGTCAGTCCGCTTCGAGGACGCGCTGGCCGAGGCGACCCGTTAGGCCCGCGGCGCCCACGAGGAAGCCGAAACCGCCGAGCAGCGTCTCCCAGGCCAGCAGGTTGGGCTGGCCGCCGAGCGCGCCCACGAGCGATTCGTGCAGGTAACTGAACGGAAGGAGGCGCGAGACGGCGAGCAGCGCCGGCTCGGTCAACGCGGTGAAGACCCCGGACAAGAACAACAGCGGCAGCAGAACGATGAAGACGTAGAGCATCACCTCGCCGGGCGAGTCGGAGAGCGTGCTGGCGACAGCGCCCATCAAGTTGCCGATCAGGAGCACTCCGACAGTGCTCAACACGAGTGCCGGCCACCAGGTGGCTTGCGACGGGTGTCGAAGTGCGATCAGCACCAGCACCGAGGTGAGCTGCAGCAAGTCGATGACCGCGTTCGTCGAGAGGCGCTCGATCAACAGCCGCCCCGGCGTAACCGGCAGCGTTCGATAGCGCAGGGTCAGACCGCTCTGGCGCTCGCGGGTCAAGACCGCGCCCGCCCCGAGCGCTCCAATGATCGCGATCAGCATCGTCAGGGTCACGGCCGCGTACACGGGCGGCGCGGCGATCACGAGCGGGACACCAAAAACAAGCGGAAAGGCGAGCTTGATCACCAGCGCGCTGCGCCGCTGGGCAAACTCCACCAGCTCTCGCTGCCAGATCGTCCCGGCCAGCATCATCAGCGCGCCCCGGTGTGGAAAGGCGCGCGTGTCATCAGCGCGCCCCGGTGTGGAAAGGCGCGCGTGTCATCAGCGCGCCCCGGTGTGGAAAGGCGCGCGTGTCATCGATGAACCGCCGGCAATGCGACGCCGGTCAGCTTCAGGAAGACATCGCCGAGGTGGGGCCGGCGAACCCGCATGTTGCTCACCAGGTCCGCGGTGCCGTTGAGCACCGCCAGCACCTGCGCCGGGTTGGCGCCGCGTGCCAGGATGATGTGCACCGTATCGCCCTCGACGTTCGCCGCCTCGACGGCGGCCAACGCGCGAAGGCTCTCCAGGCTGATCGGAGAGTTCATCTGAAGCTGGATTTCCTTGGACCCGGCGACCTCCGTCAGCAGTTCGGGGACGTGGCCCTCGCGAACCAGCCGGCCATCGTGCAGGAAGATCACGTAGTCACACAGCCGCTCGGCGAGGTGCACGTCGTTGGTCGCCAGGACCACCGCCGTGCCGGTCAGGCTGAGCAGCTGAAGCCGCTCGATCAGGTCGAGCTCGGCGCGATAATCGAGGGCAAGCGTGGGCTCATCCAGCAGCAGGATGGATGGGCGGTGCACCAGCGCCTCGACGAGGTTGAGCTTTCGCTTCATCCCCAGCGAGTACTCGACGACCAGCTGGTCGCGGGCGTCCCACAGGCCGCACCACCGGAACAGCTCGTCGAGCCGGTCGCGGGCGAGCTGATCGGCGAGCCCGAACTGGTGCGCGAAGAACCAGGCATTTTGGTAGCCGGTCATCTTGTCGAAATGCGCCGGCTGGTCGAGCATGACCCCGAGCCGCCGCCGCACCGTCGGGTCATGTGGATTCGCGTTGCCGAACCAGCTGACCTGCCCGGCCGTCGGCGTCGCCGCGGTCGCCAGCATGCGAAGCAGGGTCGTCTTCCCCGAGCCGTTCGGTCCCATCAAGCCCATGACCTCACCGGCGGCGAGCTTGAGCGTGATGTCGAAGACGCCCTTCCCTCCGCGGTAGGCGCGCGTCAGGCCGGTCGCGATGAGCGGGCTAGGCTCGGAAGCCGTATCGGCCTTCATGAAAATCGCCGGTCTCGATCCACTTCTGGATGACGACATCCATAACCTTTGTCGTGACCCGCTCCTCGCCGAGCGCCTGGGCGTTGCCCTCGACCGCGGCCATCACCTGTCCTTTGACAAATGGCGGCATGTTCTCGAGCCGCTTCTCGGCATCCGCTTCCCAGGGCATCTGTGGGCCCTTCTCCTGCAACGCCTGCGAGACTTCGTCCCACATCTCGAACTTGACGTCCATCGCTTCGGGGGTGATCACCGGGCCGAGCCCCTTCTTGGCCGCCGTCCACTCGACCCGCCAGCGACTCAGCTCCCGGCAATAGGAGGGCAGGTTGGCGAGGCGTGCCTCCGCTTCGGGCGACCAGGAGAAATGATGCTCGAACGTTTTGGGGCTGAGCGGGTGTCCGTAGCCGATCTTGATCCCCAGCCGCTCGAGGAAGGCGGCATTGATCGCCTCGGAGGTTCGCGCCGCCCGGGATTCGGCGGCGTGCTGGGCGAGCTCGCGGGCGCGTGAGGGGTCGAACTTTTCCTCGGCGCGGATCTCGACCTCGTTGAGTCGTCGGACCCCATCCTCGGTCCAGCCCGGTGCGGGCTCGCGCGGACCGGCGCCGTTCCCGTCCGGGTGTCCATGCACTTTCATGGCGGCTTCGACCACCTCGGGTGCGTGCGCCTTGAGCGCCTGGTCCATCATCATCCGGGCGTCCACGAGCCCGCCTTCGACGACATCGGGCGTGATCGTTTCGGCGCGGATCTTGCGCGCGAACTCCTCGACTTTGGTGCGGGCCATCATCCGCATGAAGCCGCCCGGCACGC